>TARA_R110002126_G_scaffold160458_9_pt1 | contig 10459 bp, 8 predicted proteins | sample TARA_R110002126 | Tara Oceans TARA_R110002126 (sample SAMEA4397536) | marine metagenome | biome: Polar Biome; feature: [DCM] deep chlorophyll maximum layer (ENVO:01000326); material: water (ENVO:00002006), including particulate matter (ENVO:01000060) such as... | depth 30 m
TTGTTATGCCTGGCCAAGCCACAGCTTACAAAATTGGTATGCTGAAAATTCAGGAGCTGCGCAGCTATGCCGAACAGCAACTGGGTGAACGATTTGATATCCGGGCCTTTCACGACACGATTTTAACCGGTGGTGCTTTACCGTTAAGTGTGTTGGAACGCCGGGTAAAAAACTGGGTCAGTCAGCAATAACGATATAATCATTTTCAAAATAACAACCATCGTGTGGAGCCGGGTGCAACTGAATATAGCGCCCGGCTACCTGTTCTATCGCCACACATTGTTCTATTTCAAATACGTTATCGGTATGGGGTTTATCCCACTTTGGTATAAGCTGCTGTTTTGCCAGTTGCTTGGCGTGTCTGGTGTTTTCGGCAACCAGCACCAGATAGCGATGATCTTCGCCAAACACGCTGGCAAAATAACCGCCTAAATTGATAAAAAATAATTTAAGGTTACTTTCCCCGGGCGAATCTGCCAATGTGACGGCATACTGTTCGACGCCTGATATCGCCATCCAGGCATCAATGTGCAGCCCTTCTGGCTCGGCAAACCAAAGCGCCCGTAATTGTGGATAGGTGTGTTTAAGGCTGTCGCCGGCCACAAAAACCACATCATGCAGTTCAATATTCGCTTTAGGATGAGTCCCTCCCAGCATTACCATATACAGCATCGCTAATATTCCTTTGGCATAAAAAAAGCTGATATTAGCGGGTTACCGTTTGCATTACTATCGCTGGATCACTACGCCAAATAAGTTTAAAACCTTTGTTTAGTATGTATAAAAACAATATGGGTAATAGCAGGGTTTTCAGAAAAAACAGTGCCATTAAATTCAGTATGTTCGTTACTGCATTGTCCAGCCGCTGCTTTAACTGATAAACCTGACGTGGGTTTACCGCATCTTTGATTGCAGCAATACCATCACCAAGTGAACTGAAACTATCTGATATTGCACCAAAAAATCCAGGTGTTTTACCTTCACGGGCCAGCTCAGCCAATTGAATTTGATTATTAATTTCGGCCAGCTGCCGTTGCAGGTAGCGACGCTGTGGCGGTGGTGCGGCATTAAGACGCTGGTTTAAGGTTGCAGCCTGCTGCTGCAAGTCAGTAATGTTGGCGGTTAACTCCGTACGTAAATCCGAATTAACAACTGTCGAGTCATGTTCTTTAACTCCTTCAATATTTTCAAGAATATGTAGCTGATTTTCTGTGCGTTGGTGCAAAAACGACTGGTCGACGATACCATTGGCGGCCACCACCAACACCAGCGCAAAACGCAGAAACAACAGCGCTAAAAACAACCGGAGCAAAAATAAGCCGATAATACCTGTCGCAAAAGCTCTGCTTAACAAAGTACTTAGCAATACTGCCAGGCCGGAGATTGTCAGCAATATTTTGAACACATTGTCACTGACAATTTCCAGCAAGACTTTTTGAATAACCAGGGAGCCAATGGCCAGTTTCATGGCAGATGAGTACTGTTCGACCAGATCATTTAGCGGATCAAGTACCTGGCCAGCGCCCACTGAACCGCCAATACCGACACTAAATTCAAAGGTAACGGACTGCAAAAACGAAATAAGCGCATTCATCGCCCGGGCAATAACAAATGCAGAGCTGGCCTGAACGAGCGCGTCATCAATATAGGCCGTGGTATAGCGGTCAATAACACCACTCCAGGACACAGCAATACTGCAGACAATCAGGCATAGCATTAGCCAGCGCCACTTATCAGCGGCCGCATTGTGTTTAATTGCTTTTATGACTTCTGGCATGATTAAACCCTTGCACATCGCGTAATCTGATAAAATGATGCTATCAGGCACCTGCAGTACTGTCGATGAACAAAAGCCACTTAACTCAAATTACCGCAGCTTATCGCCTATTGAGCGAGTTTAGTGATCATCGTGACGTTAAATACGTATATTCCGCGTTTAACAGCAGGTTTTAAAACTACAACTGATAACCTGAGTATTAATTTTATCGGTGACAAGGATCTTAAATGACAACAGTTTGGCAAAAAGCACTGTGGTTGATTGTAATAATGACTGCCGGCACTTACGGCTTCACAGTTCATGCGCAGAGCCGGGGCGAAGGGCGTGTTGCTCAGGTCATCAGTTTGCCTGTCGAGTTCGAACGGCAAAGTAGCCAGATTGAAGCCGTAGGCTCTGCTGAAGCAATTCAGTCTGTAGTGATGTATCCGGCAGTTGCCGATAAGGTTACGGCTATAAAATTTACGCCTGGACAGAAAGTACAGCAAGGAGACGTGTTACTGGAACTTGACGCTCGCCGGCAGAAAGTGGCGGTTGAGCGAGCCCGTATCCAGCTTACCGATGCAGAGCGCACAGTAGAGCGGCTTACCGTTAGCCGGCGCCAGGGCGCTATTGCTCAAAGTGAACTGGATGATGCGCAAACCCTTCGTGATTTAATGCAGGTGATGTTAACTGAAGCTGAAACAGAGTTGGAAGATCGTACCGTGCGCGCTCCTTTTACTGGTGTAGTAGGCTTAACCGATGTCGAACTTGGCGATCGGATTACCCAGCAAACAGCAATTACCACCCTGGACAATCGGAATCAGTTGTTAATTGATTTCAGGGCGCCTGAAACTGCTCTTCCGATGTTGCAGCAGCAGCCGACACTGACCTTGCAACCGTGGCAAGGGGCTGAAACCCGCTTAGCGGCAGAGATAAGCCAGATTGATTCGCGCATTGACAGTACCAACCGGACTATCCGGGTCCGTGCTTTGCTGGATAACGACAACGATATTTACCGGCCCGGCATGAGCTTTCGGGTTAGTTTAGAGCTTAAAGGTGAGTCCTATGCGGTAATCCCGGAAGCGGCATTATTATGGGGTGCAACCGGCGCGTATGTCTGGTTGGAACAACAGGGCAGCGCGAAAAAGGTTGATGTGCAAATAAAACAGCGCCTGAGTGGTCGTTTGCTGGTATCTGCTGACATCAATGAGGGTGATATGCTGATTACCGAAGGCGTTCAGACGCTGCGGGTAGGCCAGCGGGTTGAAGCAGTTAATGAACAAAGGGCCGGACTATGAAACAAGAGCCTGTACACGACGATTTACCTTCGCTGTCGATACGCCGGCCGGTTCTGATTGTTGTTCTTAATTTACTGATTATCATTGCCGGCTTTGCGGCAATAAATGGCCTAGAAGTCAGAGAACTACCAGACGTTGACCGGCCAATCGTGTCAGTTACCGCAAGTTTCCCCGGCGGTTCACCTGAAACGGTAGATACTGAAGTCACCAGCAAACTGGAAGGGGCTGTTGCCCGGGTATCCGGTGTTAAATCGATTAACGCCTCCAGTGAAGAAGGCAGCTCCCGGGTTCGGGTAGAGTTTCGGCCTGGAATCAATCTGGATGATGCCGCAAACGAAACACGGGAGGCGGTAAGCCGGGTGCAGCGTGAGCTACCTGAGTCAGTCGAGCGGTTAGCCATTATTAAAGCTGATAACGATGCTGAATCCGTAGTGAGCATTGCCGTGTCAAGCGCAACTCTTGATTTAGAGACGCTGACTGAACGCATTGAAACAGACCTGGCCCCACTATTTTTAACCATTCCCGGTGTAGCAGATGTCAGGTTAAACGGCGACAGAGAACGGGTGTTGCGGGTTATTCTGGATCCACTTCGTCTGACCAGTTTTAATCTGGCGGTAACCGATGTTGCTGCAGCGCTGCGTCAGGCTCCCTTTGATGTACCGGCTGGCAGTATGCGCTCAACCGATCAGCAGCTCATTGTGCGGGCCGATGCCACCTCGGTCAGCGCTGAGCAGGTTGAAGATATTATTATTAGTGGTGATACCCGTATTGGTGATGTTGCTACGGTATACTTTGGTCCGGCGGATGCCAACAGCATGGTCAGGCTTGACGGCCGGCCCGTTATTGGCATGGGCATTATCCGCCAGGCACGATCGAATACCATTGAAATTTCGGATGAAGTACTGGCACTGGTAAAACTGGCCGAGAGTCGCTTCCCGGAACTGGAGCTACAGGTGACCTCGGATGATGCTGAGTTTATCCGTGGGTCAGTGCAGGAAGTCATGACATCACTGGCATTAACCGTCATCCTCGTTATTTTTACCTTGTGGTTGTTTATCGGTTCCTGGCGAGCAACCATAGTACCCGCCTTATCCATTCCGGTGGCATTGATCGGGGCACTGGCAGCCATCTGGTTAATGGGTTTCTCTATTAATATTCTGACCCTGTTGGCACTGGTGTTAGCGACAGGCTTAATTGTTGATGACGCCATCGTGGTTTCGGAAAACATTCAACGGCGCCGTAGTATGGGTTTAGGTGCGCGGGCAGCGGCTGTTATTGGTACCCGCGAGGTGTTTTTTGCGGTAGTGGCGACTACCGCAGTACTGGTCGCAGTATTTGTGCCCATAGCGTTTTTACCCTCGACCGCTGGCCGTTTGTTTCGTGAGTTTGGTGGTGTTTTAGCGGCCGCTGTTATTATATCTTCATTTGTCGCATTGTCATTGGTGCCAGCATTAACCGCTCGTTTGCCGGTTAAGCAGGGGGCGAAGAATCTGTTTGGCGGCATTGGCAACGCGTTACTAAAATATTACCGTGGCAGTCTGCACTGGACTTTAGACCATGCTTTACTGGTGTTTGTTGCCTGCTTATTAGCGGCAGGCAGCGCCGGCGCTTTGTATGTCACGCTGGATAACGAACTCATGCCGAGCGAAGACCGCGGTACTATCCGGGTATTTGCCCGCGGGCCTGATGGGGTCGGTCTGAACTTTATGGACCGTCAGGCAGATAAAATGGAAGAAATTTTACTGCCATACGTTAATGGCGGCGATATTGATTCCATTTATACCGTTGTCGGGCAGTGGGATCCTAATCTGGTTTTTATCACCGTACCGTTGAAAAACTGGAGTGAACGTAGTCGGTCGCAACAAGAAATTATTAATGAAATCAGCCCGCAACTGGCCGGTATTCCGGGTGCTCCGGCCCGGGCTTTTGGTTCAAACAGCCTTAACTTACGTGGCCAGGGCGGTGGCCTTGAGCTGGCGTTAACTGGTGAGTCTTATGCTGGCATTTTTGCAGCAGCCCAACAGTTTTCAAAGGCAATTCAGCAACAGTTACCTGAGTTAGGTATGCCACGTATTTCGTATCAGCCAACTCAACCTCAGCTGCGGGTTAATATTGACCGGCGCCGCGCTGAAGAGTTGGGTGTGCCATTGTCTGATATCGCCACGACCCTGCGGGTTGCGATTAACGGTGATGACCTGGCAGATTTGAACGTAGGCGACCAATCTATTCCGATAATTCTTAAAGCCGCGACATCAAGCGTAACGAATCCGTCTGATCTGGCGAACTTATATGTCGGTTCCCGCAACGGCGGTCTGGTACCACTGTCCAGCCTGGCCAGTATTTCAGAAGAAGGTGTAGCGGCAGAGCTCGAGCGCCAGGCTCAGCGCCGGGCTATTGAGATGGAAATGGAATTACCGGCAGATATGTCGATGGAGCAGGTCGTTGAGCAGTTACGCGAACTGGCACAACGCGAATTACCGGCAAATATCGGACTGGTATTTTTAGGTGAAGCCCTGACCTTTGAAGAGACTGCACGCGAAATCACCCTTACTTATGTGTTGGCATTCGTCATCGTGTTATTAGTGCTGGCCGCCCAGTTTGAAAGTGCCAATAGTGCGGTAGTGGTTATGGCGACCGTGCCTTTTGGTATTGCGGCAGCCTTATTCGCGCTGTTTTTAACGGGTACCTCAATTAACATTTACTCGCAAATTGGTTTGGTTATGCTGATTGGCTTACTGGCTAAAAACGCTATCTTACTGGTGGAATTTGCCGACCAGTTGCGTGACCGTGGTTACAGCGTTCGCAAGGCCGTTGAAGAAGCCGCGCAAATCCGCTTACGGCCAATTGCCATGACATTACTATCAACGTTGCTGGGTGGTTTACCGCTTATTCTTTCGACGGGAGCGGGCGCAGAGGCCCGCAATGCCATTGGCTGGGTAGTATTTGGCGGACTGGGAATTGCCGTTATTTTCACCCTTTATCTGACCCCGGTACTATACCTGGCGTTAGCGCGTTTTGCTAAACCGCGTGCTGACGAGAGTATCAGGCTGGATCGGGAAATGGAGGCAGCAAAGCAATTTGATTAATGAATAACATAACGCTTTGTGACACTTTAGCTGAGATAGATGCAGCGGCATGGGATAGCTTATTTGCTGCTGATTTGCCGTTCTGCCGCCATGCCTTTTTGAACGGATTGGAGCAGGGCGGCAGTGTTGGCGAAAAATCCGGCTGGCTGCCACAACATTTACTGCTTTATCGTGGCCAATGTCTGGTGGCCGCTATGCCGATGTATCTGAAAATACATTCATACGGCGAATATTTGTTTGACTGGGCTATCGCTGAAGCATATCAACAGCATCAACTAGCTTATTACCCCAAATTGCTTTGTGCCATTCCGTTTACCCCGGCTGAAGGACAGCGACTGGGTATCGGCAAAGGCGAAGATCCCAGTGAAATATTTGGTCTGTTATATCAAGCTATTTTGCAACGCCAACAACAATTGGGGTGCAGTAACTTTCAGTGTTTATATGCTGATTTGCCACTGCAACAGATGATGCGGGCTAAGGGAATGCTGGAGCGGTTCGATGTACAGTTTCAGTGGCACAATGCTGACTACCCTGATTTTACCGGTTTCCTGGCGACTTTGCCTTCACGTAAAAGAAAGCAAATTATTAAAGAACGTTTACACGTTAAACAACAGGGTGTTGAAGTTAAAACCATTAGCGGTGTTAACCTGCCGGCTGATTTCTGGGCTCAGTTCGTCCGTTTTTATCAGGCAACATATCAGAAGAGATCCGGGCACAACGGCTATCTAACCGCTGAGACCTTTATGCTTTGGGCAGAGCATATGGCAGATAGTATCGTGGTGTTTGCGGCCTTTACTGCCGGTAAAATGGTCGCTGCCTCATTGTGTTTTCAATCTGCTGACTGCTTATATGGTCGTTATTGGGGCTGTAGTTCCGAATTTGATAAGTTACATTTTGAATGCTGCTACTACGCCGGTATCGAATATTGCATCGACAAAGGCTTAGCGCGGTTCGACGCCGGTGCACAGGGCAAGCACAAACTGAAGCGAGGCTTTGTGCCGGTGGTACGTCATGGCTTTTACCATTTCAGTTCAAGCCCGTTATTTGATGCTATTGCTGATTACTGCCAGCGCGAGCAGCAGGCCTTACTTAACTATTACAAATTGGTTGAATAAACATATCTTAAGCTGAAAATTGAATTAATTTCAAAATTCAGTATCCACTACATAGTTTATTAAATGCGATTGAGTCAGCGACATGCATAAGGAATACATATGAATACTAAAGGTTTGTTAGATCAGCTGTTAAATTCAGGCGCCGGGTTACTGGGTGGCAGCAACGCGCAAGTTAATAACACTAAGCCCTCTGCTGCGGGTGGACTGGCTGGTTTACTCTCTGGGCGGGGCGGAGCCGCGCTTGGCGGCGGCGCTCTCGGTTTACTACTCGGCAGTAAAAAGGGGCGTAAATTAGGTGGTAAGGTACTCACTTATGGCGGTATGGCCGCACTCGGACTGGTGGCGTATAAAGCTTACAGTAACTGGCAGCAAAACAACCAGCAACAGCACAATGGTGCACCGGCAACCATTGACCGGGTGCCTGAGGCAGAAGTTGAAGTGCATAGCAAAGCAATACTGATTGCTGTTATTGCTGCAGCAAAGTCAGATGGGCATATTGATGACCGGGAGCGGGAAATAATTGATGCCGAAGTCGCTAAATTTACCCGTGACGCCAGCTTGCTGCGCTGGATAGATACTGAGTTACAAAAACCACTGGATCCGGTAACGATTGCGTCGGTTGCTACTACGCAGGAAATTGCAGCAGAAATGTATCTGGCCAGTGTATTGGTAATTGATGACGAAAGCTTTATGGAGCGCAGTTACCTCAATGAATTAGGTAAGCAGCTAAAATTACCGTCAGATTTACAACAAGAAATAAAGAATCAGGCGTTAGCCGCAGAGCATCTGGCTAACCAGTAATTATTTAAGTTATGCACTGAGCTTATCCGGATTGTGTTACGTAAGCTGAACATACTATTTAATTATTAATGTTGAGTTGTGATGTCTGATAAGTCTTCTCAGGTGCCGATACACCGACTCAGTCGCATCGGCGGACTGGCATCATTAGCCAGTCGTGTCGCCGGTGGTATGTTAGCTGAAGGTGCCAGGCAATTGGTAAAAGGCAACAAGCCAAGCAGTAAGGGTATGTTGCTGACACCGGCAAATATTAAGCGGGTAGCGGACCAACTGGCCCATATGCGTGGCGCCGCAATGAAGATGGGCCAGTTGTTATCAATGGACAGTGGCGATTTACTACCTGCTGAACTGACAGACTTACTTGCCCGCTTACGTGCCAGTGCCAACCCTATGCCGGCAAAACAGTTGTCACAAGTGCTACAACTAAATTTAGGACCGCAATGGCAGCAGCATTTTGCAGACTTTACCTTTAAGCCTATGGCTGCAGCGTCTATTGGCCAGGTGCATCAGGCCTATCATGATAATGGCAAAAAACTGGCTGTAAAAATTCAATATCCCGGGGTTAAAACCAGCATCGACAGTGATGTGGATAACGTAGCATCATTATTAAAAATATCCGGACTTCTCCCGTCCACTGTCGAAATTGCAAGCTTACTGTCTGAGGCGAAAAAACAGTTAAAGAATGAGGCAAACTATCTCAAAGAAGCAGCGTACCTGCAACGTTACCGCGAACATCTAATTACAGACCATGATTATTTACTACCCGATGTCTATCCTGAGCTTAGTAGTGAAAATATTCTGGTCATGTCATTTGTGGACGGTGAGCCTATTGAAAACTTACAAGCTGCACCTCAGGAAGAACGGGATCGGTTACTTGGTTTGATGTTCAGCTTGTTTTTCCGCGAGTTGTTCGATTTTAAGCTAGTGCAAACAGACCCGAACTTTGCCAATTACTTATATAACCCACAAAGTAAGCAGCTGGTTTTGCTGGATTTTGGAGCCTGCCGTGATTATTCTGCCCGGTTAAGTGATAGCTATCGAGCATTGTTCAGCGCTGCGACGACTCATAATCAAACGGCGATGGCAGATGCATTAACCTCTATTGGTTTTTTTAGTCAGACTATTTTGCCTGAACAAAAATTGGCAGTGCTTAATTTAGTAGAGCTGGCGTGCGAACCTCTCCGTGACAACGTTGTATTCGATTTTGGTCAGAGTGACCTGGCGCAACGTTTACGTCAGGCCGGCACAGCCCTTAGTATGCAACATAATTACTGGCACAGCCCGCCGGCCGATGCGTTATTTTTACACCGAAAAATTGCCGGACTCTATTTGTTGGCAGCCAGGCTGCAAGCCCGTGTTAATGTCTGCCAACTACTCGAACCTTATTTGAACCAGTTTAATGCTAAACAGGGGAGCCATGTTTAAATCTATAAAAGTTTTATCATTGCTAACGTCTGTTGCCTGCGGTTGGTTTTGCGCCATATCAAAAGCCGAGCCAGCAACTGAGTTGCCGTTGTGGGAGGCAGGGTTATTAGGCCTGAGCATTGAGCAGCTGGCATATCCGGGCTCCAGTGAGCAGGTACAACGTAATTTTGTTTTACCTTATCTGATTTACCGCGGCGATTTGTTACGGGCCGATCGGGATAGTGTTGGCCTGCGAGCTTACAAAAGCGATACCCTGGAACTGGACGTTGGTTTTGCTGCCGCGTTGGGCTCTTCAGAAGGTGATATTGCAGTGCGTGACGGCATGCCGGAACTGGGCACGCTGGTTGAAGCGGGTCCGCGCTTACGCTGGACAATCAGTGATAATATCTGGGGTAGCCGGCTGCGCTTTGATATGCCGCTGCGGGCAACCTTCGATGTTGAAGACGGTATGCGCTACAGTGGCATCAGCTTTGAGCCTGCATTATACGCAGATGTTATAACAGCCAAGGAGTTAGCCTATTCGTTTGGGGTCAGTGCGTTATTTGGCAGCGAGAAATTAACCGATCGCTTTTATCAGGTTGCTGAGCAATATGTGACTGCCGGACGGCCATTTTTTGATGCAAAGCCGGGGCTGATAGCCCTGCGTGCATCAGGGGCTATCAGCAGGAAGTTTTCATCCAGATGGCGGGGCTTTGGTTTTGCCCGCTATGAATGGATTAATGGCGCGAAAAACCAGCACAGCCCTTTAATAGTTCAAAATGGCGGCTGGTCAGTGGGTGTTGGTATCACCTATATCTGGGCCAGGTCGACCCAGACGGTGAGTGGCTGGTAAAGTTTAAGCGCCGCTTAAGCATTAAAGTCCGCACTACTATGACGCTCAGGCAGCTGTGGGCCGTCGCCCCAGTTGCGATTAACCATTACACCACGTTGCACGGCTGGCCGGGCATCCAGCTGTTTAGCCCAGCGTTGCAGGTTAGGGTA
>TARA_R110002126_G_scaffold6120_1_pt1 | contig 10457 bp, 4 predicted proteins | sample TARA_R110002126 | Tara Oceans TARA_R110002126 (sample SAMEA4397536) | marine metagenome | biome: Polar Biome; feature: [DCM] deep chlorophyll maximum layer (ENVO:01000326); material: water (ENVO:00002006), including particulate matter (ENVO:01000060) such as... | depth 30 m
ATGATTAGGGCTACGATACCCGCTAGTAATAACAAAAGGAAAACCGCAAGCTTCACGGAGATTGTCTAGTTTAATTACAAAGTCAAAGTTAACGGCATTCTCTCCTGTTTCTTGACAATTAAAATCTTCTAGTTTAAAATATTTAAATTCAACCATTAACTACAGTTCCTTTTAAGTGAGTTATATACCTTACCGCCTTTATTTTTATCTTGTCGTTCAGCTATTTTTTTATTATAAGCGTCTTCTTTCTCATATAATTTTCCTAAAATTGGAAGACTTCTTAGTTTTGTAGAAATAGGACTTTCATTATAATTAAAAATGAGATCACCTTCTTCTAAAGGAACACCTGTGTTTAATTTTTTAGTCCTCTCAGCAACTTTATTTAACAAAGCTTTGTTACGTTCTTCTACAGGTAAACCAGATAAAATGTAACCTACTTCATTATTATACAAATCTACTTTAGAATCTTCAAAACCTTGAGGCAACATCTGAGCGTATTCTTTTATAGTTAGCTTACCTTCATGCTCTGGATACTTAGAAGTTAAAATAGCATGATTAATAGCATTAAAAGCTTCTCCAACGTCAGCACGTTCTTTAATACTTCCTTTTTTATCTACAGGAACTGCTTCTCTTTTATCTATTAAACCTTCTTTAACTGCTTGATTAATTAAAGCTGCTGCTTCATTTTGATTTTCAAACATCATTTCTTCTGTTACGCCGTAATGTTCAGCTAACATCATCATTGCTTCGTTTGCACTAGAAGGCACACCACCTTTAGCATATTCTTTTCTAGAATCTTTAGAAAGTTTTTTTATTAAAACAGATGACATACTTATTCCTTTTTTATTAGGAACAATAGAAACTTCAAAATCGTCACCTAATGTTTCTTGTATGTAATCTTTAAGTTCAGATTTAGAAAAACCTTTTTGAAATTTGCCGCCATTAACACTTACAGAAGAGTTAATTTCTTGACCTTTTTCAAAGTTTTTTCCTTTTAATCTTGCTGAATTAGCTGCGGGATTCCATGCTTGAACAACAGCCTGACCGCCAGGTTTTAAAGTTTTTCCAATTGTAACTACAGCTTCATCTCTAATATCTTTTGGTAATACATTAAGAACATTAGTAGAAATAACTCTATCAAATTTATTTTCAGGAATTAATAAAGGATCAATATAAGTAGGTTTAAATCCTTCTTTTGGAAACGGTTCAAATGTAGCATCAGCATTTATAGCTTTTGCATTTTTACCAAACCCTGCGCCATAGTCAAGTGTTAACCCCTTTGCTCCTTGTTCATCTAAATAAGCAATAGCTTTTTTAGCTGTCCCTTCAGTGCTTCCTATTTGAGTCTCTGCTGAGTCACTATTTTCAGCCCTTCGCCTAGCTTTAAATTGATCGGCTGTTTCAACAACCTCATCAATAATTTCTTTACCTGCTTTAAGTATGCTTTTAACTACACCTGCTTTAGCATAACCGCCTCTACCAAACCCAAGACGCGCTAAAGGATCTTCTTCTTCATCTTGATAAGCTTCTCCTGCCATTTCATTGTAAGGTCTTCCAGTATACTTATCTATGCGCTCGTCAGGCTCGTTAGGAGCGTTAGGCACATCTACTTCCCCACCTGTTTTAAAACCTAGTCTTTCTTCTGTTTCATCAGAAATAGTAAAAGGATTAAATTCTTGACCACCACCTATTAAAGTTAATTTTTGAAAAGTTTTGTAAGCTTTATCATATTCTTTTCTAATTCTATATTGGCTGTTATTTTCACCGCTTGCATTAATAATTTTAGAAATTTTTGAGTCTATTTCAGGAGGCTTTACTGGTTTAAAAATTCCTCTAATAATAAACATAGCTTCGGGTTTAGACAGACCATTGTTAGTTAATTCTTTTAGTGTTTCTCTTTCGTTATATATAGATGAAAAAGCATCAGCAAGTAAAAACAACTCTTGTTGATATTCGTAGTTTCTAGACTGCCTAGCTATATAGTCATCTAAAATAGTCAATCCTGTATCTTCACCTGCTTTGTAAGTAGAACGAATATTGTTTCTAAATTTTTTGTTGTAGCTTCTAACAGCAAAACTTAACTGTAACTTAGGATCAAATTTTGTAAACCTTACGCCTGAGTTTGAAAGAATTTCATTTTCTATTCCAAATTTTGTAGAAGTATTTTCTTCACCTGTAAATTTATTAATAGAAGAACCAGCAGTTCTTCTTGCAGTTGTTATAGTTCCTGGCTCTACAGCTTTCCAAAGTTCAGAAGTAACAACGGCTGCTTGTTCACTGATATCTAAACTAGGCGGTATTAATAAACGACCATCATTTGTTCTACCGTCTTCTGAGTTGATAGCAGTAAAAACATCTGCTATTTGTTTGGTAGCTATTGACGCTCCAACAAAAGGTTCTATTGTACTATAAACTCCTGTACCTACAGCTTTAAGAAGATAATCATTTAGTTGTTCTCCTTTAAGCTCTCCTTGTACAATCCTATCCATAACAGCAACAACAGGAAGTTTAATAGTCGCGTATGAATCTAAATATTTAGTAGATATAAAACCGACATCACCTTGATCATCTCGATACCAAATGTTATTTGCATTTTTATTGTATTTACCCGCTGCCATTTTATTATGAGCTTCTGCTTCTTCAGCATCCCAACCCATTAAATTAGCAGAAGTTCTAGCTGCAACTCCAAAAGCTCCTACCGCCGCAGTAAAACCACCTAGACGATACATACCTCTATTTCTTAATACAGTATTCCCTGACGTTAACTCTTCGCTTGCTTGTTTAACAATGTTAATACTGGTACGAATCATTTCAGCAGGAAACGAAACAAAATTACCGACAGGTAAATAGTTTATTGCTTTAACACCTTTAGAAACTCTAGCATAATTAGGAAAAGTATCTTTAACAATATTAGCAGCTTTCTGTTCTAGCACTCCTATATTTTGATCAGGAAATGCTTTTTTCTGCCACGCTAATTCATGTTCATAATTACTCATTTTAAAATAATCATCCCAACCTACATAATACTCTTCTGCCTTTTTAGATACTCTGTTGTCAGTTAAAAATTCAGCAGCCTTAGAAGAAGATTTTCCAGTTTGTAGACTTAAAAGTTCTCGTTGTAAATTGACATTAACATTAGTATTAACAATACCTAAATCAATTAGTTTTAAATAATAATCATCTAATTCTTTATCTCCTAGTTTCCAAATATTGTTTCTAATTACTCCTGCTTTTTTATACCATTGAACAGGGTTAACACCAGAAAAATCTCCGTTAGCTAAACCAAACTGCATACCACCCATAATGTTTCTTAGCAAAGTTGTATGACTCAGTATAGTTTTACTGTACTGCGCTAATCCTTTATACTTTAAAAAAGCTTTATAAGGAGCGTTAGTTATGTTGTTGCTGTCTAGTAAAAACGGAAAGATATCTTCTCGTCTTTCAAGAAACGCTAACATTTCTGGAGTAGTAACTTTACCGTCTAAACGAGAATTAGTTCCTTTAATTACATTTGCTTCGTTATTGAGTCCTCTACGAACAGCAGCTTTAGTGTTTCTTCCAAGAATAAACCTATCTGCAACTTTAGTATTACTAGCAACTTCAAGCATTTGATTATAAAAATTATTAACTTCATAAAGTCTTGCAGCTTTAGTAGCTGACAGAATTAAATTTTCAGAAGGATCTGTAATTTCTCCTAACAATGCCGCAAGTTTAGGAGGAACATCTCCTTTTTTATAAATTTTAGAAACTCTTTTTACTTGTGTAAAATAATCAATGTTTTCTTTATTGCCTTTATCTATAAGTTTTTGTAGTTGTAAAGTTGCTTTATTAAAAAGTTTTCCTTCGTCTATTTCTTCTATTGTTTTTCCGCTATCAATAGCAACTTGTTTTAAAGCATCTACTCTTTCTTGAACAGCTTCATTAAATAAATTATCGTCAATTTCAAAATTATTGTCTTCAAATAAACGATAAGATTTTTTTAAGTACACTCCAAAATTATTTTGAATAGAAGCTCTTGCTTCTTTTGTAAACCCTTTACTGTTATAAAGCAAAGTAGAAAGATCATTTATTAATTCTTTACCATCAATTATAGCTTCTGCTGTAGTAACACTAATGTTTTCTTTAGCAGATAAAGTTAAAATTTTATCTTTAGAATCTAATTTGTTTAAATAACTTAAATCTGTTGTTAAAAGATCTTGAGTTCTAGCAGTTTCTTTTTCTCTAATAGAACTATCTTTAATTCTTTTAAGAGACTTTGTAAGTCTATTACCAATTAAAGTAGACTCTGCAATAATTCTGGCTTGCCTTGCTTGACTTTCGTTAAAAATATTATTTAAATTTTCAGTTAAAAAACCTCTTGAAGTAAGGAATCTTTGATTTAACTTTGAAAGAGAATTAACAAAAGAAGTGCCTTTTATATCTGTTCTTTGGTTTTCTATTTGTTTTAAACTTTCAGGAGTCTCACTAAAAATTTCTTTTCTTTCAGAAGTTTTTAAATTTAAAAGATCGTAATCTGTAGTATCTTCGTTTAAAGCAAAAGATTTTTTAAGTTCTTCTATACCTTTTCTTTTGCTAGACTGCATAGCTATTCTTAAAGTTTTTATAGCAGTATCTACAGTATCACCGCCTTTTCCTGGGCTTTTAGCTCTAGCTGCTTTATAAGCTATTGGTAAAACTGTAGTTATCCCTTCAATAACCGCGCCTAAACCAGCATCACCTATAGCTAATTTTAATCTTTTAGAAGCTGTGCTATCGTCTTCGTCTGCTGACAAAGCTTCAAATATTGTGCCTTGTGTTTTTTCTGGGAACACTTCTGAAACAACATTAAAAAGATTTTCATCGGGGTCAGTAAAAGCTTGTTCTACCGCAACACCTGCTACTGTTCCTTTTACAATGTCTTTACCCATAAATTTACCGAAAGAAGACGATGCTAAACGAGAACCACCCATTATAGAACCTGCTTTAGACAAAGCTTTATAGGCTAAACCACCTCCTACAAGATAAGGAACAAACGAAGCAGCCATGCCTCCGTAAGTATCTAACTCTTTAATTTTACCTGTAGAAGAATCTATTTGTCCTTTAGAATCTAAGTACCCGAACTCTGCTAGTTGGCTTAATCTTTTTTCTTTCTCGTAACCTTCTAATTTGTCAAGTCCAAAAGTATCGCCGGGAATAAAATCATCCCCTAAACGAACAAGATCTCTTTGAGTATCTAAGGCAATACGTTTTAGATCTGTTTTAAAAGAACCTGAATCTTTATATTGAGTTATTTTAGATGAAAAATCATCTTTATTTTTACGCAATTGTAAAGCTTTTTCTATATCTTCATCAGATGTCCCATCTTCAAAAGATAAATAAATAGTTTTGCCACTATCAAGTTTTAACTGTTTTGTTATCATTGATTTTTACTCTTTGAATTTTTCATAAGCGTCAACATATTTTTTCGTAGTTGCTCTATTCTTTTTGGAGCAAGACCATACTCTGTTGCAATTTTTATAATAGATTCTATTTCTTCTATAGTAGAAGGTTCAGCAGAATTTGTTATTTGTTTAACTATATCTTTATCTATTTTATTCATTTGCTTAGGTGAAATTTTATTTTTACTTTTTTTGGCTCTTGCTTCCATTAGTAATAACATTAAATCAGCATCATTAGTAGGAATGCTTTCTTTTATACGTTCTCCATCTGCTAAAAGAGAAGTTTGTTTTGTTTCTGACGCTAGGTTTTTAATCCTGTTGTTTTCTTGTATGCGTTCCCCATCTTTAATCAGTGACGATTTTGCTAAAAGAGAAGCTTGTTCTTGTTCTGTTTTTGACGCTAGGTTTTTAATCCTGTTGTTTTCTTGTATGCGTTCCCCATCTTTAATCAGTGACGATTTTGCTAAAAGAGAAGCTTGTTCTTGTTCTGTTTTTGACGCTAGGTTTTTAATCCTGTTGTTTTCTTGTATGCGTTCCCCATCTTTAATTAGTGACGATCTTGCTAAAAGAAATTCTTCATCTTGTAAAGGTTCTAATTTTTTAGAGGGTGTTCCATATTCTGCTGACATTAAAGTCATTGTTGTGTTATCATTATCTTTATCATAATTAGGATCTATTAAATCTCGTATTACTAACTCTTCTATTTCTTCTTTAGACAACCCAGAGTCTTCTTGGTTATTTAAAATGTAAGTATTAAATAGTTTATCTCTTTCATATTGAGCTTCTTTTATCTGTTGTTCATAATAAGCTTTATCTCTTTCGCGAGGTGAGGGAAGACCTGCTGCTCCTCCAACAATAGAAATTATTTGATCTGTCGCAGATCCTGTATCGTAATCTCTATTTTCTATTTTATTTTCAGCATCCCGTATTGTTTCTTCTAGGTCTGCTATTTCTCTTAGTTGTCCTCTATTTTTTCCTATTGTTGCAGAATCATCGCCTGTAGGAGGAAAGTTACTTTGTAAATAAGCAGCGTCCATTACTCTTTCTTTTGTTATATTAGAAGATTGATTAGTTAAATTTTCTTCTTCTTTTTTCAGTGCTTCTATTTCTGCATCTGTAAGTCTAACAGTAGTTGTATCAACACCATAAACATCTTGAATGTGTTGTTTTACATTTGCTTCATGTTGAAGAACAATTGATGAAGTTCTTGTGTTGTCTTGTTGAAGTTTAATTAAGGCATCACCTGTTACGCCTTTATTTTCTGCATCTTTTAACCTTGCTGTTGCGTCAAAATGCGCTGTCAATGCTAAATTATATGCTTCATTGTTTAATGTTAAATCAGAAAATGCATTTAAAGCATCGAGTTCTACTGGAGTTAATTTTTTAGTGTTTGATTGATCATTTTTTAATTCGTTAAAAAGAGCGCGATTTTCTTGTAATTGTTCTAATGTTGTAGGGTTAAGGTTTGCTCCTGCAACATATTTTTCTTTTCCCTTATCGTTCAAAAATTGTCCTGCATTCTTAGTAGGGTTATTAATTTTTAATGAATGTGTTACTCTTTGTTCTTCACTTCTTAAATCTACAAGGTTTTTTCTTTCCAAGCCAACAGAAGATGTTTGACCAGTTATAGGATTATAAACTTCGGTATAATTTATAAATTGACCATCACCAGTACTTAACATTTTTGGAGTTGATCGACTTACTTTTTCATTTACTTCTTCTTCGCTTAGTTGTAAATCTGTAGCAAGTTTGTCAGCCTGTACAAAATCACCACTTGTTTGCCTAAGAACGCCTGTCCAAGCAGATAATGTTGCAGCATTACGCGCATATTTAGTTTTGTTATAAGCATCTAAAGATTGTTGCGCTCCAGTTTCACCTGTAAATTTATTTATTAGTTTGCCGCCAAGCGTTGTAGGCATCCTTGTTTTTGCAAAATTTACTGCTTGTTCTTGAGTCCCAGAAGCTTTAAACATTTCTAAAGCTTTCATGGCTTCTCTATGATGACCGGCAAACACTTTAGAATTAGCTATTACATCTTCGTCAGTTAGATAAGCTTTCATATGCAGACCTTTTAATGTCTTCATTTTTTCAGCATCATTTGCGTATTGAGAAAACGCTCCCGCTTTAAACTGTGAATTAAACTGTTCTTCTGCTGTTTTATTTAAATAATATGTATCTATGTCGCTGCCGTCAGCATCTATTTTAGCGTTTATTCCGTCTAAATAACTTGCGCTTTTAATTGCTTTGTTAGACAAAATATTATTATTTAATTGTGCTTCAGAGCTTGTAAAATCGTTCCAAGAATTTCCTAAAAAACTACCGCCTACAATATAATTAGTTGCAGATTCAATACCTTTTGTAGCAAGAGTTCCTATAGCTGCATCGCGTAACTGAACAAATTTACTTTTTGGTTTATTTCGACGCTCACTTCTTTCAATAGCACCGCCAAGTAAACTTTCTCCTAATCCTGTTATAGCCATTATTGATCACCTCTTGCCATTAAACTATCTGGTTGTTGTTCTACTGATTCCGGTACTTCTAATAAACTTTTTGTTTCTTTTAAAGTTTGTGGAAGTTCTTGTATTTCCTGTTGTATGTTCTTAGGAAGGGTACTGCTAGATACCGGACTGTTAGAAAGTTTTTTCTGCAACATTTTTAAAGTTTGATTATTTGCTTCTTCTGACAATGCTTCTTCTTCATCTTCATCTTGATCAATAACAATGTTTAAATCTAATCTTTCTGCTAAAGACAATAACATATATGCAACCGGCTCCATCATTAACAACATTAAATCAGGATTAAACTTTCCTTTTTGAAATTCGTTAAACACAATAAACTGCGTTATGTCCATTATAGGAATCCCTTCATCTATGGATTCCATTAAAGCTACATAAAGTTTAGGCTGTATTAATACTGTAAACATATATTCACTAGCTTTATGCAGCGAAGTAAACTCAGGAGCTTTTTCATATGGCGCGGGGCTATCAGGATCACTAGCTAAAGACGAACCTGGAATAGGTCGTTTAAAACTAGTTTCGATTAATGCTAATTCTTCTTGAGGTGTCGCCATAATTAAAATACCTTTTTAAACTGTTCCATAACCAGCACCAAATTTATTTGCGTATGATGCAAAATCAAAAGCGGTGAAGCCGTATGGACTAGGATTATTTAAAACTTGTTGTTGGAACATTGCAGGTGTTTGAATTTGAGAAGCCCCATATTGTCCAACTTGAGCAGTTTGAAAAGTAGGAACACTTCCATAGAAAGCTGTTGAATTCATTTCAGGTACAGTTCCTGTTATTTGTTGTCCTACACCACTAGCTATTGAACCTATTGTAGAGTCAACAAATTTTTCGCCAGGATTACCTACCATGTCTGCTACACCTCCAATAGGATCTCTTACAAACCCTGTAACTTCGTCGTAAGCCGAACTTACTTTATCAGAAATGTATTGTTTAGGATCGCTAAGTAAACTAGCTTCAGTGCCTACTCCTGCTGTTGGTGTTGAATCATAAAGATTCATAGCTTGACCAGATACTTGCGCTGTTGCTTTAGTTGCCGAAGCAACCCTGCCTAGTGTATCAAATTCAGAAGTTAATTCTGGAATATCTTTAAAAGACTCAGTAATTGGAGAACCTATGTCTAATGGAGAAACTGTTGATCCTACAATATCTTTACCTACATTTGTTGCTAAGTCTGCAACACTGCTTTCAAATGCGCGACTTTCAACCGCTGTTTCTTGCAGGGCTTCTAAATGTTTTGTAGCTAACTTAGGATCACTTAATACATTTTGAAAATGTGATTCTGCTCCAAAACTTCTACCAAACGCAGTATCTGCTCCGGTAGTGCCTCCTGCCGAAAAGAAATTACTTGCTGCATTTTCAAATACTGGGTCAAATCCAAAAGTATTAGCCAGTTTATTTGTAGCTGTTTTAGCAAACTCTCCTAAAGTATTTGTAACACCTTTAGTTATATTGCTAAAAACATTACCAACTGTTGTTACAGCAGTGGTTACACCGTTCATTACAGCAGCAGTCCCTTTAGCTAAAGTTCCTAATAGAGTACCTGCGTTTGCTCCTGCAAAAGTTCCTAATGACCCTGCTGCACCTGTCCACAAACCGCCTAAACTTTTCATCATCGCACCACCAATTCCTGGTAAAATAAACATCATAGCTATTTGACCTAATATGCCAATTTTACCCATGAATTTACCAAATTGTTTAAACGCTTTTTGAAAAGGTTTAGCAATTGACTTAGCTACTTTTTTAATACCTTTCCATGCTTTACTTAACCATCCCATTTATATTTTCCTTATATTATGTAATAGCATTTATTAAACTATTAAGAGTAGTAGAATTCTTACCATACGTGCCTGTCTCGTTTCCTATAGCAGTAGCATATAATTGAGCTTTGCGCTGCTCTTCGTTTTCATAAGACTGTCTAATATAATTAGCTTCATCTCTTAACTGTTGCCATAGTTGTGTTTGTTCTTGAGAAGACACGTTAAAAGCAGTTTGTACGTTTTGTTGATTAGCCGCGTTAGCTGCCGCAGTATCTATAGTATTAGATTGTCTACGCCAATTAGCATTTGATTGTTCTACTGCTTGAGCATTTGCCGCATTCCATTGATCTCTACTATTTTCTATTTGAGCATTAAATTTACTAACATCAGTATCTAATTGAGCTTGAGCTAAGTCAGCTTGTAATTGATTTCCAGCTTCTTGAGCAGATATTTTGTTAGCTTCAGAAGCATTAAATTGCGACATTGCATTTGACTGTTGCTTGTTAAACTGCTCCATTTGATTTGCTTGACCTGTCATAAATGTATCTACTTGATTTTGAGAAGCAGCATTAAACTGTTTAGAAGCGTTGCTTGCTGCTTGATTAGATAAAGCAGTTTGCTGTTCCATTTGAGCGTTTAATACTTGCTCCTGTTGTCTGTTGCTAAGGTTAGCTAAATCCATTTGTAAAAAGTTTTGAGCATTACTAATTCTAGTTTTAGTTTGTAAGTCTGCGGCTTGCATATCCATTTGAGCTAAT
>TARA_R110002126_G_scaffold135107_1_pt1 | contig 10454 bp, 11 predicted proteins | sample TARA_R110002126 | Tara Oceans TARA_R110002126 (sample SAMEA4397536) | marine metagenome | biome: Polar Biome; feature: [DCM] deep chlorophyll maximum layer (ENVO:01000326); material: water (ENVO:00002006), including particulate matter (ENVO:01000060) such as... | depth 30 m
CGGCAAGATCCCGGTCATCGCCGTGATCGGGCGCAAGGAAGCGGAGGAGGGCACGCTCGCCCTGCGCTTCCTCGGCGAAGAGGGTAACAAGCAGGAGGTCCTGCCGCTGGCCGAGGCCATCGCGCGCCTGTGCGATGACGCCCGGGCACCTGACCTGAAGCGCGGCTGATCTGAAGCGGGCGGCACTGACGATGGCACAGGGGCAGGACAGGGTTGGATGGGTTGGTGTCACAACCTTTGCCTTTGCCCTGCCCTGGTGCATCGCTGGTGCCGGCCTGCTGCCGCCCATGGCGGTTTTGATGTCGCTGGCCGCCTTTCCCGTCGATGCGCGCTTCTGGCGGCCGCGCGGATTTTCGCTGCCGCTGGCCCTCGGGGGCCTCTTTCTGGCGTGGGTCGGGATCAGCTATCTGTGGTCGCCCTATGACAATCCGGAACAATTGCCCAAAACGCTGATCGGCGTGCCGCTCTACCTCCTTCTGGCCCTTCGGGTCGGCGGGCTGGACGGACGCTGGCGGACGCGCTGTGAGGCGGCAATGATCTTCCTCGTCGTGGCGCTGGGCCTGTATCTGTTGGCCGAAACGCTGACGGGAGGCGCGATGACGCACGCGTTCAAGATTGCTGTCGAGGGCTATGACACCGTGCCCGAGGCCGATGTGATGACCTTCGTCAATCGCAATCTGGGCCATGCGGCTGTGCCGCTCATTCTGCTGGCTGGTCCCGCGGCCGTGGCCGCCTATCGCGCCGGAGGCCTGATCGTTGGCGTGGCCGTGATGGCGCTGGCGGCGATTGCGGCCTTCAGCTTTGGCACTGAAGTCAATGCGGTCGCTTTCACGCTGGGACTGGCGGCGGCGGTCTCGACTGCGTTCTGGCCCCGCCCTATGATCGCCGGTGTTTTTGGCGTTGTCGCTGGCGGGGTGTTGGTTGTGCCGGTCGTCTTGCCGGGCCTGATCGCTGTCATGCCGGAAGGGCTGCGCGACAGCCTGCCCCTGTCCTGGGTCTGGCGTCTGGAGATCTGGACTTATGTCAGTGAGCTGATCAAGGACAAGCCGCTCTTCGGCTATGGTCTGGATGCATCACGACCCTTGAATGATGAAATGGAACTCGCCGGCTATCAGATCGAGATGCTGCCCATGCACCCGCATAATGCCAGTTTGCAGATCTGGCTGGAAACCGGCCTGATCGGGGCGGCGCTCCTGAGCTGTACGCTGGTTTTCCTCGGCGGGCGGATCGCCAGCGCGCCGCGATTGACACGGGACCAGGCCATGGCGGCCTCCTGGGTTCTGGTCAGTTATGTATCTCTGGTTTTGTTTTCCTATGGCGTCTGGCAAGAGTGGCATCAGGCCGCTGCGGCACTCGCGGTGACCGCTGTACTATTCCTGGGCGCCCGAAGGCCAGCATGATGAGTGATGTGCGTCTCAGCGTCGTAACCGTATCCTGGATGACCGGGCCGCACCTGATGGATGCGGTCGCTGCGGTGCTGGCCGCGCCCGGCGTCGACGAATTTGTCATGGTCAGTCATGAGAATCCGCCGGCGGCCGTTGCGGCACTGCGCGAACTGGCGGCCAGTCATGCCAATTTTGTCCTGATCGAAACCGACGCCAATCTCGGCTTCGCCAAAGGGTGTAATATCGGCGCGCTCGCCGCGAGTGGCGATCTGGTGCTCTTCCTCAACCCCGACGCCATTCTGGCCCCGGGGGGCGGGGAGCAGCTCAAAGCGTCCGCCAGGATGGCTCTGGTCCGCCCCTGGATTATTGGTGCGCGCATCCTCAACAGGAATGGCAGCGAACAGGCGGGCGGCCGACGCGGTGAATTGACGCCGCGCAGCGCGGCGATCAGCTTTCTGCGGCTCGACCGCTTGTTTCCGGGGCTGCGCAGCCTGCATTGGGAAGCCGACGATCTCCCCGATGCCATGACCGAGGTGCCCACCGTCTCGGGCGCGGCGATGATGATGCGCCGCGATGATTTTCTCGAGATCGGCGGGTTTGACGAAAGCTATTTCCTGCACGTCGAGGACATTGATATCTGCCGCAGCGTCCGCATGGCGGGCGGTCAGGTCTGGTTCGAACCGCGGGTGGAAATTCTGCATTTCGGTGGCACCAGCCAGTCCAGCCCGATGCGGGTCGAGACCCATAAGGCGGCGGGTTTCGTCAAATATTTCTGGAAATTCTATCCCGGTCCGCTGCAGCGCCTGGCGACCATCATGCTGATCGCGCCGATCTATGGTGCGATCTGGGCGCGTGTGGTCTGGCTATGGCTGCGCGGGCGCTAGCCCGATCGCTCAGGCCTGGGATCCGGGAAATCCTCCGGCGCGCTTGAGCGCCGACTCCACCGGATGTTTCAGCGCCACATCCTCAAGCCATTTCGCGGTCGCGATCATCCGGTCCAGATCAATCCCGGTCTCGAATCCGCCGCGTTCGAGCATGTAGATCACGTCTTCCGTTGCCACATTGCCGGTTGCATTGGGCGCAAACGGGCAGCCGCCAATTCCGCCACACGAGGCATCGATCACATCGACCCCCGCATCGACCGCTGCCGCGATATTCGCCAGTGCCGTATTGCGCGTATTGTGGAAATGCATCCGCAGCCGCATATCGCCGCTCTGCGCGCGCACGATGTCGAGCGCCTTGCGCACGCGCCATGGATCAGCGACGCCAATCGTATCGCCCAGCGCAAATTCTGACGCGCCCGCAGCCTTGGCCCGCGCCGCCAGCATGCCGAGAATCTTCGGATCGACCTCGCCATCAAACGGATCGCCAAAGGCGACCGAGACCGTCACCGAAACCGGCACACCTTCGTCATGGGCCAGGATGGCGATCTTGTCGAACAGGTCGGCGGTCTGCTCCGGCGTTGCATTCTGGTTCTTCAGCCCGAAGCCGGGCGAGGCGACCATGACATAATTGATCTCGTCACAGCCCGCCTCGAGCGCCCGGCGAAGGCCGCGTTCATTGAGCGCCAGACCGATATATTTCACCCCGTCCAGCCGCGGCGCCAATGCCATCACCTCGGCACTGTCGGCCATGGCCGGCACCAGTTTGGGATGAACAAAACTCGCCGCCTCCATCCGGTTCACCCCGGCATCGATCAGCCGCGCGATGAATTCGAGCTTCATTTCGGTCGACAGCAGGACCGGGTCATTTTGCAGGCCATCACGTGGCCCGACTTCAACGATTTCAATCTTGCGGGTCATTGGGGGTGTCCTCTACGTCGGCCAGTGGCTCGACGATGATATCCTCGGCGGCGCACCGCGTGAACAGGATCGCCAAAGTCGTCTCGTCGCCGCGCGAATAATTCGTCCCCGATGCCATGGCGCCATGGCAAATCTGAAGATTGGACAGGCGCGCCATCCAGGGGGCAGCATCGGTGTAGCTCATGGTTTCCGGTGCTATCAGATAGGCTCTGAGCGCATCGTCCCGTGACAGATCCAGCACCAGCATAGTCGGTTCCGAGTGGCCCTCCGCAAAGGCCAGCACTTCTTCCACGGTGCCCAGCATGGTGTCACTGCCCAGCGAGAAGACCAGACTCGGCTCGGTATAGCTGGAGGCCGTGACGATATCCTCCGGCGCGATCCCGGCAATGGTTTGCGAATAGCTGCGTGCCGCGCGCACCTGATCAGCCAGGCGCACGGCATAGGCATTGGGCGCCGCCGCGCCGCGTGCCATCACTTGCCAGCCAAGCCCAGCCGCGACGGCAAGGCAGAGAACCAACACCGCAGAGCGCCCCCGCGCGGCCATCAATGCCGCACCGGTCAGGATCGCGAAGATCGCGGCGGTCAGGAAAACGATTGCCGCAACCGCCGGATCAAGCCCGAGCTCGAAACCCCCTTCGAATCCCGCCAGTGACAGCCGCACGGCATCCCAGCTGGCATTATTGCCATAGACGACAAACAGCACCGGCATCAAAATCGCGAACACCAGACCGGCGACAGCGAACAGGGCCCAGCCGGTCCATTTTTGCCAGTCCGCAGCCTTGTTCAATTGCATCAGCCCCCAGCCGGCAATCAGGGCCAGGGCGGGATAGGCGGGCAGGACATAATGGGGAAGTTTGGTCGGCAGGAGCTCAAACACGATCCAGACCGGAATCGCCCAGGCGAGGAGGAAACGCGCCGCGCGGGCCGTTTTCTCATCGGTCCGGCCACGCAGGGCTGACGTCACATAGGCCAGCCCGGGTATAACGGTAAGCGTACCGGGGAAGAACAATAGGGGTGCCAGCAGCAAGTGGTAACCAAACAGACCACCATGCCGCTCGGCTGCGCCGGCCAGTTTCGGGGCCAGATCATCGCCGATCGCCTGGCGCAGAAAGCCGCCATCTGTGGCGATCTGGATCGAGATCAGCCAGGGCAGAACCATCGCGATGGCCAGCAGTGGACCGGGCCAGAAACCGAGCGGTTTCAACCAGTTCGCCTTGCGCTCCCAGATCACCAGCACCAGCACGGCCAGGCCCGCGACCATCGGCGTCACCGGCCCCTTGATCAGTGCGCCCAGCCCGATCGCGAACCAGAAGAGCAGGGCGGTTTTTTTGCCCTTCCCGGCCCGCAACTGCGCCAGGGCCGCCATCGCCAATGTCGTGCAGCCCACTAACATCGCATCGGTTTTTGCGATCCCGCCTTCAATGCCGAGCAGGATTGTCACCGCAAACAGCGCCGCTCCGGCAAACGCCGCCTTGCGCCCGACCAGTCTTTGCCCACCCCAGAAACAGGCCAGCGCCGCCAGCATGGCCCCGAACATGGAGGGCAGGCGGTAGGCCCAGATTTCGCGCGCGTCAGCGCTCGAGAAAGCGGCGACGCTGACGGCCTGAAGCCAATGAATTCCTACAGGTTTTTTGTTACGGGCTTCGTCGAGGAAATTGATCGAGACAAAGTCGCCGCTCTCCAGCATTTGCGCCGTCGCCTGGGCAAAACGGCTCTCGTCGCGGTCCAGCGGGGGCAAGGTGAAAATCCCCGCGAGGGCTGCCAGAGCAGCCAGCAAGCCTATGATAATATAGGCGCGAATTCCCTTGGCTAGCTCGGCCATGAAAGTCTCCAATGGTCGCAGGGCTGTGAAACCCCTCGCGTCATGTGCTAGACGCGGTATGTAAAGCAGACCCCGTTTTCCGCAAGCGCAAGCAGAACCCCTTATGAGTCAGACCCCTGATATCTCCGTCGTTGTGCCCGCCTATAATGAGGCTGGCAATGTTGTGCCGCTGGCGCGCGAAATCGCTGCCGCACTCGATGGCCGCAATTTCGAAATCCTGTTCGTCGATGATTGCTCGACGGATGGCACCCGCGCCGAACTGATTGCCGCAAAAGACGAATTGCCGATGCTGCGCGTGATCGGTCATCGCAATAATGCTGGTCAGTCGCGCTCGGTGCGGACCGGTGTGATGCAGGCCCGCGGCGCCATTGTCGCGACGCTGGACGGCGACGGCCAGAACCCGCCGGACGGTCTGCCGATCGTGATCGAAGCCCTGATGCGCCCTGATGCGCCGGAAAATATTGGCCTGGTCGGCGGCGACCGCAGTCAGAACCGGCAGGATTCAGCCTGGAAGAAATTCGCCTCGCGTTTCGGCAATGGTATCCGCAAGCGCATGCTCAATGATAATTGCAATGATACAGGTTGCGGCCTCAAGGCCTTCAAACGGCAGGCCTATCTGGAACTTCCCTTTTTCGATCACCAGCATCGCTTCCTGCCGGCCCTGATGAATCGCGAGGGCTATTTGTGCGAATTCCGGCCCGTCAGCCACCGTCATCGCACCATTGGCGCGTCGAAATATACGAATTTTGGTCGTCTTTTCGCCTCTTTGACAGACATGATGGGAATGATGTGGTTAAATTCACGAGCGCGGAACCCGCGGGGTTCAGACGAATTATAGTGAGGATCTGATTATGTCAGGTGGCGGGGATAATGGTGTAATGTTGGGTATGATGGCTGCCAATCGCGCACAGCGAGGCGGTCCTGCCAAGGGGAAGAGTTCAATGTTCAATGTATTTCCACTGATGGTCATTCCGGTCATCATCTATGTCGTTATCGCCTTTGTTTTTGGCGGTGCCGACCAGGCTTCGATGGCACTGGCCCTTGACTGGACCGTGTTCCGGATTCCGATGGTCTCAGGCCCCTGGAGCTTGCCTCTGGGCGACTTTCTCGTGATCGTCGGGATGTTTTTCCTGTTCATCGAACAGATCAAGGCGGCCGGTTCCGGCACAGCGACGATCATCAATCACGGTCTGTCCATGGCCGTTTTCGTCGTCGCGATGGCGCTCTTCCTGCTGGTCGGGAAATTTGGCACATCGGCCTTCTTCCTGCTCACCCTGATGACGCTGATGGATACGGTTGGCGGCTTTGTTGTCACGGTCGTCGCAGCCCGTCGCGATCTCGCGGTTGGCGGCGAAGGCTAGAACAGTACGAAGACCAGGCCGGCGCCAAAGGCGGCGTCGCACCAGAAGCCAAGACGGCGCAGGATTGCGTCGGTCACCATCAGGCGCGTCGCTCCCATTGCGGGGGCGGCGCGCTTTTTTGTGTCGCCTGATGATAGGCGCGGCGATAGCGGGCCTGCTCGCTGTTTTCGGCGCGTATGCCGCGGCGCGGCGTTCCGGCGATGATCTGGACAATAAGTTCAGCCGGGGCGACCTGCGCCCTCACAGACGACTGCGGCTGGGCCGGAGTGGAATGCGGGGTCGGGACAGGAGCATGGGCGCGGTCTTGCCGCGGCTGGCGATCATTCGACCCGCATGCCGAACCCGCTGGCTCAATACGCCGGCTGGTCAGGGTCGGGACAGGATATGGGCTGCGGATCGTGATCATATCAATACCCTCGCAAGGGGGATGCCAGACTTTAACGCCTCATTAACCATGATTCTGGTCGCAAAAGCGAACCGGACGGCGGTTTCCCGTCCGGATTGGGGTCATCTGGCCCGTGCGCTGATCTGAAATGATACGAAAGTCTTAACGCGACCCGGCGGCGGCGGGACCGTTTCCGGCGGGTGTGGCGTCAGGTGGAAGGCGCGCTTGCCTAGTCCTTGGCCTTGAGAATCTGGTCGAGCTTGGCGCGCATATCGTCGAGCTCGTCGCGCATCCGTGCGATATCGTCCTCGTCGTCCCGGGCCGCCGCCGGGGCATCAGCCTCATGCGCTTCCGGCCCCGTGGTCGGGACAAAGGGCGTGAACATGCGCATGGTCTTGCCGAAGGCTTCCATATTGCGCCGGGTCTGTTCCTCGATCAGCGCCATGGTGGCTTGCGGCGACATCATCGCCTCGCCGACCTTGGTGCGGTATTCTTCCTGTTGCTGCGTGAAATTATTCATCGACATCTGCAGATAGCCGGGCACGACGCTCTGCAGGCTGTCGCCATAAAACCCGATCAGCTGTCGCAGAAAGTCGACAGGCAGAAGATTGGCGCCGCGCGATTCTTCTTCGAAGATGATCTGGGCCAGCACGCCATGCGTCAGGTCTTCGCCGCTCTTCGCGTCGATCACCTGGAAATGGACGCCCTTCTTCACGAGGTCCCGCAAATGGTCGAGGGTCACGTATTGGCTGGTCGAGGTGTCATACAAGCGCCGGTTGGCGTATTTCTTGATGATGATTTCCGACTTGCTGCCTTTGGTTTTACTCACAGCGTTTCCCCTATTCGTGTAGAATGCGCGCTCCGTTCTCGATATTCGCTCGACACGGACGCGCACCTATTTCATTAGGGTTTACGCTCAGCAAGTGGTCTGCTGCAAGCGCGAAGACTTAATGCTCAACTCAAGAACAAGAATTTGGGGATTGAATATGACACGCACAGCGCTGGTTACAGGCGGAACCCGGGGTATCGGGGCGGCCATTTGTCTTGAGCTCAAGGCGGCAGGATATACGGTTGTTGCGAACTATGCCGGCAATGAAGAGGCAGCAAAATCCTTCACCGCCGAAACCGGAATCGGTGCTGTGAAATGGGATGTCGGCGACTACCAGTCCTGTGTCGACGGTATCGCTGCGGCCGAGGCCAAGGCCGGCGCCCCCTTTGACATTCTGGTCAATAATGCCGGCATCACGCGCGACGGCATGTTCCACAAGATGACGCCGGACGACTGGAATGACGTCATCCGGATCGATCTGAACTCGATGTTCAACATGACGCGACCGGTCATCGATGGCATGCGCGAGCGTGGTTTCGGCCGCATTATCAATATTTCCTCGATCAACGGCCAGAAGGGCCAGATGGGCCAGGTCAATTACTCGGCCGCAAAGGCTGGCGTGATCGGGTTCACCAAGGCCCTTGCGCAGGAGACCGCTCGCAAGGGTATCACGGTCAATTGCATCGCCCCGGGCTATATCAATACCGAAATGGTCGCCGCGGTGCCGGCCAATGTCCTGCAATCGATCATCGCCGGTATTCCGGTCAACCGGCTCGGTGAAGCCGCGGAAATCGGTGGCCTGGTGACCTATCTGGCTTCCGACGCCGCCGGATTCATGACTGGATCGGTGCTGACGATTAACGGCGGGCAGTACATGGCATGACCATTGGCCGGGCGTCTGCCCAAAAATTGCCGTCTTGCCAGTGTCAATGCTGTCCTCGATGATCCGTTTTCTGATTGTAATCCTGACCGCGGCCTTGTGCGCGGGTGCCGCCATCGGGTTTCAAAACCCGTTGCGCGACCGCCTGCTTCGCAATGAGCGGGCCCAGGAAGTCGTGGGCTGGTATCAGCGCGCTGATACCGGCGAGTTCTTTCTGTTCGACCGGTCGAACACGGTTGCCCTGCTGAGCGAGCGCGACGATCCGTCGGGCGAGGTTCTGGTCCTGTTCGCCAATCGTGCGCCGGGCGGGGGAACGGCCTATGTGACCGATACCGGCCGCGAAGTTGTTCGTCTGACGGGATTGGGTGGCGCGACCTATTTTCCGACCGATGCCCCCAATGGCGTGATCGCCGATTTCGCCAGCGAGGCTGGCGGGCTCGCCCCGGCGCCGCGCTCGACCGAAGAAGTGCGGTTGCGGGCGGAGGATCTGGCCAATGAGCTGACGGCCGAGCTGGACCGCAGTATTTCGGTTGGCTACGCCCCCGCACCGCGCGCCGGGCTGGGCGTCCAGCACGACAGCCTGCATATGGTGGCCCTGGCCTTTCGCTCGGTGCGCAATGAGCGCCGGCGTCTGCGCGGTATCGACCGGGTCGAAATCTCGATCGGTGAACAGCCCGCAGCCTATCGGCGCGGCGAAAGTCTTGTCGTCGTGATCGCTCCGGAATACGGCTTCGCTGGCCGTTCTTCTTCGGCTTTCATTGCCCGCGCCTTGCTGGCAGAAGACCGGCCGACCTGATCAGGACCGCGACTTGCCGGGTTGCCAGCCTGGTTCCGCCATTTCAAACCCCGAGAACTCGAAGCCTGGCGTGACTGTGCAACCGGCCAAGGTCCATGGGCCCAGTGAGTGCGCGCTCTGCCAGACATGCGGGCTCACCAGCGCCTGTGGCCGCTGACCCGTTTCAATTTCCGGCCCGAGTGTGACACCGGTCTGCTGCCGGCCGTCCGCGCTGAGATACAGCTGCAGCGCCGCTCCGGCATGCCAGTGCCAGATTTCGGTCGCATCGACGCGGTGCCAGTGTGAGCGATCGCCGGCTTCCAGCAGATAGTAGATCGCCGTCCCGCGCGAGCGCCCGTCGGGGCCCTCTGCATCGCGCCAGGTTTCCACATACCAGCCACCCTCCGGATGCGGTTGCATGCTGAGGGCCTGGATGATGGCGCCGGCCGTGGCCATCAGAATGCATCCTTGCGGCGGCGGATTTCGGCAAATACCTCAACATCGCTGGCATCGGCCCGGCCAAGCCGGCTGCGGATGGCGCGGTCAGCGGGCCGCAGGAAGGGATTGGCGGCCTTCTCGGCTGCGATCGTTGTCGGGATGGTCGCTTCGCCGCGCGCGCGCCGGGCATCGACATTGGCGGCATAGGCCCGCAGTGCGGGATTATCCGGATCGACGCTCAGCGCGAAGCGGGCATTGGCCTGGGTGTATTCATGGGCGCAATAGATGACCGTGTCGTCCGGCAGCGCCGACAGCCGCGACAGGCTCGTCCACATTTGCTCCGGCGTGCCCTCGAACAGACGACCGCAACCCAGCGCGAACAGGGTGTCGCCGACGAAGGCGACCCCTTCGTCCGGAAGGCTGTAGACAATATGCCCGCTGGTATGGCCGGGCGTGAAGATCACTTTCGCCTCGATCTTCCCGAGCCAGACGCTGTCGCCATCATGGACCGGCTGGTCGATGCCGGGGATGCGATCAGCTTCATAGCCGGGTGCCACGATGCGCGCGCCGGTCGCCGCCTTGATCGCGGCATTGCCGCCAGCATGATCGAAATGATGATGCGTGTTCCAGATCTGCGTAATTGTCCAGCCAGCCGCTTTCGCCTCGGCCAGGATTCGTTCCGGATCCGGTGTGTCGATCGTAACGGTTTCACCGCTTGCCGCATCGTGGATGAGAAAGCCGTAATTGTCGGACAGGCAGGGAAATTGCCGGATGCTC
>TARA_R110002126_G_scaffold164865_11_pt1 | contig 10441 bp, 12 predicted proteins | sample TARA_R110002126 | Tara Oceans TARA_R110002126 (sample SAMEA4397536) | marine metagenome | biome: Polar Biome; feature: [DCM] deep chlorophyll maximum layer (ENVO:01000326); material: water (ENVO:00002006), including particulate matter (ENVO:01000060) such as... | depth 30 m
CCATAATCAGCATTGGTATCACCGCGAACATAGATACGTTCGCTAAAGCCCGTTGTCGAAATCGCTTCAAGTTTTGGCACAACCTCATCAATCCCAATCGCGGTTTCTTGAAGGAAGATTAAACCCTCCGCATTGACCGAAACTGTAATGGGTTGGGTATCAGAATTCAGCGCATTGGCTTGTGTTTCAGGCAAATCAATCGGCACACCAACGGTGAGCAAAGGTGCAGCCACCATAAAAATGATCAACAGAACCAACATCACATCCACAAACGGCGTGACATTAATTTCACTCATCGGTGCCAATTTACGGCCTCTACGACGAGACGACGACCGCCCACCAGAATTTTGCATCATTATGCCCCTGACATTTGAGTGTTGGATTGCGGCGGCTGATTTTGTTGTTGCACTTGTGAACGCTCGTCCAATTGACGTGATAAAATACCAGAAAATTCATCGGCAAACCCTTCCATACGACCATTAAGCTTGGCCGCATCAGAAGAGAATTTATTGTAGGCAATAACAGCTGGAATAGCTGCCAACAGACCAATGGCCGTTGCAAGCAATGCTTCGGCAATACCTGGCGCGACAACAGCAAGATTGGTTGATTTTGAAGTGGCAATAGCCTGAAACGATGTCATAATACCAATAACAGTTCCAAAAAGCCCAATAAATGGTGCAGCTGATCCGATTGTTGCAAGCCAGCCTAGGCGTGATTCCAAGGTTTCAGATTCTTTTGCAAGCGACACATCCATTGCTTTATCAATGCGCATTTGAAGGCCCATTGGGGATTTTGCGCCACGTTCAAACGACTTTTTCCACTCTTGCATTGCTGCCAAGAAAATAGCGCCCATGCCCGAGTTTGCTTTGCGCTCTGACAAAGATCGGTAAAGCTCTTCCAAAGATTGACCAGACCAAAACAGATCTTCAAAACGGTCGAGTTGGCGACGAAACTTATTGAAAGAAACCACCTTGTCGACAACAATTGCCCATGTCCAAACAGATGCCATCAGCAATCCGATCATCACGAGCTGCACGACAAATCCTGCTTCTAAAAATAGCGATAGCAATGTGACATCTGATGTCGCTGCTAATCCAACCTTTTCCATTTTCAATCCTTCAAACTGATCATCAGGCCCAATGAATATCACCCGAGCACTGTCTAAATTTCATGGTGATGAAGCGAACATAAAAAAGCTCAGGCCATGCCATTAGCTTGTTTTGTCTAAAAATTGCGGTCAAAGAATGGCGCATATCCAACAACACATTCACCAGCGTCAATAGGACATATTTATGGTTAATGAAGCGTTAGGATTGGCTTATTGCGCGGCCATATCACGTAAAATTTACCGATAAACGGTTTAAAACAATGATTCCGGCAGGCGGCGCGGGCGACCATTGCCATTGATGCAAGCAACAGTCACATCAGCTTTAGTCAACAGCTCTGTGCCACAATAAATACTCTGCTCAAGGATCATTCGTGCGCCTTTGGCAAATGTCGGCTCTGTTATAATGATCAGAACATCATCCATGCGAGCAGATTTAAGGTAATCAATGGAGATCTTGCCAACGACAAATGCCACCGATTCTTCGGGCATATTTTGCCTATAAGATTTGCTCTGGATAAGGCCCTTACAGCGAATGAATTCCGTGCGTCCGCGTTCCATAAAATGCAAATAACGGGCGTGATACACAGCACCTGAAAAATCTGTATCCTCATAATAAACACGTTGGGTGAGTTTATGACCTTTTTGGGTCAATTCGCCTTGAAACTTTATGTGCAGTTCAGACATTGGTTTTTAGCTCTCATCTTGAAAAAGACTGGTTTGTTGAAGATCAAAATCTTTGGGAGGGTTAAGTCCCAAATGTTTCCAAGCATTTGACGTGAGCATGCGCCCACGCGGCGTTCGTTGAATAAAGCCCTGCTGGATGAGATAAGGCTCAATAATATCTTCAATCGCATCCCGTGGTTCTGAAAGACCCGCTGCAATGGTTTCGATACCAACAGGCCCGCCGCCAAAGTTACTTGCAATCATCGTTAAATAACGGCGATCCAATTGATCAAGCCCCATCGCATCCACGGACAATCGGGTCAGGGCATTATCGGCAATGTCTTTTGTCACAGCTTCAACTTTAGCAACTTCTGCAAAATCACGAACACGGCGCAGCAAACGACCTGCAATGCGCGGCGTGCCACGTCCACGACGCGCAATCTCTTGCGCCCCTTCAACTGTGATATTTAATCCCATAATCCGAGCGCCACGACGCACAATGGATTCCAATTCTTCAACAGAATAAAACTGTAGCCGGATAGGAATACCAAAACGATCACGAAGCGGATTGGTCAAAAGACCCAATCTTGTGGTCGCCGCAACAAGTGTGAACTTTGCCAAATCGATTTTAACTGACCGTGCAGCAGGTCCCTCGCCAATGATGAGATCGAGCTGAAAATCTTCCATCGCTGGATACAGGATTTCTTCAACAGCTGGACTAAGGCGATGAATTTCATCAATAAAAAGCACATCACGCTCTTCAAGGTTTGTCAAAAGAGCGGCTAAATCACCAGCTTTTGCAATCACAGGACCTGATGTTGAGCGAAAATTAACGCCCAATTCTTTGGCCATGATTTGCGATAAAGTGGTTTTTCCCAAGCCAGGAGGCCCGACAAACAAGACATGATCGAGCGCTTCACCACGGTTTTTGGCAGCTTCAATAAAGATCTTTAAATTTGCACGCGCTTCAGCTTGGCCAGTAAAATCATCCAACGATTGCGGACGCAAATTTGCTTCGACATCCTCGCCACGTTTTTCAGGGTCCAAAATAGGGTTTTGATCACTCATCTTATCTTACTCGCACAGGATCAATTATTTGGCTAGTTCTTTAAGACCTAGGCGGATGAGTTTTGCGCTATCCATACCTTCAGCATTATCAACACCTGCCGTGCGTAAAGCTGCACCAACAGCATTGGCCGCTTGATCACGCGAATAGCCCAAATTAGATAAAGCTGACACGGCATCAGCAACAGGTGCAGAGGCAACGCCCTCACCCAAGTCTTGCTTAAGCCCCATATCGGGCGCATCCATAGCACCCAAAGCAGGCGCTTTATTCTTAAGCTCAGCAACAATGCGCTGGGCGACTTTTGGGCCAATACCCGGCGCACGAGAAACCATGGCTTTGTCTTGAAGCGCAATCGCATTTGCGAGATCAGACGCAGATAATGTGGATAAAACAGCAAGCGCAACTTTTGCGCCAACGCCCTGAACACTTTGCAACAGTTTAAACCATTCGCGTTCTAACTCGGTGACAAAACCAAACAGTTTAAGTTGGTCTTCGCGCACATAGGTCTCAATATAAAGCACAACCGCCTCGCCTTCAGATCCAATACCACCCAATGTGCGGGACGAACAAAACGCGACATAGCAAACTCCATGCACATCGATGAGCAGATAATCGCCTGCAATCTCTTCAATCGTGCCTTTTAATTTACCAATCATCGTCTAACCCACCGCTATTTTATAATCGAGAACTGTGCGGTTATGTGCATGACATATCGCAACCGCCAAAGCATCGGCTGCATCATCTGTATGAAACACAGCTTTTGGCATTAAGACTTTTACCATGAGTTGGATTTGTTTTTTATCACCATGGCCGACACCAATCACTGATTTCTTCACAGCATTTGGTGCATATTCTGCAACGCGCAATCCGGCACGCGCAGGAACAAGCATCGCAATGCCTCGCGCTTGGCCCAATTTCAGCGTAGAGGCAGGATTTACATTGACGAAAGTATTTTCAACAGCCGCTTCAAAGGGTTGGTATTGATGAATTATCTCTTCCAAACCATCATGAATTTGGCAAAGCCTTGAAGCAAGATCCATTTTACTATCGGATTTAACGGTGCCAGACGCAATAAACTTGAGTGAATTGCCAGTTGAATCAACAATCCCCCAACCAGTATTGCGTAACCCGGGATCAATCCCAATTATTCGAATCGTAGCGCTCATGACATTACCCTATTACCAATTGCCATAAACATCCAACATAAACGTGAACAAAACAAAAACAAACTATATATTTACAAAAAAGCCGAGCGATGTGCCCAGCTTTTTTTAACAGTTTGAAGACTTAATGAGGCAGTTTAAGAAAGGCAAGCTATCACTTCATCTGAAATATCAAAGTTTGAATAAACATTTTGAACATCATCATCATCATCTAAAACATCCATAAAGCGCAAAAGCTGTTCAGCTTTATCTGCGCCCACTGGTGTTTCGTTTTGTGGCTTCCAAATCGCTTTAACTGATTTTGGCTCGCCCAACGTTGCTTCCAATGCCGATGACACATCACCGATATCTTCAAACGCACAATACACAGTGTGCGTTTCTTCATCCGACACAACATCTTCAGCGCCAGCTTCAATACCAGCTTCCATCAATGCATCTTCATCACCAACCTCTGCCGCATAAGTAATCTCGCCAACATGATCGAACATGAAGCCAACAGAACCTGTTTCGCCCAATGCGCCACCAGATTTCGTAAAGGCTGTACGAACGTTCGATGCCGTGCGATTGCGGTTATCTGTTAGTGCTTCCACAATAACGGCCACGCCACCTGGGCCATAACCCTCATAGCGAACTTCATCATAATTCTCGCCGTCTTTATCCGCAGCTTTATTAATAGCGCGGGTAATATTATCTTTTGGCATTGAGAGTTGTTTTGCATTTTGAACCGCCAAACGAAGGCGTGGGTTCATAGCAATATCTGGCGCACCCATTTTGGCTGCAACAGTGATTTCACGTGCCAACTTGGAAAACATTTTTGAACGCACAGCATCTTGGCGTCCCTTGCGGTGCTGAATATTTTTAAACTTGGAATGGCCTGCCATGAAATCCTCTTATCGCGAACTTGGTATGTAAATTTATTGACTGTCTTATAAAATCAAACTGCGGCTTCGTCTAGAGCCCATTCGATTGATATAAATCTATGCTGTTTCTGAGCCCGACTGATGACTACCAGAAGTAAGGAACTGTTTCTTCAAGGCGCGCACCCAATCGTAAGGGTGCAATTTTTTCAGCTAATCCCGTTCGGTCCGATATTTCAACGCCAACGCCGCAAATTGTTGCAGGCCCTTTGGCAACTTCCATACGGCCGCGTGGAATTTTGGTGACAAACCGATTGATCAGCTCTTCTTTTTCCATGCCAAGCGATGAATTGTAATCTCCACACATGCCAGAATCTGACATATAACCAGTACCACCATCCAAAATCTGGCAATCAGCTGTTGGCATATGGGTATGTGTTCCAACCACAAGACTGGCCCGACCATCCACAAAATGACCAAAACATTGCTTTTCGCTGGTGGCTTCGGCATGAAAATCAATGATCACAGCATCGGCTTGCTCGCCCAATGGACATGAACCAAGAACCTCTTCGGCGCAGGCAAAGGGATCGTCCAATTCAGGGTTCATAAACACACAGCCCATAATATTGGACACTAAAATCCGCGCACCATTACGAGCTTCATATAAATATGCGCCCTTACCCGGTGTGCCTTTTGGATAATTTGCAGGTCTTAGAAAATTATCGTGTCGCTCGCAAAAGCTCAAGGCCTCGCGTTGCGCCCAAACATGGTTGCCGGTGGTGACAACATCGGCGCCCGCATCAATGGTATCGAGGAAAATCTCCTCCGTAATGCCAAAACCATGGGCTGCATTTTCGCCATTGACCACAACAAAATCGAGTTTGTAGTCGCGAATAAGGCCCGGAAGCCTGTCAAAGACAGCATCGCGCCCAGTAGAACCGACCATATCACCTAAAAAAAGAAATTTCATGCCGCCTCTATATGAGGCTATTGGGTGATAAGCAAGCCATGCTCAGTTAATACCATATCCAGCGGCACATCGTGATCTTCCACCGGAACCTGATCAACCTGTTGAACAGAAAAGGCAACACCGATCAAAAGAGGATTTTTATCTTGCTTAAATAGCTGATCAATCGCCCGATCATAAAACCCAGCGCCATAGCCAATTCGGCCACCAGATGCATCATAGGCAGATAGCGGGATAAGCATAAGACTTGGCTCTAACACAGCAGACCCATCTTCGGGTGCCAATGTACCAAACCCATTGTCAACCAATTGCGTGTCAGACGAATATTGACGAAACTCAATGGTCTGCCCATCTAACATGAATGGCAAACAGACTTTCATACCCATCGCCAACAGGTCAGCGATTAGAGGTCTGAGATCAACTTCAGATCGAATTGGTAAAAACGCAGAAATAATCGTATCTGGTTCCAGCTCTAATTCTGAAAAATGAGTTTTTATATCTGATGAATGAACGCCTCTAGTGCCAACATCCAATGCATCGCGGCGCGCTAAGGCAGCTGTTCGAACATCTTTCTTCAATTGCCGGATATCAGTCATGTCGAACCTTTATGCGTTTTCATGAGACTTCAATGAGAGAAATGTGCGATCCACTGACAATCGATGGAATTTTAAATCCTAGGAACCTACAAGTAGGTGGGTGCCGTGTGCCATGAACCACGGTTCAAAGCAGGGACAGCTCCCTTAGAATTAATTAAGGCCCGAGGAATGTGTTTCCTGTCGGAAAGAGCAGATCGCAACTAAGATATAAGCATCTGTTGTGCGCTTTGCTATAGCAATTCGACATTGCTGCAATATTTTCTGATCAAAAAATGAATTTAGCCTTTAAGATGGCTTCTCATTCAGCTTTTGGGTGATGCTTGAAATTTGGGTGGCAACACCGCTTAAGGCCGTTCCGATATCAGAATCCATTTTATCAACGCTTTGCAATGCCTTATCCCGAGTGGATTTAGCCATTTCAAGCTCCGATTCAATGCCCTTTAACTTACCTTGAACCTCGGTAAGCTCATCCATCACCATAATGCCCGCCATAACAGTCAGCCGCAGATCACCAATCTCGCCAAATTGCTCGCGAAGATGCCCAACATAGCGATCAAATTTAGATGCTAAATCATTTAAATGGTCTTCTTGGCCAACTTCGCATGCCATGCGATAGGCTTTACCATCAATTGTTACAGTAACTTGTGACATTTAGTGTTAACTTATCCCCGATCGAGCACGGCTCGAATAGTCTCCATTGAAGCCACCAACCGACGAGAAACCTCGCGATTTGCCTCTTCTAATTTACTGGCACGATGTTGAGTTTGATCTAATTCATTGGCCAACCGCATGCGATCACTCAACATAGTTTGCAATTCTTCGCCTGATTGAACCGCATCTTTTTGATCTTCCAAGCGTCGACCCACAGCATCTTCCAACGACGTTACCGCTGTTGTTAGTTGCTCTAAAGCGGTCTGTACCGTTACTTCTTCTAACTTCATGGGTAACCCGTTCCTGTCGTCTTAACGAATCAGGCTCTTAGAAAATCACGCTAATTCACATTTTCATAGCCATAAGGCCTCGTCAACAAACCCATCTTCAAACTATAACACCGTACACATCAAATCGATTAATTGTTTCTAATTAGGTCGATACAGATCAATTATCGGTTTATTAGAACGCAAAAACACCATGATTGTCCCTTGGTTGATTGACTCTGACTTGCGAAGTGCTATGACTTCCGCGCAAATTAAAAGCAGTTTTTTCGCCCTCTCTAGACGGTAAAATATAGGCATTAATATGATCTCCACAGTAAAACATCAGCAAATGGCCAACGCAATTCGCGCTCTTTCAATGGACGCGGTGCAAAAAGCAAATTCAGGACACCCTGGTTTGCCAATGGGGGCGGCTGATATCGCAACCGTGCTATTTACTAAGCATTTAAAATTCGACCCGAAGAACCCTTCATGGCCTGATCGTGACCGCTTTGTGCTGTCTGCAGGGCATGGTTCAATGCTTATGTATTCATTGCTCTATCTGTCAGGTTATGATGATATCTCAATGGAAGACATCAAAAACTTCCGCCAAATTGGCTATTCAACTGCAGGACATCCAGAATACGGTCACATTGCAGGTATTGAAACAACAACAGGCCCACTCGGCCAAGGTATCGGAAATGCTGTCGGCATGGCGATTGCAGAACGCAAACTTTCAGTCGAGTTTGGCAGTGATATTGTTGATCACCACACCTACGTCCTTGCGGGTGATGGGTGCTTGATGGAAGGTATCAGCCAAGAAGCGATTACCCTTGCAGGCCACCTTAAGCTCAACAAGCTCATTATTTTCTGGGATGATAACAACATCTCAATCGATGGTGCTATTTCGATGAGCGATTCAACCGATCAAGAAGCGCGCTTTAAGTCATGTAACTGGAACACATTGCGTGTTGATGGTCATGATGCTGACGCCATCTCTGAAGCGATTGAAACAGCCAAAACATCTGACAAGCCAACAATGATTGCGTGTAAAACGACCATTGGTTATGGCGCACCAAACAAAGGCGGCACCGCCGGCGCTCACGGCTCACCACTTGGCGATGCTGAGATTGCTCTGACACGTGAAGCATTGGGTTGGACATCAGAGCCATTTGATATTCCATCAGATATTTTAGATGTGTGGCGTCTTTCAGGCCTTAGATCGGCTAAAGTGCGTAAAGACTGGGAAAAACGCCTTGAAGCTGGTGATGCTGATATCAAATGTAAGTTTGATCGCCGCATGGCTGGTGAATTGCCTGGTGGCTTGGCCCCTGCATTTGACGCTTACAAAAAACTTTTGGCAGACGACAAACCAAAAGAAGCAACACGTAAAGCATCGCAAATGGTTCTTGAAATCATCAACGGTGTGACACCTGAAACAATTGGTGGTTCAGCCGATTTAACAGGGTCTAACAACACAAAAACAAGCCAAACAGCTTCAATCACGCCAGATGATTTCTCAGGTCGCTATTTGCACTACGGTATCCGCGAACACGGTATGGCAGCAGCCATGAACGGCATTGCGCTGCATGGTGGTCTTATTCCCTATTCAGGTGGGTTCTTAATCTTCTCTGATTATTGCCGTCCGTCTTTACGTTTGGCAGCTCTTATGGGAATCCGTGTTGTCCATGTCTTCACGCATGATTCAATCGGCTTGGGTGAAGATGGTCCAACGCACCAACCTGTGGAACATATGGCAGCACTTCGCGCTATTCCAAACTTCAACATGTTCCGCCCTGCAGATATTACAGAGACTTTGGAATGTTGGCAGCTTGCGCTATCATCTGAAAAACGTCCATCTGGTATTGCGCTTACACGTCAGGCGCTTCCCGCTGTTCGTACAAGCTATGTTGAAGAAAACTTGTGTGCACACGGTGCTTATGAGCTAGCATCTGAAAGTGATGCAAAAGTCACAATCTTTGCCTCAGGTTCTGAGATCGAAATTGCGATGGAAGCCAAAGCATTACTGGATGAAAAAGGCCACACAACACGTGTTGTATCTGTGCCATGTCTTGACCTATTTGAAGATCAAGATGACGATTATAAAGCTGCAATTATCGGTGATAGCCCAATTAAGGTTGCGATCGAAGCTGGCATTCGTCAGGGTTGGGATCGTTTCATCGGTCCAGATGGCATCTTTATCGGCATGAAATCATTCGGTGCTTCTGGCCCTTACAAAGAGCTCTACAAACACTTTGGTATAACGGCAGAAGATACTGTCGCAGCTGTTGAAGCAAAACTATAAAACGGGACAAAAACCACTTCCTTTTTTAATTTGAATATTTGGAGAATATAAATGACAGTTAAAGTCGCTATTAATGGTTTTGGACGTATTGGCCGCAATGTATTGCGCGGCATCATGGAATCTGGCCGCACAGACATCGAAGTTGTTGCGATCAATGACCTAGGCCCAGTTGAAACCAATGCACACCTCATGCGCTATGACAGTGTTCACGGCAAGTTCCCCGGAACTGTTGTTGTTGATGGCAATACAATTGATGTTGGCCAAGGCCCTATCAAAGTAACAGCTATTCGCGACCCTAAAGAATTGCCTTGGGCAGATGTTGATATCGCTCTTGAATGTACTGGTATTTTTGCCAATCGCGAAAAAGCATCGATGCATTTGGAAAACGGCTCTAGCCGCGTGTTGATCTCAGCGCCTGGTGGCAATGACGTTAAGACAATTGTTTACGGTGTGAATGATGATAGCCTAACAGCTGAAGACCTTGTTGTTTCAAACGCGTCTTGCACAACAAACTGCCTAACACCTGTTGCTTTTGTCCTGAACAATGCTTTCGGCATTCAAAAAGGTTACATGACAACAATTCACTCCTATACGGGTGATCAGCCAACGCTTGATACAATGCATTCTGATTTGTATCGTGGCCGTGCTGCTGCCATGTCTATGATCCCAACGTCAACTGGTGCTGCCAAAGCGATTGGGCTTGTTTTGCCTGAGCTTAAAGGCAAGCTAGATGGTTCTGCGATCCGCGTTCCAACACCTAACGTGTCTGTTGTGGATCTTAAATTCATTCCAAACCGTGATG
>TARA_R110002126_G_scaffold4909_30_pt1 | contig 10430 bp, 20 predicted proteins | sample TARA_R110002126 | Tara Oceans TARA_R110002126 (sample SAMEA4397536) | marine metagenome | biome: Polar Biome; feature: [DCM] deep chlorophyll maximum layer (ENVO:01000326); material: water (ENVO:00002006), including particulate matter (ENVO:01000060) such as... | depth 30 m
ACCAAATCCAGCCATACCCATAAAGATATATTCTTCATCTAGCGGCTTTAATCCTACAAGATGTGTTAACGCAGTATACCACAATCCAATACTATTAGGATACTTTTCACTATATACCTTTTTATATACAGCGAATCCATCCTTATTATAGCTGCAATCCCATATCGTTGTACAGTCCCATTCACCTATACTATCAACTACAACAGCAGCTGCCTTTTTATATGGTGATGTCTGGAATGTACCAGCAGCATGAGATTTATGATGATGAAAAGTGTGAGTTGGTTTCCAGGCTAGTTGTCTTTTAGTTGTTACAGTCTTATACTGGCCAGAATATAACTGCCTTGACTTCTTCAATAGAGGCTTTTCAAAGAATGCTCTTGTTTTTATATTAGGATATTTTTCTTCTATGTATTCTTTAAACTCAGGAGAGATATGCTTTTCATGCTTATTGCCTGAAAACCTTTCCGAATGAGATGCAAATATTATCGCACCCGTGTATCCGTTTATCACCGTTGCAGCTGCGTCATGAAATCCTTCTGACCAGCCTAAAATATGTTTATTGTCCATTATCAATCACTTCCTTAAATAAATACTCAGCATATGCCTTGTGTGCTTCTGGCCCTGGATGGCCATCTGGCATCTTATTATATTTATGCACCTCTGTAAACTCGTTAAATGTAAGAAATGCTGATCCTGTAAATCCAATTTTTTGACCATCATTAAACCCTTTCAAATAATCTTTATACAACGCGTGAATTCTAGTTATTCTAGCACCAAGATGGTTCAATCTCGAATCACTGAAAGCTTTTGCTATTGTATAGTTAATATTTTGATGAAAGATTCCACCATAAGCTGTTATGCCTAACATACTGCATGTGTTATAAACATCTCTCATATAAAACATTGAATCAAGAATCCCTTGTTCGTTAGTATATATTTTATTATAGTAAACTTCCATCTCCTCAGACTTGAGTCTAAATGGATGAGCGTCTAGTCGTGATGGTGAGTATTGTATATAAGGTGTAGGGTATCTATACTCAGCTAAATCACGGCGCGAAGTCTTACCGTCTTCGAGATCAAATTGTAAGTGAGGGTTGAGATCAATAACCTCTATTCGCTCAAAAGCAGACCATATAATAATAACTTTTGTTATATCGTTATTTCTTAATAGAACTTCTTTTACTGATCTCCAAATAGCTTTATTGCAATTGCCACTATTAGCTACATTAATAACATTTTCATTAGTAAGTTTACCGAGATGAGTTGACCACCTTTCCTGTTCTGGGGTTTCTAGCTCATCACCATAAGTGAATGAGCAGCCACTAACTAACCAAGTCATTTTCTTCTATCACCTCTTTAAACCAATCTGCCATCATAATATGACCTTCTCTTCCGGGATGTCCCATTGAGTACTCTGAATAGGGTAAATGATTGTCAACACATAATTTATCAAATGACATATCACTATTTACGCCGTATATATACTTGCCTTCAAGTTCTGCAACTAAACTTATTAGTTTATTAAGAGTATTAACTACTGTAGCATCTTTAGAGGATTCTAAATTTAATATTGTATGTCTTATTTTTCTTTCTAGATTACTTTTATACACATGCGCGATATATGGTATGCCCCTTGCAGCACAAAGCTCTTTAACAGCAAGCATCATAGTAAGAGTGTCTATAATTGATTTAGCGTCGGTATGTATAAACGAGTAATAAGATTCAAGAGCTTCTCTATGAAAATAATCTTTAATACCAGAAACACCTTGAGGTGTTACTTGATATAAATCAAATATCTCTCGATACCAATCACCTTCATTATGTTTAAAGATCTCTGTTCTAGCGGCATCAGACCACATAACTATAACAAGCTCAGGAGTCTCTTTACTTAATTGAATAATAGTATCTCTAAAAATTCTAGTGTTACATGATCCAGGGAGAGCTTCATTAATAATTTCTTTATTAAGTAGTTCAGATAGATGAGCTGGCCATGCATTAGATAGACATGCATCTGGAGTATCGTGTGGCATTGTTCCTATGCCGAATGTATAACTACACCCGTTCACATATATCATAATTAATCCTCGTAAATAAACGGGTCGTTTTTTTTCATTTTCCAAATTTTATATTTGGCGTATAATTTTTTAAAATATTCGACTATACCTCTTTTACGAGTTAGTCTTTTCTGCTTTATTTTATTAATAGCATCTTGCTCATCCATTAAAATAGTCTCGTTGGATTATCATAAGAAGCAGGATTTGATGTTTTAGCTATGTCAATTGGGTTGACTGTTCTTCTTTCTTCTGCAGATGGGAACCCGTCTGGGTCTTGATACGCGATAGAAAATCTTCCATACCCCTTATGAATTTTAGTTGGAGCTACACCTGTATGCGAAACATTACCAGCGAAGATAGCAATACGACCTGGTCGTGGAGCTGCAACAGCAACCACCTCATCATCATCATCAGCAAATGCTGTAAATCCGCCCCAGTTTTTATCCCATACTTTGTTAGGATATATCATAAAAGTTTGTGACTTAGGATTGCCAGGCGCATCTTTATGAAACATTGGCGAGTCACCAAACTTAAAATTATTAATTAAGCATCTAGAAAACAAAGGTACATCAATACCAAAATCGCCAAGTCTTTGTCTCATCATTACATCTATATCAGCAAATATTGTATGCTTACCAACCCACTGATCCCATTTAAGAGATCTACAAAGCGTTGCTGTAGATGCACCATAATCCATTTCATCGTATCCAAGTCCCCAGTCAGTATAGCTACTGAAGTATGCATCTACAATGTCTAATTCTGCTTCACTAAATACATTATCAACCACTGATAGTATATCGTGAATTTTAGTTTGTTTAATACCTGGCATAATCTAATCCTCTTTCTTTTGAAAGATATATCTCTCTAATCTTGTTAACCGCGCTTCTATCTCTCTGTACCCGTCAAAGCATTCCATTGGAATGGGAGGGTGAGCTTCTGCCTCAAGATGATCTATTCTTTTAATCATCTTCGCATAGCGGGTGCTTATCCTGTCTAGGTATCTTTTTTGTACGGTCTGTCTGTACCTTGTGGCCATAGGGGGTTTCATTATCGAATAATTCCTTAAAATGTCTTGAGCCATACTGCGAACGCCTTCGTCGCATCAAAGCGGCTTTAGCAGACTTTAATCGATCTTTAGCTTTTTGCGGTGCTCTTGTTATCTTACTCATTAATATTTATACTTCCCGATCTCGATGACATTACTTTCTATGACTTCTATCTGACGTCTTGTCTTATCATTATAATACTCTCTATAATGATAGCCAGTAGGATTTACATTTACATAAGGTACTTGTGTAATAGCAATTCCAAAATTGGTGTTAAAGAAATTAAGGATACTATCATGATTAGATATATCTAGTAAATACACTTTAGCTAAATCACCTCCGTTATAAAAACTGCTCATTGATTGTGTCATATTAGTACCCTCTAATGTAAATGCCTTCAACGACTTGTAATCAGTATCGTTAGTACATCGTAAAGGCATACTGCAAAATTCAACAGCATTGATATATGATTCAAATGTAGAAAAAAACTTATCTCTATAATGCTCAAGTGCTTTAGTATATCTTGATAATCGATCAAGAGGCATTTGTTGATTAGGATAATCTTTTATATAATCTGAAGCTAATCCATCATTGATATATCTAAGCTTAACCAGGACCTTTTCGCGTTGATATACATAGTTACTAACGTGACGTTCCCATGGATTTCTTATTGTACCAAATATAAAGTCTCTGTCAGTATTAAAAGCAGCGCAGGTTGCAATCTTATGGGCCGCAGCATGCCAGTTGTCAACATCACCGATCATTAGACTACTTTCTAAATTGTTGTCGATAATAGATTGAATGGCTTGAGAACCAGTTTTAGCATGTGGTGAGTACCAAGCTCGACCTACTACTACATCAGGACCAGCTGTTTTTAATTTAATAGAGTACATTAGTCACTTCTTGATAATGATACTTTAACAGTACCATCTATATCATCTTCTCCTTCTAGCAGTAACAGCTCATACAAACTATTAGCACCTAATTTGATACCATTGTCTCTACCTGACATATATCCGTGTATAAAAGCTAAGCTGACAAATATTACATAAGCAACTTTAAGTATCGTGTCTTCCATGCTCTAATCCAATTGAGAAACCTACTCTTGCTCCTTTAGGTTTCGGGTTATGATTGACTGATCTAGGAATGTATAGTACATCACCTGGAGTTACTGTATATTTTCTATCATTAATCTCAAATACTGTTTGGCCAATTGCACCACAGAAGAATACATCAGCTGTATCCATATGATCACCGAGAGTCTTAGATAGAGATGTTAGAGAACAATACATATGTGTAGACACATCACCAGTTCTAGGATCAAAATGCTCTTTAAGAGTGTTTGAAATAATATTAATTGTATTAAATGTAGGTACATTATCTGATTCAGAGAGTTCTTCAACAATGAAAGATCCATTTCCTAACCAGATAGTATTCTCATTTATATTTTGATGAACATAATCCCAATCACAATCTAGACTAATACATTCTTTTAGCAGTAAGGGTGTCTTATCTTTAAATGAGATTTGCAGGGATGCATCATAAATCCAGTCCATAGACAAATTCATAACTATACACTCACCTTCAACGGCTGCCAATGCTTTATTAGTGAAGGCTTTACTTTCCCTTGCATGATTATAACGTGATGATTTTTAACTTCACTCATTCCATAATCATTATAACGATCCATTTGAACAAGTGCTTTATCAAGCGTATCTAATATTGCTCTATCTAAAATCTTTGTAATTGCTTTTGTAGTTGGATTAACAGTACAATTAATTACTTCAAAATGCGCAAGGTTAGCTCGCTCTTCAGGTGAGTTAAATAGCTCTTCACTATTAACACCCCATTTGCTTTCGTTATAATTTTGTTCAATATTAAACATTCTTTTCTCCTATTAATTTTTGATAAGCTATTTTATCTTCCATATTCATAATAGGCAACTGTTCATTTTGTTTTAAGTCATTAAGATTGGAAGGCCAGGTGTCACCGCCGGTTCGTCTTGATCTAAAGTAGTTATAGAAGGAGCCGAGCTCAGAATCTAGATCAACAAAATGGAAGTAATGCTGTATATGAAATTTGTTAAGTGAATCCTCTTTACGGAAATGAGGCATATCACAACCATAATAAAATAACACATCACCTACTCTTAGTTCTACTGCTGAATTAGTTCCATCTTTATTCTCAATACTAATATTCCATGGTGCTGTATCATATGCAATAGGCATTGTTATAGATATCTCGCATGGTGTTCTATCAGTATGTTTAAACATACTTTTCGTCTCATCAGTATAAACTCTACCCATGTTATAAGTAGGAGCAGTTCTCATGAGCATATTTTCCTGAAACCAATTAATAAAAAAGTTTTGTGTATTTGTAAAAGGTGTAGCATTAAAATAGGATGGACGACGTGATACCCAGCTCGGACCAATCATTGGTGCGTCATCGTCATAGATAAATTTTTCTGGGTCTTGATAGTCGCTCATGTATAATTTATACATACCATCAATAAGATCTTTAGATATTAAATTATGTACAATAAGATATCCGCTATCTTTAAATATTTTAAAATTGTCTTGCATCTACTTTCCTATATACTTTAAATCAGATTTAGGCACAACTTGATACGCGCCTTTATTATAAGCAGGAGCTATAGCATAGTTTTTACTCTCTTCTATCTTCCAACTATTATCTGCTTTTGTACCGCCACTAGAGTTGTTATTAAATGTTCCGTCTTTAATCATCTCTTCCATAAGAGATTTATATTGAACTTCCTGTCTTCGAACTGTCTCTTTATATTGAGGTGTAGATTTAAAGTTAACTTTTTTACGAGCAGTGCTCATAGCATGATTCTTTCTTTTTTTACCTGTCATAGAGTAACGAATTGATCCTGAAAGATTTAACATTCCCATTAAGTATTTCTTCTATGAGAGTTAAGAAGCTCATCACCGGTTAAAGGTTTACCAAAAATAACAACCCCACCGTCAGACAATTCACGTCTTACAGTACCGTCATTATACTCAACATCTAAAACACACTTACCATCTGCTGTATCTTGAGGGCGATTATCATAGTACATTGATGACAGGGAGTGCGCATGAAGGGATCTAACTTTACCGGCCCATTCCTCAGCTGCTATTCTTGCTCGTTGTTCTTCGACTTGGGTGTCATACTGACTCATAATAATACTCTCTAAATGGATACCTATATTATATATGCTTTATACTTAAATATCAACTACTTCAGGGAATGATTTAGAGTTATGTAATCTTTCCCTCTCATCTCTCCATACAAAATTTTGACTTAGTCTACCTCCACCCGTATGTAGATCTCTTATAGTAGAAAAGGCATCATATATCTCTGTAGAATTGCCTTTTACTCTCCAGTCACTAGGGCAGGCTTGAGTAGCAATTTTCTTTAAAGTACCGTTAGGCATTCCAACTTCTTCCCATTGTGCTATTAAGGTACAGTCCATACCGTATGTCCAGGCAAATACCATATCATAACCGTAGGTTTTTTGCCAAGCTTGACTGCTAACAATAAAAGAGTTAATAGCAAAATCAGCATCTTTACCAGTTAACACCTTAGTATAGTCATCGTACGCAGTACGTCCACCAAAAGGAAATTGAAATATTAACTTAGCGAGTCTTAATCTGTCGTAGTACTTCACAAACAATGATGTATCGGTACTAGTAGGCGCGAGGAATTGGAGAGACGCAGGGTCTGAAAGGTCTAACACTATGTCTAGGTCAAGGAGAGCGTTCCAAATACTGTCTGTCTTGCGCATTAGAATATTTCGAGCTACTTCATTTCCCCATCCTAAATCTTCTGTGATTCTGTATCCCTTCCAGTAGCTTGGAAGCATATCTTTAGTTAAAGGATGTTCTTGTGAGCCATCATCAATGACGGCAAAAGTAAAGTATGCCTTATAAGGCTCGTAATGATCTATTACTTGTTGAAGTAGTTTAGGATTATTATAATAAGTATAGTTTATCTTTATTCGATCAAGCATTTTTAGCTAATGCCTCTAGAGATATTATTTTTGGTGCTCTGCTCTTTAATGTCTCCAACGTTTCTGCTAAGACATAAAATATTTGAATAGATCTTCTTCTCATATCACGCTGATACACAGGTGATGTACAATGATATAGAGGTGTACGGTAGAATACTCCGCATCCATACTTAGGTGCTGTAACAGCAAACTCATCTCCTTCATAAGCTATACCCCAACCACCCCAACTCTGATCCCAATCTCTATTTAAAAATATAGTAAGCCCACCAAAATAGTCTTGATCAAGATGTGGAGGTATAAACTGCCCTGGCATTATTTCATGCAATGCAACCCTAGCAACATATTCATCTGGTACTTTTAAAAGTACTCTTAACTGATCAAGCTTTTCATTAAGCGCAGGAGATCTTTCACTTGGTTCTAATCTGTATTGCTGCAACTCACCTAATTGAGCACCAGGGAATGGAAAAGCTCTATCATGATGATGAAACAAAGTATTATGGTCAAGATCATCCGGTAAACAATCTTCTATTTGTACAACCTTACCGTCTATGAATGTATTAGTTATTTTCGGTGTCATAATTTGTTTAATTGGTGCGCCCACCAGGACTCGAACCTGGAACCTACGGTTTAGAAAACCGTTGCTCTATCCTATTGAGCTATGGGCGCGTATTCCAACTACCTCTTTCTTCCTGCTTGATATTTAAGTCGTACTTTACCTCTATAATAAACAGGTATAACCCATCGTGGTAAATTACGTCTTTGTGCTGGTGTCATATCGTAATGATATTCAACACCATCTTTAACCCATGCAACATGATATCCCCACCATGCTTTACTCTTATACCATTTAGCTTTACCACCTTGAGTGATAAGTTTTTCTAGTACATAGAAATAGCAATTATTGCGAGTATTATCTATTAGCCTGTAAGGCCAAGTCCAAAAAAGGACAAGCATAAAGGCGAATGTGTTAAATTTTGTAAAAAGATTATACCTCTTCACGTTTGTCGTAAAGCTCTTCCATAATGCCAAGTACTTCAGCGATGGCATAACCTGCTGCTAATACAAAGACACTTAAAGAAGCTATCGCCCAAAAGGATGATATAATTCTGATTAGTGATTTTACTAGTGATATATTAAAATGATTCATAATATTGATTGTAACCTCTTCACGGGGACATAGCAACTGTATCTTAGTACTGGTCGGGGTCCCAATTTACATTAATATGTATCTATAATGAATACTCTAGACTTAATGTAAACTGGTCCTACCTCGCTCTAATATAATAAAAGAAAAACAACCATTCCAAGTATAAACCCTTTCATAAATGAAAACCATATCATATGATAGTCATCTAAACGCATTGCTTTCTGGAAAGAATAAGTTCTCGCCTCATGCCATGCTAAAAGCTTCCCTATAAATCGGTTCATCTAACCTCCTTTTTAAAGTCGCTGGAGTATTTAGGCAAAAAAAAGGGACCAGTTAAGGTCCCCTTTCACGAAGACTACTTAATTAAGCAGCAGCTCCAGAAGCCAAAGCTCTGTAACCGGCAGCTACAACTGCTCTTGTTGGTGTTCCAACTCTGTAGAAAGTTTTAACTCTTCCTTTAGAATCAGTCTTCTGGTTAGCATATACTGCTATACCTTTCTGCAATCTAATCTCGCTAATACGAGCCTTGATTGTACCAGGCGTTGTGTTATAAAAGTTAGCCATTTGAGCGGCTGTTCTTTCATTCTGTTCAACAACTAATGTGTTGAATACTTTATCAAAAATTGACATTTAGTTCTCCATTATATTAATAAAATGTAACATATGTTACAACGTCATACATCTTTCAACGTATACCTAATTATAAGGGCTTTACGGCTCAAGTGCAACTTCTTTTGGGAAGATTTTTTCAAGGAAGAGTGTATCGTCTTCATTATATACTAATGTAAACGTATCACCCGGCTTTAAACCTAGTGTTTCAGAGTCCTTTATATAAAGACGACTAATGCCATCCTCATACCAATGAAACCCTTGCTGTGAAATTTCAAGATTGTAGTCAATGAATACCCTACCACCTGGTAACGGAACATCCTTCATACTTCTTTCCTTATCTGTGCATGAACCTATATTATAGCTCAAAGAGCTAGCGAAGGCAAAGTTTTTTTAGTCCATCGATACCAATTAGGCTTAGCATCAATACGCTCTTGTATTCTCTGACGAATAATCAGTTGGTCGTGTTCCGAAGGAACCCAATCATTGTAAAGCTCGTCAGGCCACTGCTCTCTCTTAAAGACTCTCTCACTATCAGGATTCATCCCACGACGTTTCATCTCAGCTACAAGCTGTCGGTAACGGTTATGAAGATAAAGCCCCTTATCGTAAAAGAACTTAACATGACCGGCATTCAAAGTAAATTGTTTAGGGGCCGTCTCCCTATTAGTTGCCCAGAATGGGCTGCGAAGCGAACGTTGCAAAGAAGATCCTACCATAAAGATCTCTCTGTACTCAGCTACCAGGTGCTGATCGGCCAGTTCCTCACAAGGTATTATATTAATACGCGTCATTAGCTAACGAGAGCCTCTTTTAGAAGGGCTTCTATCACGGGGTCTACCATGAAGTCCTTATGCATTAGAGGAAGATTCTTAGCACATGCATGGCATAGTATACCGTTGGTGACAAACTCCCCTATCGTGGTATGTTGTACACCATGTACAAGACAACCTATCTCTAAAGGGCCATCTTCTAGTCTCTCCATCTCATAATAGTTTATTACCTGTTCCATCTTAGTCATCTTTACATCCTCTTGCTCTTCCATATTACTCCATCGTTAAATGTTTACAATCACCCCTGAACTTAAATCCAGGACAGGTACACATACCACCATCAACAATATACTCAGCACCGTTACTGCCTAGGTATACCTTAGATGTATAACTCTTCTTCTCAGGTCTCTCACCAATCTTAGTGAACTTACGTCCTGTCTTACGGAACCCCTTTAACGGCTCCTTAAACACGGTGTCGTTATGTTGTACTAAGAGTCCACCGCCATCAACATGGTATATACCATTAGCGATCTTCTGATCTCCCCAATCGGTTACTTCTTGTAGTATGCTTATCATAGGTGTATTATAGTATGATACGAAGGAGGAGTCAACTCTTAGTCTTAGCACGCAAAATTTTCCGCGCCAAAAAATTCTATATCGGTTTTCTAGAAAAAGGTTCAACCTCTTTGAGAGCTCGTGCACTAAGTCCGTATCAGCAGTTACCCTATATCTGAGCAAAGTCATGCCCCGAACGTCAGAGTGCAACTGTTTTATTCTAGACAAAAAAAG
>TARA_R110002126_G_scaffold15234_6_pt1 | contig 10417 bp, 5 predicted proteins | sample TARA_R110002126 | Tara Oceans TARA_R110002126 (sample SAMEA4397536) | marine metagenome | biome: Polar Biome; feature: [DCM] deep chlorophyll maximum layer (ENVO:01000326); material: water (ENVO:00002006), including particulate matter (ENVO:01000060) such as... | depth 30 m
TTACAGCCAGACGGGACCGGATTAAATATGTCCGGTTCCTCTCCCTATACACCGCCATCATCAGGATCTATCGGGGTATACATCTCAGCATGTACCTCCTCTATGTTAACCTTTGATGAAGCGGTTTATGATTTAGAAATATACGTACCAAATGGTACAGATTGTCCGACAGTAGCACGTATTTTGCAAGGGCCGGTTAGACTCTCTAAAGAAGTAACAAGATGAATAATGTAGTAACTACAAATACTAATACAAACGTAGTCGTTGTAACTGCCCCAGGACCGGCAGGTGTAAGAGGACCTCAAGGAATAGTAGGACCTACAGGTACTATCACCGGAAATACCGGGGTGAATAGCACAGGCTCTTCAATATTCTCAGGAAGCGTAAGTGTTATAGGTGCTTTATCAGTTACTGGATCAGTAACAGCAACAAGCTTCTCTGGATCTGGTGCTGGATTATTTGGAATACCTGCTTCTGGAATTACGGGATTAAATTTATCGAGAGTAGCTTCCGGATCAGTATCAGCTTCTGTTGGACTGTCAACCAATTCATTTACAATAGTCTCAGGTAGTAGTACATTACTCAATATTGATAATGCCGGCGGTATTACAGGATCTGCAATTTATATTTCCGGATCAGCAGTCTATCTTAACGGACCTACTATCAGGCTCTACGGTAATGCAACATTGAATGATGCTGCAATTACAACTACTGCAACCACAACCACTGATAGAATCCAATCAGGAACCGTAACAGCATCTGTTGCTACCCTAGGTAATGCATTTACATTGCAGTCAGCAGGTAATACAATCTATAAAATATCTACAGCAGGACAAGCCTCAGGATCTTTCTTAGGAGATGGTTCAGGACTTGTAAATATTCCTGCATCAGGAATCGTAGGATTAAATTTATCACAAATTGCTAGCACAACTGCTACCGCTTCTATATCAGCAGCTTCTGGATTCCAAATAAATACGAACACAGGAATCACAGGCTCTTTAATAGTTACAGCGGGGGTTAGCGGATCTTTTTCCGGATCATTCCAAGGAAACGGTTCAGGATTAACTAACATCCCAGCATCCGGAATTACTGGATTGAATCTTTCCAGAGTAGCTACAGGTTCGGTAAGTGCCTCTGTTAATATAGGCTCTACTCCTTTTGAAATTATAAGCGGATCAAGTACCCTTCTTTCTTTAGATTTAACCGGAAAATTAGCGGTTAGTAAGTCTATTAATGTAGGAATTCCAACCTCCAATAACTGGCAGTCTGGGTTGCAAGGGTCTTACTTCAATAACTTTACACCAACATCAGACGTGTCTGAAATTTTAAGATTTATAGCCGGTTTATTATCACAATCAGCACCAGATGCTTCACCAAACACCAGAACGTTTGGAAGTATTTCCGAAACTATAACGAATACAGGTACCGTTGCTGCACCCTCTGGAATCGTACCGCAGAGCACTACAACAGCAGATATCATATATTTAACAGGTAAAGGTTTTACAGCAGCTGGGAGTACCATATTTTCAGGTAAAACTATATACAATAGCCCCTCTTACGGAATCTCTTACAACAGTGTAGCAGATGGAGCAACATCAGTCTCCTCTTCAGCAGATGCTCAGTTATTTGGACTAGGGTTACTATCAAGTGGAAACGCTACATCATTCTTTGTTTCAGGAGCAGTTAATTGGTTCTATTCAGATAACAACTCTGAAACAGTAACGGCAACATCACAATCACAGAACCTAGTATCTAATAACTCTTTCGGAACCTCAAACGGAGTAACAATCGCTAAAATTAATACAGTCAATCCGGCAGTTATTCCACCTGCATACCAGGATGGTAAATTTGCTACAGTTTTTTCTTCCGGGTTATTTAACGGAGGTATAAGTTTTACAAATGTAAGCTCATCAGGATGGTATCATATCAGTGCTTCTATTATAATAGCCACTGGTAGTTCAGATTACAGCCCTGCTAGAACAGCGACTGAAAGGATATTCTGGGCACCTGTTTCTAATATCTCTATACCAGCACAGACAATCACATTCTCAGGGGTAGGTAATAATGCATTAACTGCAACATCAAGATCATTATCCGGTGCTCCTTACCTACTAACATCAACATTTAATTTTGCTTCCACAGTAAACGGGGTATTTAACCCACTGTACACCGCAGATTCTACTATCGCTTCAATGACTGAGGTAGATAGCTTAGTCACTACTACAGGAACTGCTAGTGTTTCTACTACCGGAGGAACTATTCAAACAGCTACTGCTGTATTTGATTCAACCGGAGTTACGGCTCGTAACACAGGAACTGTTCCTTTTGAAACCGATATTATTAAAATGACCGGTTCTGCAGCATTTAGTGCAGGAGATTCTGGAGCAACTAACATCGCAACTTCAAATTTAGGAACTACTTCGTTTATTTTAACCCATGCAGGTAAGAACAGATCAGGTACTTCAACAACAGGTACTCAAACCATATCTTACCACACTGCTGGAACTTTCGGACAACCTTCAACATCCGGTTCTTTAGCATATTACGGAAGAACGTCGCAAACATATGACGGAGGCTCATTGACTGGCCAAACAGAAGCATTTACCGGGGAAGCTTATCGCATACAATTAAACGATAACGTAACCACATTTACAGGAAATGCCTGGAATAATAGTTTTGGACTTTACAATTTAGGAGGAAAAGACCTTCAAGTAAAACCTGGAAACTTAATAAGACCCGGATCCGGTACTTACGGATACTGGTTAACTGATCCTGATAATACCCAGGATTACAAATACTACATTAGAAGATTCCAAAGAACCTCAGTACTAACTTCATTTACTTTAAACGTGGGTAAGACTTTAGTACCGTGGGAGGACACATCGAGTAACAACGCTGTAGCTGTCGGAATTATTTTTGAATCAGCTAAAGCGGGTGCTAGTAACTGCCGGTTATTTGACCCCGTATATGCAAACGGTTCTCGAGGTATAACATTCTCAGGTGCAACCGTAGGAACAAATCCATTTACAAGTGCTCTAGATTATTATGGAGCCGGTGGAGGAGTAGCAGGAACTACCTACACAATTACAGTACAATCACCAACTAATATGGTACTAAACGGAACAGCAGGTTCAGATGAAATCTACGTAATAATCCGGTATAAAGGAGACCCATTACCAGTTACCTCTTTAACAGTATCTGGTACTTAATATTTATAACAAATGGCTATCGATCCAATAAAAAAATCCAGTAGGCTACTGCAAAGTAGACGTTATACATTAGACACCCTAACCGACGGGCAAGAAGCATTCACCCAGGTGCTTGATTTAGGATCAGGAGAAATCTACTCAGAGACTAATTTAATACCTTCTGCTTCTTTACCCTTCTCGGGTAGTTCTCAAGCAGGAGCTACTTCCGGAGTACTAAAATTCTGGTATAGGCAAAGACTAACACGCGGTGTTGAAAGTGACGGTAGGCAGGTTTGGTTCTTCCTAGAACCATTTGCAGTAAGTGCTGACTCTCAGACTATTCAAGCAAGTCAGGTAACTAATTTTATTTCCCCTAAATACTCAATTCCATCTTTAGCGGCAAGTAATACTGAAATTTCAACCCCGGGGTATTTAACTGCTGTTAGAACATCAACCGATGGAATCTCTTTCTCTGATCCTATAAACACAAACAATTATGCCTTTGATTATAAAAATGGCGTTTTGCAATTTAACTCAGCTGCAGTTACACCAGGATCGGGAGATGTTTATATCTCTGTCAACCAATACACAGGCAGAACTCTAGCATCAGATACAACATTAGGATTTTCAGGATCATTTAGTGGTTCATTCCAAGGTGACGGTGGTGGGGTAACCAACGTACCAGCATCATCAATTGTTGGTTTAAATTTATCTCAAATTGCAACCGGTTCTGTAACAAGCTCAACTTCCCCAGATGGAGCAGTATTTAGAATCACATCAGCATCCGTTGATCTATTGGCATTAGATAACTTCGGCAACTTAATTATTAATGGAAGTGAGGTTATAGGAAATAATATTATAGCTGCTGGAAACGCTACTATAACTGGTAGCTTAACTGTAAATCAAGCAACTATTTTAGGAAGTACCTTATCTGTTGCAGCTTCAGCATCTTTAAGAAATACTACAGTAACTGGTTCTTTACTAGTAACTCAAAACTTAACAGTTTTAGGAACAGCTAGCTTCACCAGCATAACCGGCTCAAGAATTGTAATAGGATCTCCAACAATAACTCTAAGCACTGATACTCCAGCTGTAAGGTTTGGGGGTATGTTAGTAATAGATTCTGGATCTTTTGGAGGAAATTCAACTGGGTCTTTATTATGGGATTCTCAAGAAGATAGATGGATTTATGTAACACCATCAGGTTCAACTGAAGGTTATAACTCAGCAATCATCATAGGTGGACCTCCAAACACAGGTTCAATAGGATCTGAACCAGGATTAACTATCGGCCGAATTATGAAAGCTGTTGGTGATGACCATATTGGTTCTTCTTTAATGAGAGAGACAGGTTCTGCAATGGCTATAGACGGTACTTTATCTATTACAGGAAGTAACTTATTATCAAGCCCGGATGGAACTGTAGTAAGTAAATACGCATTAATTACAAGTCAATCGGCATGGCACAACAACGTAAACGTAGGGTATCCGACTTCAAATAACTGGCAATCTGGCTTAGGAGGTTCCTACTTTAATAATTTTACCCAAAACACAGACGTATCAGAAATTTTAAGATTTGTAGCAGGTCTTTTAAGTGCTTCAGCACCTGATGCATCCCCTAACACTAGGACATATGCTAATATTTCAGAAAATATTACAAACAGCGGCACAGGAACACCAGCAGCCGGGTATGTACCTCAATCAAGCACCGAGTCAAATATCCTATACCTAACATCGAAAGGCTTTACAGCTGCAGGAACTACTCTATTCCCCAGCAAAACCATCTACAATAGTAGCGCGTATAACATAACTTACACTAGTACAGCAGGTGGGTCAACCATTGTATCATCTTCTGCAGATGCTGAGCTATTTGGATTAGGGTTATTGACCAGCGGAGGTCCTACTCAATTTAATGTTTCTGGTGCACTTAATTGGTTTTATTCTGATAACAACTCAGAAACAGTAACAGCAACCTCAGCATCTCAAAATTTACTTTCTAACAGTACTTTTGGAACAACCAACGGTTTAACTTTGGGAAAAATAAACACTGCTAATCCGGCAGTTATCCCTGCCGCTTACCAGGATGGTAAATTTGCAGGTATCTTATCTTCCAATTTATTTAACGGAGGTAGAAGCTTCACTAACATCAGCTCCTCAGGCTGGTATCACATAAGTGCATCTATTATAATAGCAACAGGAAGTTCGAATTACAGTCCTATAAGATCGGCAACCGAAAGAATATTCTGGGCTCCTTTATCAAGCATTAGTATTGCAAACAATACCAAAGTAGCAGGATATTCAGGATTTCAAGCTTTAACAGTAGCCTCAAGATCATTATCAGGTGCTCCTTATTTAACAGCAGCAACCTACCGGGTATCATCTTCTGTAACAGGGTTATTTAATCCAATGTACGGTGCTAACGTGACTATTGCCCGTCAAGGAGCATCAGGCAACGTTACTCTGGTCAACGGAGGATTAGGGGCATTTCAAGCAACTATAAATGCAAGTGGTTTAATTTCTTCTGCCGATACTGTTTATGATTCAACAGGAGCTACTGTAAGAGCTACCTCTACAATTCCTTTTGAAACTGATATTATTAAACTAACCGGTAGTATATCTTTAAACATAGGAACCGGTACTAACATTACATCAACTGGATTATCACCAACAACATTTACCATTGATACTTTCGGTAGAGATAGATCAGGAACTGAAGGCAGTACTCTAAATACACAAACAATCCTGTACCACACAGCAAGTGCTTTTGGGCAGCCTGCATTATCAGGATCTATGGCATACTACGGAAGATCACAAGGATCTGATACTGGAACATTAACCGGCACCTCAGAACCATTTACCGGGGAATCTAACCGAGTTCAAATTACCAATAAATTCTTATCAGGATCATATTCAGCCGCAGATGCGTGGTCTACAGCATTTGGATTATATAACTTAGGAGCATTAGACTTACAAGTTAAACCAAACTTTTTAGTAAGACCGGGAGGAACTTACAAATACTGGTTAAACGATCCAGACGGAACTAAAACCTATAAATTTTATGCAAGAGCATTTCAGAGAAGTTCAGGAACTGCTGCTACTGCTTTGACTTTAAACCTAGGAACTACATTAGTAGCGTGGGAATCAGCAACCTCAGGAGTAGCAGTAGCAATCTTATTTAAATCATCAGGTATGTTGAACTACGCAACTCCAAGGATTTACGACCCTACACAATTGACCTCCAACCTAATTAGTGGTAGTATGGCAAATGACAACCAGAAGAATCCATTTACCACCAACGTTGCATTATATGGAAATACAGGGGGCGGTTTAGCATCAACAACATACACTATACCTTTAAGAGACGCAGATGGTATGATATTAAACGGAACAAACCAAGATTACATAATCCTGGTAAGATACACAGGAGATCAAGTACCAGTTACAAGTATAACAGTATCATATTCATAATAGAGCAAGATGGCAATTGATAAAATAATAAAATCCAACCGACTTCTACAGAGTAGACGTTATACTGTAGCTTCTTTAACAGACTCCCAGGAAGCTTTCACTAGCGTACTCGATATCAACTCAGCGGAAGTATACACTCAAACTAACCTTCTGCCTACAGCTAGTCTACCATTCTCAGGTTCAAGTCAGAATGGAGCAATCTTTAGCGTAGGAGCAGAGCAAGTATTAAAATACTACTACCGTCAAACAGTAACGCCATCAAACGTTGTTTCAGGCAGCTTTACAGATGCTTATTTCTTTATTGACCCATCCCCAGGAGGAACAGTAACACCGCAGTTACTGCAGAACGGACAGCAGAATAATTTTATATCTGCTAAATACTCCTCTCCATCCCTAGCAAACTCAGATGCTGAAGATGCACCCCCTGGTTACAATGCAGTTGTGTTTGTAAACGGAACTAAGCAAAACCCGGCGAGTTACCAATTCGACTACAAAAACGGAGTACTACAGTTCTTAACAGTTGCTCCTTCTACTGGTGCTACTGTTGCTGTAACTGCTTATCAGTATGTAGGGAAGACATTAAACAGCTTAGTTGCAGGTGGATTTTCCGGTTCATTCTCAGGATCTTTTCAAGGATCTTCTACCGGCACTTTCACAGGAGTAGGGTCTGGTTCATTTTCAGGATCATTCCAAGGTTCAGCCACATTAAACAACCTAACTTTAACAGGGAGCTTTAACCATACCGGAAGCCAATTTCACACAGGTAATACCACACAGACAGGGAGTTTAAACCAATCAGGTAGCATAAACGTAGTCGGACCAATTATCTCAAACGGAATTAATGTCGTAGACAATGCTATAGCAATGGCAATTGCTTTAGGATAACATAATATTTATAACAAATCATGGCAAATACTTTTATAAACAAAATTTCAGGTTCTATAGGTACAGCAGAAACTACTATTTACACTGCGGGTGTTGGTATAACTACTACAATTATAGGGGTGGCGGTTGCAAACCGTATTCAAGGAAATATCTTAGTTGATGTTAAAATAATTGAAAGCGGTAGTCTCAATACAGCATTTTTATGTACCGGAAGTTTAGTACCTCCGGGCTCAAACATTATCTTAGTAGGAGGCGAACAAAAAGTAGTACTAGAGACAGGGGATAGTTTAACACTGAGATCAAATGTTGCTAGTTCTGTAGACATAGTATTATCGGCACTTGAAATTAACTAATAACAGATGAAATATACCGGACTAAATCCAACAGATGTAAATAGGGTCGCCAGTGGCTCTCTTGGGGTTTTCGTTGAAAGCACCCAGGTAGGTACTTTTGGAACCGATTCATTAGTTATTTCCGGTTCAACCCTTTTATCAGGATCTTTAATTAATATAGGTCCTCAAATAAATCAAGGTAATTTAACTGTTACAGGTTCTACAATACTCTCTAGTTCTTTATCTGTAATCGGTACTGAGACAGTAACCGGTACATCCAACACTGTAGGGACCTTATTGGTAACAGGTTCCGCTATTGTATCATCATCTTTAAACGTAATTGGTACCGAATCTATTTTAGGGACATTACTGGTAACCGGTTCTACTACCCTATCAGGATCTTTAAATAACATAGGACCTATTGGCCAAGTAGGTGATGTTACTATCGAAGGTAACACGGTTATAACCGGTTCTACAACATTATCTTCATCTTTGAACGTAATCGGTACACAAACAGTTACCGGTTTATTTAACACCATAGGATCGTTTCTAACAACGGGATCCGCTATTATATCATCATCACTTTCTGTTATAGGAACAGGAACAGTAACAGGGGTATTACAATCCATTGGTAGTTTCTTTACCACTGGTTCCGCTATCATCTCTAGTTCCTTATCGGTAATTGGTCAATCAACAGTTGTTGGGACCTCTACAGTCACTGGTTCATCTTTAATAACAGGTTCCTTAACATTAGAGGGTCCGGCAGTAATTACCGGATCGGCTTTAATTTCAGGATCAACTACAATCAACAGTGGTAACCTAACCGTTAACTCAGGCTCAATTCTAATTAATAAATCAGGTTCTGGTGCCTCAGATCCGTTATTTGATGTTGAAGGGGCTCAAGGCCAATTATTCTCTGTAATTGATACATTTTCAGGATCTTTAATGTCTGTAAATGATATTTCAGGATTTCCTATTTTGGATGTAAGATCGGATGATACTATTGTAATGGGTACTTTTGGTTCAGATGCATTCAGAGTCTTAGGTACTAATGTAAGTGTTGGGGTTACAGCCTCAGCTGTTCCAGCAACCACAGGTTCAGATGGTGAGTTCAAATTCGGTATAGTAGGTGGAAGCGCCTTTATGTATGTTTACCTAGGTGGTAAATGGAGATCAGGTTCTTTATCTAATTAAGATCTTTTTTCCATATTTATATTAGACAAATATGGCTTATATTAATGGCAATAAACCAATCATAACAAACGGACTAGTTTATGCACTAGATTTTGGGAATACTAAATCATATACCTCTGGAAGTAATACCGCTAGATCAATAGTTTTTGATCCCGCAGGTACTACAGCAGTAACTGGTTCAACGGCAATACCTGTTTTATCAAACGGGGTTTTAAATTTCACCGGCCCTCAATTTGTTAGAAGAACGGGATCGATTGATACTTTTGGATCCACAGGTACCTTTACAGTACAGGTAGTAGGTAAGGCAAATACCGCCGGTAATTTATTTTCAATTAATACACCAGTAGGTAATTTAGCTACACTAATTACTCCTTCTAGCTCACTTTTTGGTTTTAATTTAGCATCAGGGGATTTTTCAAGAAATTATCCCGGATTTACATCCTCAAGTCTACAGCATATAACATACCGTTATTCTCAAGGAACAGTAGATATTTTTCTTAATGGAATTCCGGTTACAGCCTCAGCAGCTAACTCTGCTCTAACTACAACCACAATTTCAAATGCTTTATTCATAAACTCAGGTTCTAATTTCTTTTCAGGATCAGTAGCTCAATTTTATGTTTACAATCGGGCATTATCAGCAAATGAAATTTATGAAAATTATTTGGTTTCAGCAGGTAGAAATAATCTTCCTGTTATACCAAAACCATACTCAATAGATGAGAATGTTTACAAATACGTTCAAACAACAGGTATAACAAATCTAGATACAATATCTGCTATTGATACTTTTGTTTCCGGTCTAAAATCAAATGGATTATGGAACAAAATGACAGCCATTTATCCATTTTTAACTACTTTAACAGGTTCACAAACAGTAAATCTTAAGGATCCGGGAGTATTAGGATTGGGATTAACAGGATCTTTTACAGGATCTAATGTTGGTTTAACACCAGCAAATTCTACAGCATATGTAGATGCTCTACCTTCTAACATACCCTACCCTTTAATAAATTCAGCATCAGCTCATTTATCTTTGTTGTCATATGATGTACCGCAAGGGAATGGCTTTTTAGCTGGAAATAGTGCTAGAGCAACCGGAGGAGAAATAACAATTTCGGGATCAAAAGCTTTTCATATATTTAAAAATGTAGGTTCTACTTTTTTTAACATACATGATCCTCTGTTAACTAATGTTGAGGTATTAGTTATAGCTGGAGGAGGCGCCGGCGGATCTAGAGACGCGGCTGGAGGTGGTGCTGGAGGATTAGTTTATTCTTCATCATTTCTAGTGACACCCGGTACCTCTATTCCTGTAACTGTAGGAAATGGAGGGTATGCCGTACCTTT
>TARA_R110002126_G_scaffold146267_2_pt1 | contig 10408 bp, 13 predicted proteins | sample TARA_R110002126 | Tara Oceans TARA_R110002126 (sample SAMEA4397536) | marine metagenome | biome: Polar Biome; feature: [DCM] deep chlorophyll maximum layer (ENVO:01000326); material: water (ENVO:00002006), including particulate matter (ENVO:01000060) such as... | depth 30 m
ACTTTTCGTAAATTATTTTCTATGTTAAAGTAAAACAATGGACGAAATTAACGAAGAATTAGAAAATAAACAAGTCGAAAGAGTAAAAGAAGAAGTAAGCGAAGTAACAGATGGAGATACTTTATGTCAAGAACAAAGTGATAAGGATTATAATCAGCATCCTAAAACTAAAAAACAAAGAAGTCAAAAACAAATTGAAGCTTTTGAAAAAGCAAGAAAAAAACGCGCAGAAAATATTTCTTTAAAGAAAAAAGAAAAGGCAGAAAATAAAGGTAAGAAAAAAACAACTATTAAAGAAGAACCGAGTATAATTGATTCTCTACCTGCTGAAACAATTGAAACTATGCGTCGTAATGCCGTAAATCCCACACCTAAATATAAACCTGTTTTAAATTATGATGTCCCACCACAATATCAACATAATCCCGCACCTATAATAAATAATTATTATTACGGCACGAATGATAATAATATAAGTAATAAGAAAACTTCTAAAAAGAAAAAAGTTGTAGTTGAACCATCTTCAAGTGAAAGTGAAAGTGAAGAAGAAGAAGAATCCTATTACGAGCATGAAATATTACAGGGAGGTATTCAACCAACTAAACCCGGATTAAAATATAAATTTGTATAAAAATATATTCTATATAATAATATGACTACAATTCAAGAAGAAGAAAACGATACTATAAATATTTCTAAATATAATTTTTCGTGTGATGATGAAGACCCTACAATTCCGTATCCACTACCGAGAAAATCATTCAGTTTATTAATTACAGGACGACCCGGTTCAGGTAAGACAAATCTTTTATTAAATTTAATAACTAAAAGGGGTAAGTGTTTTAATAGAAAATTTGATAAAGTATTTATATTTTCACCTAGTTTATCCACAATTAAAGACGATGACCCTTTTGAATTAATCCCAGACGACCAGAAGTTCGAGACTGCTACATTAGAGAATATTGAAGGTGTTTTAAAAACTATTAAAGATAGTGGAGAAAAGGTATTAATAATATTAGATGATGTTATTGCAGAAGTTAGAGGTAAAGGTAATATGGCAGTAGAAAATTTATTACAAAAAATATTTTTTAATAGAAGACACTTATGCGGTGCTGGTGGATCTGCATCTGTAATTGCTACAAGTCAAACATACAATAAGATAGACCCTAAATTAAGAAAATCAGCATCGCACTATATTTTCTACGAAAATAGACATAAAAAAGAACAAGAATCAATTTTCGATGAGTTGATATTAATCCCTCAAAAAGAATATATGGATGTATTTAAGTATGTTTTTGATAAGAAATTTAATTTTATGTTTGTAGATACTACCGCTAATATAGATAATATGTTGTTTAAAAACTTCAATAAATTAACAATTGATAGTCCTAATATTAATAAATTTTAAATCTATAATATATATAATGTCTTCAATTACAGGATTAAATCCTATTAAGGGAACTTCAATTACTAATAGTGGATTTATAGCATTAGGCGCAGAAAATAATCAAGGCTCAACAGGTCAAATTATAAAATCTAATGGAGTTAATAACGCTGCTGCTTGGGGTGATGAAACAATACATACTAACGAAAAATTAAATATTGGTAATAAAGTTAATTTAACTTCTGGTAATACTTTTTATGATGGGTCTGTTGCGGAGACTATTAATGCTGTTGATACTATTTATAGTGGTGGGACTGGTATAAATATTAGTGGAACTAATTCTATAAGTGTTACTGCTGTGCCTTTTACTTTAACCGCTGGGACTAATTTAGAGTTTGTTTATCCCGGCACAAATTATAATGGTTCTGCTGGAAGACAAATTAGATTAAAAGATAATATATCTATTAGTGATTTAACTGCAACAGGCACTATATTTTTATCTGGACTACCTACTGCTGACCCGAAAAATCCCGGACAATTGTATAAAGATAATTATACAGGACAATTATTCGTGTCTATTTAAATTATTAAAATAAAAATATATTAATAATATATAATGAATGATTTAAGTGTTGCTACGAATGTAATTATTGAAAGTCGTGATGACCCCAGAATCAATTTTACTTTTATGAAAAAACACGATATATTAAATTTTGAAAAAAATCCTGATATTCTTTATACTGATAAATTAAATTATAGTATACCTGTTGGTGAAAATAAAGCGACTGGTCTTGATAATTTAGTTACATTAAATTATTTTGATATTAATAATATACAAGATGGTAAGTTGTGGTTTAAAGAAAAATATCCTAATCTTCCAGAAGAATATTGGGAGATTATGGCGAAATATCAATTTGAAGAACCTTTTACAAAAAAACAATTAAAGAATGCTGTTAAAAAACTTTCTAAAAAAGGTAGGACAAAAGAAAATATTGAAGGATTAAAGATTAATAGAAATAAAGTATTAGTTGATTTTGACTAAAACTTTAAAGAATAATGGTACTGACTATTTTTTTCTTTAAAGATATTATAATATGCATTCTAAATTAGGACATAAAATTCACGGAGTAGGACATAGATTAGGTAATAAATTACACAGCGCTTATAGACAAGGTGCTAAATTTATGAATAAACCAGTTGTTAAAGGTGCTTTATTAATGGGCGCAGCTGTTGCTGGTGCAGTTGCTTCTGGACGAGAAAATAAACAATTAACACAACTTCAATCAAATACAAATATAAATAATACTGGTGTAGGTGCTGATTATTTTAGAGTCCCGAATGCTCCGGGTGTGAAACCTTTTACAGAGGAGGCGTTTCCTACAATGACTTTTAGAGAATAAAAATAATTTATATATAATATATATAAATATGAGTAAAGGTGGTAATACATTAATTCCTGAAACAGAGACAAGGGCATCAAGAGTATTATTTATTTCTTCTGGTGATGCTACTGCTATATTTAATGATAATAGAAGTAATTATAAATTTACATTAGAAGAACCTGTTGTTGTGCCGAATCATCATAGTATATTAATGAGTTTGATTGGTGCTGAAATACCTTATAGTTTTTATAATTTTATATCTGGTAGAAATACAGTATTATATTATCAATATAACGCTGTTCCTGGTTCGACTAATTATGTTGGAGGTGTTATGTCACCTACTACTGCATTACAATTAAGACCGGATGGTAATTGGGATGTTATTCAATTGGCGGCTTATATTACAGAAGCGATAAATACACAACAAGGTCTACCTGTTAATACTTTTCAAATGGTTTATGATTCAATTGCTTTAAAGTTTAAGTTTCTTATGAATGCTACTGGAAGAATATCTATGGCGTTTAAGAACTCACCGAATATAGCCGAAGATATGAATGAAGAAATAGGATTTGATTTAGAGAATACATTAGGAGACCCTTTTGTTGAATTTAATGCTGCTGTTCTACTACCACGTCGTTATGGATTTACAACTGAACCTATTGGTGGGACTGGTGTTGGGACTAATAATTATACTGATAGTGGAGGACAAGCGAACGCACCTTTAATACCGGATAGTTATTTATTTGCTGATGATGTATGTGATATGAGTAATTCTATAAGAACATTATTTATAAGAAGTAATTTAACTTCTTCAAGTGTTTTAGACTCACACGTTGGCGGTGGATTTTCAAATATACTTGCGAGAATACCTATTGATAAAAGACCTGGTGAAATTATTAATATTAGAGCGAGTGATGGTAATGTGCATCAATTATTATTAAAGGTTAAAGATTTTACAGAAATTCACATAAGATTAACAAATCAAAGAAACGAAGAAATATCATTGAATGGATTAGATTTTAATATATCTTTAAAGTTAGATTTTGTTGAAAATAAAAGATTAGAGATGCCTGATAATATTAGATTATTAGTTGATGAAGGTAGAAAAGAAATTAAAGATATTGAAAAGGTTGATAAAGACTTATCAAAAACTAAAAAAAAAAAATCAAAAAGCGATAAGAAATAATATAATATAAATTATAAATATGGGATTTTCTTCATTCATACATAAAATAGGTCATAAAGTCGGTGGTGCTGCACACAGTTTAGGTAATAAATTACATCATGGATTACATCAAGGCGCTAAATTTGTCGCAGCGCACGCAGACCAGGTTGCTAATGTAGCAGATAAAGTTGCTAGTGTTGCTGGTGTTGTTGGTAAAGTTGCTTCTGCTGCTGTGCCTTTCACTGCTGAAATACCTGGTGTTGGAGAAGTTGTTGCTGGTGCTGCTGCTGCCGGTAAAGTAATAGAACGAGGAGCACGGATGACAAGTAAAGGTGCGCGAGTGGCGGGGAAAGTGAGTAGAGGTATGTTAAAAGCAGGTATGTAATTTATAATTTTTTTTCTAATATATAATATAATGGAACCTTTCACTTTGTATTGTATTTATTTTATTGGTATTGTTAATTCTTGTGAATTAATACATAAAATTTATAAAAATAAAGATAGAATAAAAAAATATATAAGTAATAAATATAATGGCGAACTTTGTGAAAGTCAATTCGATAGATGAAGCGAAGAAGAAATTTAAAGTAATTGTTACTCATAGTGCGGATCTAGATGCTTTCGGTTTTTATGATTTAACTATACCTTATCCTACAAATATGACGAATAGTCACGAATATAAACAAGCATTAATAAAATTAGATGTAATTACTATTGAATGTCTTAATGATAGTGTTCTTCCGGTTGTGAATAATCCTAACCCTGTATGGGCTGAAAAAAATCCTGCTGGTGCTGGTGGTATATTGGTGCGTGAAGGTCTTGGTGCTGTTATATTAAATTTGGGACTACCTGCTACGAATGATATAAGAACTCATCGTGACGGTGGTGGTGATGTTACAGAAAATTTATATCGTTATAGAGAATTAATCCCATTAAGATTATATTTTAGAGGTAATTATCAAGGTATAGAACCTTCTCCGGGTGCTGGCGGTCCTACTACCGGTAATAATTATTGTTATCAATATACACCTACACAAGCTGACCCGATGATTTGTGCTATACCTTTCGGTAAGAATATGAGATTCTTTTTTGAAAGTCCTTATACTGCTGCGGCTGTGCCTATTTATCTTGCTAATATTTTAGATTTAGGATTACAGGATTTCACCAGAGTAACTATGCAATTCACAATTGAATTACTTTAAGTTAAAATTTTTAGTTTAATAAAAAAATAAAATATATATTAAAGTATAAATATGTCTCTACCTTCTTCAATTGATTACACTAAAATACTGCCGATTGCTGCCGGGAATCCCCGTGCTATGCGCCGGACTTTTCTGCCTATGAACGGACAGAGCTTTACTGCTGCTGGTAATAATATTGTTCGAATTGAAATTTCTGCCGACCAGTTTTGGGATCCACTTCATTCTTATTTAAGATTTAATGTTACTACGGGAGCACAAACTAGCGGTGTTGATTTCGGTGGCGGACACGGATTTATTCGTCGTTTAAGGTTAGAACAAGCAGGTAATGTAATTATGGATTGTAATAGATATGACAGACTCTTATCTGCTATTTTACTACCTTCTCAATCTGGTGCTGATTCACAAGCACACAGAAGTTTAACAGAGATGCAGACTTATGGTAATGCTGTTGCTGCTGCTGGTCTTAATGCTCCGGCTGCTGCTGCTGTTGTAACTGGTGGGTATTTAGCACCTATTACTTCTTCTGTTACGCAGATTGCTGCTGCTGCTACAACTAATTATTGTATTCCATTAGTCGGGGGACTATTTTCTCAGGAGAAACTTGTCCCACTTCAATTACTATCTTCGTCGCCCCTCACAATCGAGATTGAACTTTCTCCTGCCGTAGATGCTATGGTAAGCGCTGCTGGTGGTAATGGTGATTATACTATGCAGGATATTCGTTATATTGCTTCTCTTGTTGATGTATCCCCGGATGTTGACGCACAAGTCCGTATGGTTCAGGAGATGTCCGGCGGACACATAGTATTAAATTCAACTGATTATACTCACTTTAACGGAAATATTACTGCTAATGCTACTGGTATGCAGGCGATTAATGTCCCAGCAAGACGCAAGAGCATGAAATCAATATTCTTTGTTGGTGCTTCGCAGACTGGTTTGAATAATACTAATTATCGTCAGTCTTTCGCTGGTAATTTGCAGTTAAATTCGTATCACGCGAAAATAGGTAGCATTAATCATCCTGCTACGCCGATTGAATGTAATATGAATGCTAATGGTCCTGGTGGCGCTGATTTGAATGGTCGTGGTGAAGCACTTATGGAATTAAGTAAGTGTTTTGGAACAACTGGTAGTGTTGTCGGCACTGGTGCTCTTAATCGTATGAATTATGGTGTGCTCGCTGGAACTGCTGCTAATGGTCGTATGGGTGCTTCTACACCTTATCAATTCTGTCCCTTCGGTTTAGATCTCGAAGCGTTCCAGCGCACAGCAATCGAGTCAGGAGTAAATACTGCTGATAGAAGCACACCGATTACTCTTGTATTAGATATAGGCGTTGCTGTTGCCGAAGCATTAAATATTGATGCTTATGTTGCTTTTGATTCACTTTATTATATTGATTCTACTGGAATTATTTCTGTCAGTCATTAAAGTATTATTTTTTTAAAGTTAAATTAAAATTATTTTTTTCTAAATTTATTTATATATTAAAGTATAAATAATGGAAGCAGTATTACCTTCGAATGTTAATTATCTTGATACTCTCCCGACCGCTGTGCCGGCTGAAAGAAAAAGACGAAATTTCTTTGCTGCTAATGGAACACAATATAGACCAGGACAAACTATAATTATTGAAATTAGTGACCCACGTTGTTTTCTTGACCCAGTTAATTCTTTTTTAAGATTTAGTCTTGAAAATCAAAGTGCTGCTGGTAATTATGTGCCTGAACTTGGTGGTGGATATGGATGGATTAAAAATTTTAGAGTCCAGCAGGCAGGAAATACAATTATGAATATTCAAGAATATTCAAGATTATATTGTGGTATTATTGCTCCTGTAACCGGCGGACGTCAATGGAAAGCAGTGACTTCGGTTTATCAAAATCAACCTTCTTATGGAACTACGGTTCAGGCAGCAGGTCCTACTATTAATACTCCTGGTGGCGCTGGTGAATGTGATGGTGGTATGATTACTGCTGTTAATGTTGGGTCTATGGCTAATGCTCTTTTAACACCCGCAGTAAGTGCCGATTTTTGTCTGCCTTTATTTGGTGGATTATTTAGTCAAGATAAATTAATTCCTCTACCGATGTTAAATCAACCTATTCAATTAATATTTGATTTGAATGAAGCACAATATGCAGGTGCTTGTGATTTCGTGCCTGCTCCTGCTGATTTCTTAATTTCTAATGTAAGATATTGTGCTGAAATGGTTGAAGTCCCGCGTGATGTTTTAGGATTCTTATCACAACAACAACAAGCACACGGAGGAGCACTTGTAATCCCGACTTCTTCTTATGAATATCAGCGTGCTAATTTAGAAGCTGGCGCCACTGGTTCACAAATTTTAAATATACCTTCAAGAAAGAAAAGTATTAAATCAATTCAATTTGTAGCTATGGCGGACCCCACTACTATTACTGCATTCGCTGGTGCTGCTGGTAGTGGTATGGGTGCTAATAGAGGTCCTTGGGAAGTATTTACACAAACTACTTCTGCGAATCCTTGTTTAGTATCTTATCAACTTCGAGCGGGTAGTATGGTTATGCCGCCTACTGCTATTCAAGCTGCCGGAGGTCGTGGTCCTCCGGGTGGTGCTGGTGTTAATGCTGGTGTTGCTCCTGTTGCTGGACTACCTAATAATGATAATAATAAAGGCGAACAAGTATTCGAACTTGCGAAAGCATTCGGTCATCTTGGTAGTGCTATTGGTTTGGGTGGTTGTGCTAGATTAACTTATAGTAATCCAGAAGTGACCTTTGGTGGCGCGCAGGTAAGAATTGGAACAAATTGGGTTGTCCCACAAGGTCAGGCTGGTCCTGGTAATGATGGTATAGGACAACCGGAAGCGGATGTAGCTGGCGGACCTCCTGCCTTTGGAGACCAGTGGAAGTATTGTCCTTTTGCTCTTGATTTAGAAGCATACCAGAATGAGGCACTTAATAGTGGATTAGATACTAAAACATTATCCTTACAGATGCAGTTACATCTTGAAATTGCTAATGATAGGTCTGTTGCTGATACTGGTGGTGGTGGTCTTGCTGCTGCTGCCGGACAGAGTTCTGCTATTAATTTTGATATATATTCGTATCACGATATTTTATATTACTTTAATTCTAATGGCTCAATTACTTTTAGCGATTAAATAAAAAAAATATATTATATAGTAAATAATATGGATACTGAAAATATTATTGAAATTAATGAAATTAAAGAATTATTAAAAGATAAAGAACACTTATTAAAAGTATTTAATGATATTATAAAGTGTGTAAATTTTAAATTAGAAAACTTTGAAGAATGTAGTGATACTGATAGTGAAGATGATTTTGATAAATTTAATAGATTAGTTAAAGAAGGTGTAATGAGTTGTGATAGTGATAGTGATTAATAAGTATCTTTCATCCATACATAAATAAAATCTTGTGATTTAGTAACATGATTCTTACCCAATTGTTGTCTTAAATCTATTTGATGATGAGGTTGTTTATCTCCCCAACAAACATCATAAGTCATTAAATCTTTAAACATTCTAGGAGATATATTGAAACACATAGCGCCTCCTGATTTAAGATGTTTAAAACACTTATCCATTAAAGGAATTAGAAACTCTTTATAAAATTTATCATTATTTTCATAAAGACTAGAACCTTCATAAATCTCCATATTAATATAAGGAGGTGAAGTTAATACTATATCATAATCTAATTGTGAGAAATCATAATTTAAAGATGAACCCCAATACATACTACAATTTTTAATATCTAAATCTTTTATCATAGCATTATATCCCGGTCTTAAATTTGTATTTGTGTCACAACCGAAATATTTAATACCTAATGCCGCAGCGCCTAACATTCTACCTCCCCATCCTGCCGTAGGGTCTAATACAGAAGTAGAGCCGAATAATTTATATATATATTTTGCCGTGCTTGATTTAAATAATACAATCGCACCTCTGTTAATTCTAAAACATTCATAAACATCAGTAGCAGAACATAAAGGGTCTTTGTCTCTTCTATTTCTTTTAATAGTTTCATCCCATAATTTTTTGATTTCTTCTTCATCATCAAATACTTCTTTTAATAATTTTTTACCTTCTCTTCTACAATTCAATAAGATTCTAAATTGATAATAGTAGAGTGTAGGATTACCGCAGAATTTTTTAGGATTTGTATCAGCAGCAAACTTAATAAGATTATTAAAATCCTTTTTAACTTTATCCAACGGAATATCTTTACAAGCTTGAATGTCTTCATAAGTGAAGGGACAAGTTTCAGCATTCATACTTTATTTTAGATTTTAGTTTTTTTTAATATCGGTTTCAAATTTGTTTAAAAAAATTTCAAGTTTTTATTTAATGCCGAAATCTGCATAAATTGTTAAGTATCCGTTTTATTTCACTTTAAAGTAATTTAGTACTCCGTTTTATTTCACCTTAAAGTGAATTGTAACGGAGTCCTTGTGGATTGTAACGGACTCACTGTGAATTGTAACGGACTCCTTAAAGTGAATTGTAACGGACGATGTGAAAAACTTGTCAAAAAAATTTGAAATATTTTTTGAGATTCTTGTAGAACTATCGAAACAAATTTGAAACCGACATTGAGAAAAGTCACACTCGAATAAATTTGATTTCTGTATCGACAGAAACTCAAACATCAAACTCGAAAAAATTTGAAACCGACATTAAGAAAGTTGAAACTCGACAACTCGAATCTTGTGGTCGAAAAATTTGAACTTTTCTTGAAAAAATTTGAAACCGACATTGACATTAAATAAACTCGATCGATTCGATTAAATCCGACCAATTGACTCGAATCGACCACCTTATAAAAAAACTTGAAATTTTCTGGAAGAGATAGAAAAAACTATCGATGACAAAATTCACGTGCTGCGTGTGCGCTCAATCCAAAGCCGGAGTTAAAAACTTCAAGCTTCGCGGAGCGGATGTTAAAATCGCTGACGGACTTGAAGGACCTCTGTGTCTCGCGTGTCATACTATTATTCAACCTGCACTTTATAAATGTATTGTATGTGAAGACGATGTTGTTAGCGGGACCGAACTAAATCCTGCTAACGGAAATCGTGTCTGTCACGGATGTATCGATTCCGGCGAAGAAAAAAGATGTGCGAGCGGTGATGAATGTCGTGCTCAATTCACCGGATATCGCCCGTGGATAATAGACGCAAAGTATAATAAATATTATCCTAGGATGCCGGGAAACGGAATGGAAGCTAATAATGCTTCTATGCATGACGAGCTTGAAAC
>TARA_R110002126_G_scaffold119373_13_pt1 | contig 10389 bp, 11 predicted proteins | sample TARA_R110002126 | Tara Oceans TARA_R110002126 (sample SAMEA4397536) | marine metagenome | biome: Polar Biome; feature: [DCM] deep chlorophyll maximum layer (ENVO:01000326); material: water (ENVO:00002006), including particulate matter (ENVO:01000060) such as... | depth 30 m
ACGCTGACACTGTTATTGCTGAATTTAAGCAGAGCATGTTCCCGGTCGCGCTGCTCTAAATCGCCATGTAGCGCAATAACGCTTACTCCTGCTTGCTGCAGGGTGTCTGCTAAGTCCTGGGTTTCCCGTTTTGTATTACAAAATACCACGGTACTGGCAGCTTGCAGTTGATGTAACAGCAGCCTTACCGCATCTGCGCGTCTGGTGCCGTCCAGCTGATAAAACTGCTGCTCAATACTACTTTGGCTATGCGGGCTTTCGACTGTTACGGTAACAGGTGACTGCATAATATTGTCGGCTACCTGGCGCACGGCTTTATCAAACGTGGCACTAAACAACAGCGTTTGCCGTTGTGCTGGCACCTCAGCCAGGATGGCATTCAGGGCATCAGCAAAACCCATCTCCAGCATCCGGTCTGCTTCATCCAGCACCAGCGTCGTTAAATGGCTCAAATCCAGACGCTGTTGTTGCAAGTGATCAAGGATCCGACCTGGCGTGCCAACAATAATATGCGCACCATGCTCAAGCGAAACAATCTGGCTGCGTGTTGGTACGCCACCGCACAGAGTCAGTACTTTTATATTGTGAATATTGCGGGCGAGTTTGCGTATTTCGGTTGCAACCTGCTCCGCCAGTTCGCGGGTAGGGCATAACACCAAACTTTGGATCCGGTAGCGTTTTACGTCTAGCTTTGCTAATAATCCGAGTGCAAAGGCGGCAGTTTTGCCTGAGCCGGTCTTAGCCTGGGCTATTACATCCTGCCCGGCCAGAATGGCTGGCAAACTGGCCGCTTGTACGGCAGTCATCTGGTGATATTCCAGGCTGCTTAAGCAATCCAGTAAGGGAGCTGGCAATGCCAGCTGGCTAAAAGAATGATCTGACATGATGATTTCCTGCAATGAAAAACAGGACGCCGCCTGCAAAGGGGCGGCATTATAGCAGATGTTATTGTGCTTTGTTCTCTATTCTGTTTTCTGAGTTGCTGCCGGGCGCTTTAGCCGATTTTTGTGCAGAGATTTTTTCAACTGCCGCATCGGGTTTTGTCAGGCTGACAACCTGCTCTTGCGAGGTAGGTTGGGTCTCACCAATAAAACTACCGCCGCGCTCGATGCATAAGTCATCACTGTGAATAACACCATGCGCCTTACCCTGCGGTAATATTTCGACCGTGTTAGCGAACAGCTCACCGTCAAACAGGCCGTTAATAATCACTTTGTCGGCGGTTACCTGAGCTTTTACCCGGCCGGCTGCGCTGATAATGAGGGTTTTTTCGCTGGTGATCACGCCCTCGACATAGCCATCTACCTGCATGTCACAGCTTAGTCGGAGGCTTCCGATAATTGAGCATCCCGCAGCGATAACAGTTGTAGTTGTGTGCTTGCTTTGGTTTGCAGCATCGTTACTAAAGAGTCCCATTTAATGCTCCGTTCTTTTTCAAATACCAGGTCAAAATTTGTCGCGTCCCAGTCCATAAAGTTCTGAGGATTCAGTGACCGGTCTAAAAAGTGTATTTCATAATGCAAATGTGGTGCAGTTGAGTTACCGGTATTGCCTGACGTCGCAATTAATTGCCCTTTGTGTACAAACAGGCCATTGGCGACTTTAAATTCGTCTAAGTGTGCGTATAAGGTAGAGAAGCCGAATGCATGCCGTATTTTTAATAAATTGCCATAGCCATTTTTACTGGGCCGCACCACTTCAACCACACCATCAGCGGGTGCAAAAATTGGGGTGCCACGATTGGCTGACAAATCAATACCATTATGATGCTGCTGTTTACCCATAATCGGGTGGGTGCGTACCCCAAAACGTGAAGAGCGACGCCGGAAATCCAGCGGAGAACCATTGGGTACTAACTGTAACATGGCCATTTTGGCACTGGAGTTGACGGTTGCTGTATCCAGCCGGGCTTCTAAATCCTGCGGAAACTGCTGCTCCAGACCGAGCGTAAGCTCAATTTCGCCCAACCGATTGCTTACCTGCAACATTTCGTCTTGTTTAACGGCCAACTCTTGCTGTAATTGCTCGCGGGTCTGGCTTAATTCGCTGATTTCAGAGGTTAACTGCGCCGCCTGTGCGGTCAGCAGTTGTTGCTGGCTGCGGGTATCGTCTACCGTTTTCAACAGGTAATCGATAACAGCGGCAGTAATAATCACCGTAAACAGGATCAACCATAGGCTAATGACGGCATTGCGTTTAAACAATTTGCTGATACTAAAGTGGCGGGTACCATTGATGCTCGATACCGAGATAATAATGCGATCTTTCATCTGATATAACAGCTTTTACAATGGTTAAAAACGAAACAAGAGGTCAAAATAGGGTGCTTTGCCGCTGCTGTCAAGGTTTTCATCGCAATGCTAAACGGCAAAAACCGCAGCTGTGGGCTGCGGTTCTGTCGTTAACTGTATTGCTGTTATAGGCTTAGTGGCTTTCTGTGCCGTCTATTCCATGCACGTGGCCATGTGCTAATTCTTCAGCAGTCGCGTCACGAACTTTCAATACCTCTACTGCAAAGCTCAATTCTATTCCTGACAAAGGATGATTACCATCGACAACCACTTCCTCATCGGTCACGTCCAGAATAATAACCGGCTGTTCACGGCCATCTGGGCCAGCGGCACGAAAACGCATACCGGGTGCCACTTCCATGCCTTCAAACATTGATTTAGGCACGGCTTGCACTAACTGGTCGTGGCGTTCACCGTAAGCGTCTGCTGGCGCGATGGTAGCGGTAAAATTGTCACCAACGTTTTTACCGGCTAAAGCTTGCTCCAGGCCGGGAATTAATGCGCCATGGCCAAATAAAAATACCAAAGGCTCGCCATCTGCAGATGAATCCAGCTTATTACCTTCCGGATCGGTAACGGTGTAATGCATGGCGACGACTTTGTCTTGTGAAATGGTCATGAAAACCTCTTTAACTTAAAGGATAAGGTAACGGCAGTAACTGCAGTGCCGGTGCACTGTCGGACTTTAACCGTAACGAGTCTGCCGGTGTTATGTCATTAGGCAGCACGGCAATTAACCAAAGTTGGTTGTTAATATTGACGGCATTAATAACCTGGCCCACCCGGCGCCAGTTGTCGTTGAACTGTTGTTCGATATCGCAGCCGGCAGCCGGTGCTTCATCAGTATTAGCTTGTAAAATCCAGGCGGCCCTCTTGTTGCGGCCAAGGTACTTCATGCGGGCGACTGTTTCCTGGCCCAGATAACATCCTTTGCTGAAGCTTATCGCGTTTACCGCTTGTAAGTTAAGCATTTGTGGCACAAATTCGCCAATAAGGGGCTGCTCCAGATAACATAAGCCCAGCAGGATATGCTGCTTTAGCCATAATGTCGGCGCGGCCAGCGGCAACGGGCCGTCCAGTAGCGCTATAGCATCCGGTTTAGCTAAAAGCAGTAAGTAATGATCTGCTGCCAGACGCAACAAAGCGCCATTGTTGTGGCGGCTCAGCTGACCATCTGCCGCTGGCGGGACAAAACCAAGCTTCGCGATTAACTGCTCAGAGTCTTCACCGCCAATACCTAAGACAGCGTAGCTATCCTGGCAAGACTCAAAACTAACCTTGGAGAACACCCCGAATTTACGCCACTGGGCGACAGAGGCACTCAGCTCGTCTCGAAAAGCGACAATCAGCAAATCGTCTGCTTGTTCCAGCAGATGAAACACAGACCAGGTTTTGCCTTTAGCGTCACAATGAGCGCCGCGCAGAAAGCTGTCAGTGTTCAGCTGGTCAATATCGCAGGTTGTCTGGCTTTGCAGATACTTACGTTTATCATTACCAGATACGCTCACGATATCAAATGCGGGTAGTGGCGCAATAAACGCGCCCTGAACCTGATTGGACAATTGTGCGTAACTCTGTGCAGTTAGCCAGGATGTATGCATTGTTTATATCACCAGAAGTATCACCAAAGCCAAGATAGTTGTAACATTGGGGCAATGGCAAAAAGCTCAACCCCGCAACAGCAGATTTGTTTTGATTGTGCCCAGGTTGTTTTTGATTAGAAGTAAGGACTTTAAATGACAGAGTTAATGATAAAACCGCGTTTACGTTGGGCTTGCCGTCGCGGCATGTTGGAACTTGATGTACTGTTGGCGCCCTTTGTTGAAGAAGGTTACGATGCTTTAACATTGCCACAAAAGCACGATTTTGAGCGGTTGCTGGCCTGCGATGACCCTGATTTATTTGCCTGGTTTATGGGGCATGCCAAAGCAACCGATCCGGCCTTACAGGCGCTGATCAGGATAATTTTAGACCGTGTCCGGGTGTAACGTCGTCATAAAATTTTCGCGCTGGCGCCAGCTTGGACTGCTGGCGCTGGCGTCTGTCCTGTTTTTAATTTTTTGTCTCCAGCCGTTCCAGCCGCTGCTACTGGCTTTAGCTGCACCGATGTTATGCTGGCTCTACTGGTATGGTTTAACACGGTATCAACGAGGCCTGGTGGCTACCGGTTTATCGGTGCAGGCTGATGGTCAGTTGCGGTGGTTGCACAGTGAGCAGCCGGGCGGACAATTGTTGACCGGCAGCCTGGTTAGTCAGTTTGCTTTGTTGTTGCGCTGGCAGGATCAGGACAACCGGCAGTATCAGCAGTGGCTGCTGGCCGATCAGTTGACTGAAGCTGATTACCGGGCGCTTGCTCGCCTGCTTAATCAGCTTAACTGGCAGGCGTTGGGCGCTAAAATTGTCGGCTCGGCAAACGGCGCCAAATCAGGGTAATCCAGATTATAATGTAAGCCCCGGCTTTCTTTGCGTGTCATAGCGCAGCGAATAATCAACTCGGCAACCTGGGCCAGGTTACGCAATTCCAGTAAGTTGTGACTGAGCCGGAAATGGCTGTAATAGTCATGAATTTCTGACTGGAGTAGTTCTACCCGGTGTAATGCCCGCTCCAGTCGTTTGTTGGTGCGGACAATACCAACGTAATCCCACATAAATAAGCGTAACTCATGCCAGTTATGGGTGATCACGATCTCTTCATCAGAGTCACTTACCCGGCTTTCATCCCAGTGAGCGATGGCGGCAAACGGACCAATGGCCGATAACTGACTTAATATATGTCTGGCTGCGGCCTGAGCGAAAACCACGCATTCCAGCAGCGAGTTGCTGGCCATCCGGTTGGCACCATGCAAACCGGTGTAGGCGACTTCGCCTACTGCATATAAGTTATGCAGATCAGTCTGGCCATTCAGGTTGGTCAGCACGCCACCACAGGTGTAGTGGGCCGCAGGTACTACGGGTATAGGCTGGCAACTGATATCAATGCCCACACTTAAGCACTTGGCATAAATAGTGGGGAAGTGCTCAATAATAAAATCTTTTGGCTTGTGGCTGATATCCAGATACACGCAGTTGGCACCGAGGCGCTTCATTTCATAGTCAATTGCCCGGGCCACAATATCCCGCGGCGCCAGTTCAGCTCGTTCATCAAAGTCGGGCATAAAGCGGCTGCCATCGGGCCGAAGTAGGTATGCCCCTTCGCCACGCATAGCTTCTGTAATTAAAAAGTTCGGCGCATCGGGGTGATACAAACTGGTCGGGTGAAATTGGTTAAATTCCATGTTGGCCACCTGGCAGCCGGCACGCCAGGCCATGGCAATGCCATCACCACTGGCCACATCCGGATTACTGGTGTACAGGTATACTTTACTGGCGCCCCCGGTTGCCAAGGCAACAAAATGTGCCTTAATGGTCTCGACTTGCGCCAGGCTTTTATTCCAGACATAAGCGCCATAACAACGCTTAGGGTCTAAACCCAGTTTGCTGCCGTTAACCAAATCGATGGCATTATAATTTTCCAGCAACTGAATATTCGGGTGCTGCTTAACCTGGTCTACCAGGGTGATTTGGACTGCCTGACCGGTGGCATCGGCTGCATGTAATATACGACGATGACTGTGGCCACCTTCCCGGGTCAGGTGGTATTTCAGGCTACCATCAGTATCCTGATACTGATCAAAAGGTACACCTTGCTCAATAAGCCACTGCATCGCTTCTTTGGCATGTCCGGCCGTGTACTGTACGGTTGCTTCATCACATAATCCGGCGCCGGCGATTAAGGTATCGTTAACGTGGGACGCTATACTATCATTTTCGTCGAAGACAGCGGCAATGCCGCCCTGCGCATATAAGGTAGAACCTTCACGCAGTGGCCCTTTGCTTAACACTAACACTTTCGCATGATCCGCTAATTGTAACGCCAGAGACAGCCCGGCGGCGCCACTGCCAATAATTAAAACGTCACAATGATATTCATTTAGTCGTGTCATGCGATACACTTATCCCCATTGAGCCTTATTGTTAGGGTAACCTTGGGGTTACCGCTGCCAGTACCCGACAGCCAGACTGTTGGATCAGCTTATTGTAGCGGTTTTGTCATAATTTACAGAACTATTTATTGTGGCCATGGTCAGAGCAACAACGCCAGACATGGGCCATGTAAAATCGACATCCTTACCAGTATTACAGGGGACAGGCTCACAGAATGAGCGAGCAAGAATTAGATTGGCAAATTGTCCAGCGGGTACAACAAGGCGATAAAGCCGCTTTCAATCTGTTGGTAAAAAAATATCAGCACCGGATTGCGAACTTAATCTCACGTTATGTCTCTAACAGTGGAGATGTAGCAGACGTTGCTCAGGAAGCGTTTATCAAAGCGTACCGGGCCATGCCGGGGTTTCGTGGCGAAAGCGCGTTTTATACCTGGTTATACCGAATTGCCGTCAATAGCGCTAAAAATTATTTAGTTGCGAATGGCCGCAAACCGCCCGCTACCGATGTAGACGCTGAGGACGCCGAATATTTTGAAGGCAGTGACGCTCTGAAAGAACAGGATTCACCCGAGCGGTTGCTGTTGTCTGAGGAAATTCGCTCTGTGGTATTTAATACTATAGATAAGCTACCTGATGAACTTCGCACGGCGATAACGCTCAGAGAACTTGAAGGGCTAAGCTATGAAGAAATTGCAGAAGTGATGGCGTGCCCAATCGGTACGGTACGCAGCCGCATTTTCAGGGCGCGCGAGGCAATAGATATTCAGCTTAAACCACTTGTGGGTTAAGGTTTACAATGATCAGCAAGCAGACAGGAAATAGTATGTCGTCAGAAAAGCAAGATTGGCTCTCAGTTGCCAGTGATAACCGACAAATCAGCGATGCTGAGCTTGACTTGTTATTGCAGCAACCTGCCTTACAGCAAAAACTGCAGCGCTATCAGTTAGCATCGGCGGTTTTCCGGCAGGAAGACATGGTGGCTTTACCTGCTGATTTCAGCGCTGATATTGCGGCCCTGATAGAGGACGAGCCACGCTATCAGTTGACGCACAGCCGCAGCTTGCTGCAAAAAGTTGGCACAGGTATAAAGTATGCAGCCAATGGCAGCTGGTTAAAACCGGTTGCCCAGGGTGCAGTTGCTGCGGGTGTTGCTCTGTTTGCGGTATTGGGTGTGCAACAATACCAGCAACCGCTTGAGCAGGAATTGATGTTACCCAGCCCGGTGCTGCAAACCAACCCAATAGGGGGGTTTGCTACTCCGGTCAGTTTAAGCTCCACTACGGTTGATAGTCGTTTCGCCGAGCAAGAGCAGCAGGCAATGCAAGAGCAGCAGCGCAGGCTTCAGGCGTTATTGCAGGCGCACCGGCAACAACTGCGGATTATGGATCAGGACAAATTAAAAGCAGAGCAGGAAAACGAGCAGTAATATGAACAAAGTGGTCAGCCTGTGTTGCCTTGCGCTGTTGTTGTGCAGCAAGGCGTTGTTCGCCGATGAGGCTGGCTGGGCCCTGTTTGAACGGGTGCAGCAAAGTGTTAAACAATATAATTTTGACAGCTCCTTTGTCGTATTTAAAGGGAGTCAGGTAGAGACTTTCCGCTGGCAACATGGCCGCAATGGCGATAATGAAATTGAGCATCTGGTACCACTGGATGCTGACGACGTTGATATTTTACGTCGTAATAATGTGGTGTATTACTTTTTAACCGACCGTCCCGCCCTGGTAACTCACAGTGACAGTATTAAAGAGCTTCCGGCAATTCTGTTTCAGCCCTCCCGGCAAATTCGAAAATTGTATACCGCGGTGCTTGGCAGCAGTACAGTCATGTCCGGACATACTGCGCAATTATTACGCTTAAGTGCCAATGATGCGGGCCGGCATAGCTATTGGTTGTGGGTGGAAGCGGAGTCAGGTTTTCCGTTACGCATAGATGTGATGTCGGAACAGCAAGCGCCGCTTGAACGCTGGTTGGTCACGCATATGCAAATTAGCCCTGAATTGCCCGAAAATCTGCAACGGTTACTGCAGACTGAACTGCCAGAGCCCGCTGCCTCGCCTGCTGTTGCCCCGTTACCCGCAACCGGATTACAACTGGATTGGTTACCCGAGGGCTTTGAATTGGTCGAAAACCCTCAGGTACTGCCGCAGTTGCAGCAGCAGCTGTTAAGTTATTGGTTATTGACTGATGGCTTGCACCAGATCTCGGTATTTGTCCAACCCAGCCAGAAAATGCCAACTCAGGCCTATCGTGACGGAGCGACAACGATATATATGTTGAGCGCACCACAGCATGATGTCACGGTTATTGGCCCGGTCAGTATTAACGTGGCTGAACAACTTGCTGCCGCAGTTCGCTGACGGGGAATACAACATGATTGAGCAAGTCGCAACAGTACTGGCGGTAGAGCAAGGCGGGGTTTGGCTTGGAACCACCCCGGTTACAACCTGTAATAGCTGTCAGGTCAGCACTGATTGCGGCACGGGTATTGTTGCCAAAACCCTGACCCCGCGCCAAACCCGCTTTTTTGTCCAGACCCCCCTGACGCTGTTGCCGGGTGAGCAGGTAACAGTGGCCAGCGACGAACAACAAGTCATACAGGCGGCACTATTGGTGTATCTGCTGCCATTAGCCATGCTGATTTTATTTGCACTGTTTGCCCAACTTGTGCTGAACGCAGCAGAGGGCTGGGTTATATTGGCTGCTGCAGCCGGTGTAACATTGGGCTTTCTTGTTGCCCGTTTCGTTGGCGTCCGGGTTGCCCGTGTTCAGCAATTGTCGATTGTAAACGTGTTACCCGCCATTAACGTCCGGCAAGTTTAGCCTGGGCAAATCAAGAACACATAGCAAGCTGTTGGCGGATAGAGTACAATTCCCACTAATTTTTTTTACAGCATTGGTATCTCAATAACCGTGCCCTGTTTCAGGCGCGCCCGTGTTTATTGGCTATACCCTCAGTATATTTCGGACACTTGCGGATAATATGGCAAAACTTAATAACATCAGAAACTTCTCCGTCATCGCGCATATTGACCATGGTAAATCGACGCTGTCAGATCGCCTTATTCAATTCTGTGGCGGCTTGTCTGATCGGGAAATGCAGCAACAGGTACTTGATTCTATGGACCTGGAGCGTGAGCGTGGTATTACCATCAAAGCGCAGAGTGTCACCCTGAATTATACTGCTGATGATGGTAACACCTATCAGCTGAATTTTATCGATACGCCCGGCCACGTTGACTTTACGTATGAAGTAAGCCGCTCACTGGCAGCCTGTGAAGGCGCGTTGCTGGTGGTAGACGCGGGCCAGGGGGTTGAGGCGCAAACGGTTGCTAATTGCTACACAGCGCTGGACATGAACCTGGAAGTTATTCCGGTACTGAATAAAATAGACTTACCGCAGGCTGAACCTGAGCGGGTTGCCGAAGAAATTGAAGATATCATTGGTATCGAAGCTTTAGGTGCTGTGCAATGTTCAGCGAAAACCGGCCTGGGTATTAAAGATGTGCTGGAAACCATCGTCAAAAAAATCCCGCCACCGGAAGGTGACGCTGACTTACCGACCCAGGCATTAATCATTGATTCCTGGTTTGATGCTTATCAGGGCGTCGTGTCATTGGTGCGGGTAAAGCATGGTGCCATTAAAGCCAAAGATAAAATTAAAGTGATGTCGACCGGCCAGGTATATGAAGTGGATAAAGTGGGTATATTCAGCCCCAAAGCTACCAATACCGGCGAGTTAAAAACCGGTGAAGTAGGGTTTGTTATTGCCGGTATTAAAGAAATTAAAGGTGCGCCGGTGGGTGACACCCTTACCCTGGCTAAAAACAGTGCTGACAAAGCGTTGCCCGGCTTTAAGCGGATTAAACCGCAGGTATATGCCGGGGTATTCCCGGTGTCCAGCGATGATTACGAAGATTTTCGTGATGCGTTGGCCAAACTTAGTCTGAACGATTCCTCGTTGTTTTATGAGCCGGAAAGTTCAGGTGCCCTCGGTTTTGGTTTCAGAATCGGCTTCCTGGGTATGCTGCACATGGAGATCATTCAGGAGCGGCTGGAACGCGAGTACGATTTAGATCTGATCACCACGGCACCTACCGTGGTGTACGAAGTGA
>TARA_R110002126_G_scaffold43475_7_pt1 | contig 10375 bp, 7 predicted proteins | sample TARA_R110002126 | Tara Oceans TARA_R110002126 (sample SAMEA4397536) | marine metagenome | biome: Polar Biome; feature: [DCM] deep chlorophyll maximum layer (ENVO:01000326); material: water (ENVO:00002006), including particulate matter (ENVO:01000060) such as... | depth 30 m
ATCAGTTGCCAAATCCGACAATAAGCCAAAACCACCCGGATAGAAAATAGCATCATAATCATCAATATTAAGCTTAGAGGCGACAAGGGTATTGTTAAGCCTGTTTTGAAATTCATCATTGGCCAGGATCCGGGTATTAACCGCATCATCTTCTATATCAGTGCCATACAGCGGCGCCTTGCCACCCTTAATCGACGCCAAATCATAGTAAACATCAGCTTTTAAAAACACATCCAGGGCATGGGTAAGTTCTGGCGCAAAAGTGCCGTTGGCTTCATCGGTGTCACCCAGTGTGGCGTGGTTGGTTACAAATATCAGTACTTTCTTCATTAATCCTCCGCAGTATCGGGACAACACTCTTTATTGAGTAAATAGCTATCCCTGTGCATATCAGGCTTAGTAATAGCCGCACTTACAGACATTGGATCACCAACCGCTAAGTTCAAGGGCACCAGCCAATAGTTCTAATAGTTCTAACCACAAAAAAGGCAGCCTAAGCTGCCAAATATAGCGATACGAACTAGTTAAATAGTGCTATTTATAATCGCCGTTTTCCAGCGTGACTTTACCGACACAAGACAGCCATAACCTTTTAATTCGGTGATAGAGACATTTCGGTTTGCGGTAGCTAGAGCTTTACTTAACCACCCCCTGGCTAATGTCCCTGAAACACCAAGCAGATCTGATATCAGCTTTTTCATGTTGGCGTTGCACGTAAGACTCGCATCGATCATCTCTTCAACTACGATTACCGTACTTTGGTTAAAGCCACTTTTATAAGCTTTAATTGAAGCGTCTTCTCCAATCATTGCCGTAATAAGTTCATACAGGCGCGCTTTTTCATTAGTTTTCAACATACAAACCTCCTTTTATTAAACCGGTAAAATCGGCCCTGCTCATCCCCTGAGCATGCACAGAGAGAATATATTCCGCGTTATGGTCTTTCACTACAAAAGCAAGACAACGCAGGTCTTTACACAGGCTGTATAGCGTCCAGCCCTGCTGCTGCTCTACTTTAATATTTGCCAGGCCATAGCTATATTCAATTTCGGCAGCCGAGTTTTCGAAAATGGTACTTAACTCAGAATTAAGTCCCGCTACAGGCTTTAGCTTCAGCAAATAATCCGGATAAAGAGTGAAATCAAAATCAGCCGGAAGCTGCTCAGAATCCGCGGACAGCACTTTTCCCGCAAACATTTGTCCGCTCGCTGACTTAACAGCTAATTCGTCCGTTGCAAAAACAGTGGCTTCAGCCAGAAATGATTGAGAAACGGCTATCTTGTAATCAGCACTAAACGATAAGGTGGTTTTTACTTCTGCAGCACAGGCAGTCAAGCTTGCAAGCATTGAGAATACTGCAAAACTATGAATAAAATATTGTTGCTTCATTACCAATTCCGTCGTTATGAGGAGTAGCAATTGTAACCAACTGTTAACCATTAGTCATCAAATAATTAATTGAGAAATGGATAGTGTTGCTCTTTTTTTAGCGTCCGGGCATTAACAATACAGCAAGCTAATGTTATTACCGTGATGCCATTGTAGTGCTGTTGCCGTAGCCAAAACTTGCTATAGTAAGCAAAAGTACATCACTCAACCCGGAACCTTCTACTGCATGAACACTGCGCCACGTCGCGATGAACGAATTCTGGTGATAGACGATCAAAGTCTGGCGCAGGGCTTTTTGCGTTTTGCACTGGAGCAGCTGGGCTATCAGAATATTTTCCTGGCCGAGCGGGCCAACGTGGCGTTAAACCTGTGCCGGGATAACCAGTTCGATTTAATCATTTGTGCTCATAATCAGCAGCAGGGTAAAGATGGTTTTCAGCTGTATGAAGAAATTAAAGCCAAAGGACTGCAGCAATTAAGCTGCGCTGTTATTTTTATCAGCGCAGAAACCGACCCGTCACTGGTGCACAGTGTTATTGAACTGCAACCCGATGAGTTCCTGGCTAAACCTTTTGTGATCAAAGATTTACAACTGCGAATTGAGCGGGTATTACGACGCAAACAGCAGTTACGCGACGTTTACCTGGCTATTGATAACAGGGACGATAGCAAAGCGCTGAGTGCTATTGATGAACAACTGGCTAATCCTGAACTGCATAAACTGTTTCCGCTGTTACTGCGCCTGAAAGGCGATGTGTTGTTACGCCAGGCTGACTACCAGAGCGCCGAGACGTTTTTCAAAGCAATGCTACGGATCCAGCCCTTTAGCTGGGCCAGAATGGGTCTGGTTCGATGCTATCTGGCATTGCATAAAGAAGCAGAAGCGTTTACTGAGCTGGAGCTGCTACTGAACCGCTCAGAAAGCCGTTTATTTGCACTCGATGCGCTGGCAGATCTGGAGTTTAAACAACAGCATTACCAGCAGGCGCAGCAGCATTTGCTTACCGCCGCAGAGCTGGCGCCCCGCAATATGTTTCGCCAGCAAAAGCTATTGCAGTTATCCAGACTTAACCACGATTATGAAAACCAGTACCGCGCCGCCCGGGATATGGTCAAATATGCGCGTTACTCAATGTACGAGCAGCCCGATTTATATTTAACCCTGGCCCGTGCCAGCATTGATTACGCGCTGAGTGTTGAAGATGATGAACAAAGCAGCCGCCTGAACCGCCAGGCGTCAGTGTCACTAACTACCGTACAGCGGCAGTATACTAATGGCGCTCATAAAGCACTGGAGAACCAACATCAGGTTTTGCAGGCCAGATTATTGTATTTACAGGATCATAAAGATAAAGCACAAGCTATGCTCAGCGCCCTGGAACCACTTGAGAATATTGATTCAGTAGAAGGTGCGCTGGACCGGGCGAAAGCGTTACATGAGGTGGGTTTAAGCCAGGCATCGGCGCAGCTGTTTAGTCAGATCAGTCAGCACTGTCAGCAACAACTGGCCGATCCGCTGTTTACTGCCTATTTACAGCAGGAACAACAGGAGCGGTTGGCCATGCGCCATGGCCCCCGCGAGCTTAACAATAATGCGGTAACCCTGTACAAACGTGGCAACTGGCAGGAAGCATTTGATGCCTTTAAACTTGCCTACAACGTGATGCCCAAAAATGCCGGTATCGCCTTAAATTTGTGGCAAACCCTGTTAACCAGCCCCCGCCCGTTGTGCCCACCGTCCAGTAAGCAGCAGCTGCTTAATCAATGCCAGCAATTAATCGAGAGCAGCACCTTAAAACCTGAGCAGCAACAGCGTTATGAGCAGTTAAAACAAAAACACTTAAGCCCGCTGGCCTGACATTTCACTACTACTTATTAACGGGTTCAGGCCATTCCCTGAAAATTACCGGCAGGGTTTTGCTGCATGCCAGCCACAGCATCGCCACTATTAACAGCACAGGGGCAACCAGCCGCCACGGCGCGTCAAGAATAACATCCCCTGTCAGACCACTGATACTGTGGCCAAAGTCGGCCAGGGTCACCAGCCATAACAACCCTATGCCGGGCCGCCATAAATAATACCAGAAGCGATGGCCGCCGGGCCGCCGCTGGCTAAGCGCAGCGACCAGCAACAACAAAGGCAATGCTATCAGACAGGCCACTAAAAAATCATGCTGCCGCGGGTAAAACTGGCCCAGCAAACTGTGCTGAGATCGCATCATACTCAGCTCTGTTACCCAACACATATAGGGGCGCAGCAGCAACAGCAATAAGCCATAAAACCGTAACGGAATTTGCAGTAAGCCATTGTTATCAAGTAACGGCCAGTCGTGTTGTGAGCTCATAGCACAGCCATCGGTAGCATGTTACACCTGTCGCTTCCGCTGGGCGAACCAGCCAAGGCCGATAAAAATAAGCAGGCATACCCAGGGTAATTCAATATTGCTCAACCGTACCAGCCAGCCGGCCACTACCGGCGTCAGGAAAACAGTAATGGCGCCATAGCCAAAAGCACACACCAGAATAAATATCGCGGTACGCCAGATAAAATGCAGGCTACTGATTTGGCGACGGATAAAGCGGTTAATATCATCCCCAAATACGACCAGGCAGGTTGCTACCATCGCCAGGGCAATATCGCGAATATAGGGGCGCAGCAACAAGCCACCATCAGTTAGCAACTGATACCACAGCTCAATCATCAGGCGACTCCGTTACGGCTAAATAAGTTTAACATTTGCTGCTCAGTCCACACCGGGACATTAAGATCATTGGCTTTCGCCAGCTTGGAACCGGCATTGTCGCCCGCGATAACCGCATGGGTTTTGGCCGAAACAGAACCTGATACCTTAGCACCCAGTTGCTGTAAACGGGCTTTGGCGTCATCGCGTCCCATGCTGGTAAGCGTGCCGGTTAATACCACAGTATGGCCAGCCAGGGGTTGGGCCGAGGCCTGTTGTACCACGATATCAGGCCAGGTGATCCCGGCTTGCTGCAGTGCGGCGATAACCTGTTGGTTGTGCGGCTCTGCAAAAAAACTTTGCAGATGCTCGGCCACAATCTTACCGACATCATTTACCGCCAGCAATTGCTCCAGGCTGGCATTCAGGATCGCCGACAGGCTGCCAAAATGTTGCGCCAGATTAAGTGCTGTCGCTTCACCTACCTCCCGGATACCCAGGGCATAAATAAAGCGCGGCAAACTGGTCTGGCTTGAGGTTTTAATCGCATTAAGCAGCTTTAACGCCGACTTCTCGGCCATTCGCTCCAGGCCAATCAGCGCGGGCATATCGAGGGTATAAATATCTGCCGGGGTTTTTATCAGCTGCTGATCGACCAATTGTTCAACCAGTTTGTCACCCAGGCCGTCAATATCCATGGCTTTGCGGCTGACAAAATGTTTAATCGACTCTTTTAATTGCGCCGGGCAAAACAAACCACCACTGCAACGTGCTACTGCTTCGCCACTCACCCGCTCGACCGCAGAGCCACATACCGGGCAGCCGTCTGGAAATGCAATATCGCGCGCGTCTACTGGCCGCCGTTCAGCAAGCACAGCAACAATTTGCGGAATAACATCGCCGGCCCGGCGCACTGTGACCGTGTCACCAATTTTAATGCCCAGCCGGTTAATTTCGTCCTGATTATGTAAAGTGGCGTTGCTGACAGTCACCCCGCCTACCACCACCGGCGCTAAACGCGCCACCGGGGTAATAGCACCGGTGCGGCCCACCTGAAACTCAACATCCAGTAAAGTGGTTAGCTGCTCCTGCGCCGGAAATTTAAAGGCAATCGCCCAGCGGGGTGCCCGGGCGACAAAGCCCAGCGCCTGCTGCTGCGCCAGTGAGGCGACCTTGATCACTACGCCGTCTATTTCATAAGGCAACTGGCTACGCTTGTCGCCTATCTGGCGATAATACGCCAGGGCCGCTTCACTGCCTGTTACCAGCTGCACTTCAGGGCATACCGGTAAGCCCCAGCTTTTCAGCTGCATTAAGCGCTGGTAATGGCTTTGTTTGTCTAACCGCTCGTGGCTATCAGCTACCGCCCCGATACCATAGGCATAAAACATCAGGGGCCTGGCCGTAGTAATTTTCGGGTCCAGCTGGCGTAAGCTGCCAGCGGCTGCATTACGTGGGTTAGCAAATATTTTCTCTCCGGCCTGGCGGGCTTTATCATTCATAGCCTGAAAACCGGCCAGCGGCATAAATACTTCGCCGCGTACTTCCAGCACTTCAGGTATCTCGCCGGTTAACTTCAGGGGTATGGCGCGGATGGTTTTAACATTGCTGGTAATGTCTTCGCCGGTAAAGCCGTCACCGCGGGTCGCCGCCTGCACCAGCACACCATTCTCATAGCGAATGGCGACTGCCAATCCGTCCAGTTTAGGCTCACAGCAAAAGGTAAAGTCATCACTGCTGTCAATCCGCTCAGCCATCCTTTTACTGAAGGCCAGAAAATCGCTGTCAGCAAACGCATTATCCAGCGATAACATGGGCACAACATGGCTCACCTGACTGAATTTAGCTAGCGGTGCAGCACCGACCCGCTGGCTGGGGGAGTCAGCGGTAATTAAATCAGGGTGCTCCTTCTCTAACGCCACTAACTGCTGAAACAGCCGGTCGTACTCTGCATCAGGCACACTGGGCTCGTCCAGTACATAGTACTGATAATTGTACTGTTGTAATTGCTGACGTAACTGTTGCAATTGCGAGGCGATATTAGGGTGGTCTGCAGTGGTCATAAATGTGGTTCTGTGTTGGTTTTCGTTATAACAAGTTATCGGTAACAAAAACGGCAGGGAAAGCCCTGCCGTGCTGCACTAACAGCGCTGCTTAGCCATGAATAAGCTGCTGTCGCTGGAACTCACGAATTTTATCAACATAATGTCTTACCGTTTGTACGGTTAGCACGCTGCGCTGACCATCCAGCACCTGACCACCAAATTCCTCGGCCAGTTTTTTTGCAGCATTGTGCATTAAATTGAAGTTTTGCAGCGGCTCGCCAGGTCCTGGCAAGGTCATAAATAAACTTAAACCTCGGGTACTGATTTTCTCTATCTGTTCTAAATCGAAGGTGCCGGGGTTAAACATATTGGCCAGACTGAATAACACCTCGCCGCCACCGGCACTGTCCAGATGGCGGTGAAAAATATCCATATCGCCGTATTTAAAGCCCAGTGGCAGCAAAGCTGACAGTAAATCAGGGCCTTTAATATCGCGGCTCTCTGGCAATAACACGTATAAAATTAATACTTCAGAAGGCTGATGTGCTGATTTTTGCTCAGCATCGTCGCCGGCTGCAGCATTTGCATCAGTTCGCGACTCAGACCGGTAATCATGTTCTGGCTGAGGGCTGCGCGGACGTTCGTCATCTGCCAGTGCATTAAAATTTAATGCCGACCCGGCTTTATCTTCAGGGGCGTTAAAGTCAAACTCTGGCTGCTGGCGGGCCATATCGCTGGAGTCATTGCCGCGGGTTACCGGGCTGGCAGGCTGCGACTGTGTTGTTGCCGTATTAATTTTTGGTTCGGTCCGCTCGGCGTCAGCGGCAGCACCGCTGCGCGATTTAACGACCCTTACCGGACCGACGCCTAAATCATCAAAGCCTTCAGTGCGATCCTGCTCTGCAGGTGCAGTAGTATCCGGATGGTAGCGATGGCCAGCCTGCCGGTTGTTCTTGCGCACCGTCCACAGCCCGTGAATAAACAGGCCGCCCAGAACCAGCGCCCCTAAAATAATTAATACTAATCTTAACTCACTAGCCATAGTTGTACCTTTTTATGTTATCAGGCTACTGCCAGCTTGACAGCATCATCCACATCCACAGCCACCACCCGCGACACACCGGGCTCTTGCATGGTGACACCCATCAGCTGTGCTGCCATTTCCATGGCAATTTTATTGTGGCTAATATAAATAAACTGCACCGTTTCTGACATTTCCCGCACCAGATTACAAAACCGGCCGACGTTAGCATCGTCTAACGGTGCATCTACCTCATCCAGCATACAAAACGGGGCTGGATTCAGTCTGAATATTGAAAACACCAATGATAAGGCGGTTAGCGCTTTTTCACCACCCGATAATAAATGAATTGTACTGTTTTTTTTGCCCGGTGGTCTGGCCATAATAGTAACACCGGTTTCCAGTAAGTCATCTTCGGTTAAATCAAGGTAAGCACTGCCGCCGCCAAACACTTTAGGAAACAGTCCTTTTAGCCCTTCATTAACCTGCTCAAAGGTATCTTTAAATTTCTGCCGGGTCTCGCGGTCAATTTTGCGCATGGCATTTTCAAGCGTATCCAGGGCGCCGGTTAAATCATCATGCTGGCTATCCAGATAGCGCTTGCGCTCAGCCTGCTGTTCATATTCTTCAATTGCCGCCAGGTTAATGGCACCTAACCGGCCAACCGCGTCAGTAGTTTTATCCAATTGCAACTGCCACTGACTTTCATCAGCATCGACAGCCAGCTGGGGTATCACATCTTTTATATTGACCTGCTGTTCACGCAGCAGTTCCAGCATATTGTTGGCCCGGATCCGATAACCTTCGGCATCCAGCCGCAATGACTCAATCTGCTGTCGCTGCTGATTAAGCTGCTGCATAATGCCCTGCTGTCCCTGCTCCAGTTCCCGCATTTTCTGCTCTAAACCTGCCAGCAGATCATTAGCCGCCACCATTGTCTGCTCTGCATCCTGCCGGTTTAGCAGGGCTTCCTGCAGCTGTTCCTGCAGCAGAATTTCCGGCTCGTCATTGTCATTCAGCTGTTGCTGAAGGCTGTGTATTTGCTCTTGCAGCTGGGCCAATTGTAGCTGCGCCCGCTGCAGGTTTTGTGCTAACCCCTGCTGTTGTCGCTCAGCGACCGTCAGCTGGGTCTGTAACTGGCGGCATTGCTCTTTGTGCTGCTCATAACGCTCACGGTTTTGCTGCAGCGCCAGCTGTGCCTGTTGCTGCGCCTGCTGCAAGCTTTGCTCAGCTTCAGCGTGCTCAGATAACACATATTCAGCTTGTTGCCGGCGCTCATCCAGTAACGCCAATTCCACTATTAAATCGTTATGCTTGGCAGTTAACTGCTGACATTCAGCCGCCAGCTGCTCATGCTGGGTAATGGCTAATTGCCGGGCCTGGGCCTGCAACTGGCGTTGGGTATCGGTTTGTTGTATCTGCTGGCGAATACCGGCCAGCAACTGTTGTTGGTGTGCTAATGCCTCGCGGGCCCCGGTCTGGGCCTGCTGGGCTGCACTTAACTGTTGCCCGGACACCGTCTGTTCGCCGGCCAGCTCGTTCAGTTCAGCATCAATAGCGGCTTGGCGTTCACGGCGTAACAAACCGGAATCATTAATATCATTGCTGCTACTATGGCCCCAGTTCTGCCCCAGCCACTGGCCGCCAGCAGTAATAACCGACTGCCCTGGTAACAGCGCTGCGGCCATTTCTTGGGCCTGGGCCAGTGTTTCGGCCAGCAGAATATGCTGAAAATACTCCGGGTACAGGCCTGCACTAATCACGCTGGCCAGCGTATCAGGCGCCGCTTGCACGCTGAGTGGACTCACATAACAAAAGTTATCGTCAATAGTAGCGGCAGCGCCAATACTGGCATGTTGCAGCGGCCCCAACGCTGCAGCAACGGCTGCGGCCCAGCCCGGCTGCACCGCTAGTTGCGACAGCAAAACCTGCTGGCTTTGTTGCTGGCGCTGATCTAGCGAGCTTAAGCGCTGCTGCTCCTGACTTAAAATTTGCTGACGGGTGGCCAGCGTGGCCAGCTGCTGCTTAATTGCTGCTGCCTCAGCGGTCGCTTGCTCTGCGGTTAATGTTGCCTGTTCAACCCGTTGCAATGCTTCATCTTGCTGCACCGCTAATTGCTGCTGACGCGATGCCATCTCGTCTGAATCGTCTGCAACTTGTTGCTGCTGCAACTGGGCTAACTGGTGCTGGCGTGTAGCCAGCTGGTTTTGATACTGCTCTGCCTGACTACCCGTGCTTTGCCAAACTAACTGTGCCTGTTGTTGTTGCTGGCGCAAGTTAAAATGCTGTTGTTGCCACTGTTGCCACTGCTGTTGTTGTAAAGTTAACGCATCTTGTGCCTGTTGCAACTGCTGCTCCAGCTCAGCCAGCTGTGCTTCGCTTAGCGCAAGCTCTGGACCGTATTGCTGCTGCTGATCTGCAAGCTCTGCCAGCTGCGCCTGCTCACTGGCAATAAATTGTTCGCTATCACTCAGCGTCTGCTGTTTTTGTTGTAACTGACTATTGAGTATTTGCTGTTGCTGGCGCTGATGCACGATTTGCTGCTCCAGCCGGCTAATGGTGTTACCTAACTGATAAAACCGACTTTGCTGCTGCTCGGCATGCGCCCGTGCATCGGTCGTTTGCTCTTTCAGTTCGACCAGGATCCGCTGGTCGCCCTGCATGCCAGCCTGATATTTTTCCAGCTCGGTTTCCTGGCTTGATAACTGCTGCTCTAATGCCACTAACTGATTATTAAAGCGCAGCCATTTTAGGGTAGTCAGCTCTGCCTTAAGTTTGCGCTCTTGCGCTTTTAATTCTTTATAGCGCTGCGCAGTACTGGCCTGGCGCTTAAGTTTATCAATATTTTTAGCCAGCTCTTCGCGCACATCAGCCAGCCGGTCTAGATTCTCCCGGGTATGTTTAATCCGGTTCTCGGTTTCGCGCCGCCGTTCTTTATATTTGGAAATGCCCGCCGCTTCTTCAATAAATACCCGTAGTTCCTGCGGTTTCGATTCTATCAGCCGCGAGATCATGCCCTGCTCAATGATGGCGTAACTACGCGGGCCCAGACCAGTTCCCAGAAAGATGTCGGTAATATCACGCCGGCGACATTTGCTGCCATTTAAAAAATACGTTGATTGCGCTTCGCGGGTCACCAGCCGTTTAATAGAGATTTCACTGCGATCGGCCATATTGCCGCTAAGCCGGCCCTGAGTGTTTTCAAATACCAGTTCTACTGACGCCTGTGATACCGGCTT
>TARA_R110002126_G_scaffold32570_1_pt1 | contig 10371 bp, 15 predicted proteins | sample TARA_R110002126 | Tara Oceans TARA_R110002126 (sample SAMEA4397536) | marine metagenome | biome: Polar Biome; feature: [DCM] deep chlorophyll maximum layer (ENVO:01000326); material: water (ENVO:00002006), including particulate matter (ENVO:01000060) such as... | depth 30 m
ATTAGCAAGAAAGGGTAAAACCTATAATCCCCCACAGCCAACATTTATGCTTGGTGATTTAGACAAACCTGTTAACAGCAAATATGATGGCACACTTAATGCACCATTGACAGCTGACACCACAACACTGATATTATAATAAAGACCAATATATGCGTGTTTAATCATATACCTAACTAAGTATATGTGGCTTGTCCTAACAAACCTACTCTATATGTAAAACAGAGTTAAAAAACCTCAATGATAATTGGGGTTTTTTTATGGCTAACTTACCAGCAGTATCTACTACTGCTGATTTATTGAAAGCCCTTAAGACTTAATTACGCTGGCTCCATGCAAGATCTTTCTGTAGCAGTAGTGCCATCTGAATCTATCCATTCTAACAAACATATCGGTAAATCTGACAAATTGTCATCAAAACCTTTTTGTAAAAAAGCATAATCTCTTATAAGATCAGAAACATTTCCCAAATGTATGTTGTTGTCATAACCTGTCACATAAGCACTTAAAACATCAGTATAACTTTCTGCATCGCCTCTAAAAGCAATAACATGATGTTCACCTATTTTGATAGTGTTGCCATTTTGGTAAGGTAGTCCTTGTAAGGCCACCATTGCTTTCATATATGATTGAATAACTTGTTTCATTACGCTGTCTCCTTAGTAAGTTCCGGAAACATATTATCTTTTACCCAGTTGTTATGTCGAGTCATAAGCAGGGCCTCACCGTCTACGGGATAAGCAACTATGTATCCTAACTTGTTGTGTAAAGATTGTTCGCTATGACCAGCTTTAATAAGTTGCATTAATACATCTTGTATTTTTTGCTTCTTGTTGGCGTTATTAGTAGAACCTTCGAATGTAAATGTTTGACTTCCTACTCTGGCTCTAACAGATCCATCTTTTGGATTGTATACTGTATTGTTCATTACGCTGTCTCCCTTAATATTTTAACACTGATAATCTTTTGGATAAACCCATTTAAAGAGTGTAAGTTCGCTATAGCAAGTTCTGGATTTTTACCTCTTGCTCTATCTGTAACACGATTGCCATGTGCGTCTATAAAGGTGATATCATAATCTTTTACTTCAATATTCATTACGCCACCTCCCTAACAAAATGAACATATTTGTCAGTTTCTTTATTGGCCATTTGTGCTATTCTTAGTGCTTCAGCATGCCTAAATTTGTTCTTACCACCTACAATGAGACCATCACCTTGTAAGCCACCATCTACAAATGTAAATTTGACTTCATATACCTTATCATAAGTGCTAAACACACCGTCTTTAGCATAATAATACTTAGGCTCAAAACCGCTTTCTTTAACACACTTCTCAAGTGTTTTGTGATGTAATGGCTTATCTGCTGTAAACCAGGTCTCATAACCGTCTCTTTTAACAGTAAATTTAACTTTATTCAATATCATAATATTCCTACCTATTAAATGTAAGCATTATTGCTTAACATACAACTATTATAACAGTTTACAGTGTAATGTCAACCGTTTTATTACGCTGTCTCCTCGTATTGTTTTAACAAATGGTTACATTCATCTAATAAAAATTGCATACCCAATTGATTTATAGTATATCTTTCAAACTCGAATTCTTCACAATCATTTCTGTGCTGAACAACAAGCTGTCTTAATTTTAATTTTAATTCTTTAATTAAATTGTCAGAGTATAACAAATAATCTACTAACAGTTGATCATGATCGATTACAGAATTCATAATTAAAGAAATACCATATGAATCATATACAACATGTTCTGCAACATTATAACAAACATCGATCTTATGCTCCGCTCCAAAAGTATCCTCCCACCAATATTCATCGTTGCCTTCATTAAGGTCTACAGTAAATGATTTTTTGCCAACCTTTATAATGTTAGCACCGTTTTTAATACCTTGTTTGGCCAAGGCTTTATGTATATACTTGTGAAAAAGTTGTTGCAATTCAAACCATTGCATATTATCATCAATGATATCCATGTAGATACCATGATCCTCCGTCCATTGTTTTATAAACTCAAAGCGACCGTCTTTTATAACTACACCAATACTTTCATCCCATGGCGAAGGTTCTACACCAACGTATTCATTGCCCAATTTAATGCACAAAAGATCTCCTTGAATTTGTTCTAATTTTAACATATTAACTACTCCAATTAATTATTTAATATACAACTATTATAACAGTTTACAGTGTATTGTCAACCTTTTTGGCAAAATAAAGTCAAAAAAAAGCCTGCGTAATGTCAGTAACACAGGCTTTTGTTGTGCCTAACAAAAACAACACGCCCGAGTTGGGCTGGCTTATAACTATACTGTATATGGTGTTATAAGCTGAGTTTATTATGAAGTCAGCACAGAGAAGAAACTGATCTTCTCATCCTCATGCTGTTATTATACACTATTATTCACTTATGTCAACCGTTTGATGCCACATTGATAAATAACATTGCGTTAGTGTATTTGCATTAACCATTATCGATAATAAACTAAATGCAGGAGATCACTTGGACTATATAGATTATATCACAGGTAATCACAGTCTATACGATCGCTACCATGATGATTGGAAATTGTGCATCAACTCATGGTATGGCGGCACAGAATACAAAGAAGCAAGATATCTTCGTGCGTATCAAGTAGACTTTAATACCCCTAACGAAACAGTAAACACTTACACCACCCAAGACGATGGTAGTGTGATTGGCAAACAAAAAGTTTCTGTTACACATGGCCTCAATCAAAATGACGTGAATCGAGGCAAAGACACTTTAGATGGAAGTTTTTATGGTGAGAAGTTAAACAACACACCATTATACAACTATGTTAAGTTGATTGTAGCAGAATACAATGCATTACTATACAGAAACCCACCTCAACGAATATTACCAGACATTCCAGAAATAGCACAATTTGTCAACGATGTAGACAAAGAAGGTTCAAGTGTGAATGAATTTTGGTCACTGGTCGACATGATGACAACCATTTATGGTGTTGTGCATGTTGGATGTTACAAAACGTTGGGCAGTGATATACCTAAGTGGCAGTTGCACACACCACTTGATGTGACCAATTGGAGTTACAGGTATGCACTTGATGGAACATTGAGTATGGACAGCATTGTGATCAAGATCGAAGATAGCGATCTGCATGACATTTACAGACATATCACACCAACAAAGATGGAAACAATTTTTGTAGGTAAAAATGAAGACGAAGACTATTATCCACCAGTAGACATTGATGTTGAACAAGTAGACGATAACGTTTACAAAGTTGTTCAAGAAAATGAACTTGGATATATCCCTGTTAAAACTATCTATCAAAGCACCAAAGTATACAACAACATTGGCACCACTGTTATACAAGACGTTGCACAAATACAACGTAGCATATATGGTGACATGGCAGAAATATACGCAGGTCTAACATACAGCAGTCATCCTACTCTTGTAGTAGATGAAACCACAGAACAAATGAATGACGGACAAATAGGTTCAGAGCCTGGTTCAGTTATTCGTGTTCAAAGTTCATTAACTGGTGAGTCAAATCACACTTATGAATTTGTGAGTCCTACCATGGACAGCATTAACAGTATCAAAGACCTTGTGGACAGCAAGATAGAAAAACTCAGTCAAATAGCTATGTTGAGATCAGAAGACATGATCAAGAGTAGCACATCCGGTTATCAAATGGAAGTATTTGACGACAAGTTAGCCAGTCTGATCAGACGTAAGGCTACTAACTTGGAAAATGCAGAATATCGATTGTGGGAAGTGTGGGCTGATTGGATGAACATTCAATTGCCAGAAGACTTTGCCATATCATATAGCAAACAATACAATAGAAAAGCACTGGAACATGAAGTCAAAGAATTAACTGACATCATGGGTGCATATGAACAATTTAACACTTTATTCGGTGAGAGTGAGGAAGCTGAGGAGTTTTCCACACAAGCACAAGCTGAACGAAGAGCAATACAATTAGGTGGGAGGGGTTTCCACACTCATGTAGAAGAATCAGGTGAAACCATTTACATGGCATTCGCCACACATGAAGAATTAGAAGCCAAAACAAACCAGAGTTCAAATGAACTCAAAGAAGATTTGCGTGACAAAATACGCCAGAGAATGATTGAACTTGTGGAAAGCACAAGCACCTCAAACAGCCTTTAAATATTTTGACTAACGTTACTTCTACGATAAAAAGGAGAGTAAAATGACTGAACTTTCAGTTGATACGCCAGTTGCAGGCGAAGAATTGCAACCAGTAAATACAGATACTGTAGCGGAGACAAAGGTCGAAGCAAAATCTGAAGATGCTAAAGCCTCAAATGTAGAACACAAAGATGGCAAAATGTTTGTAGACGGAGTTCGAGTTTATACCCGAGACGACACAAACAGAATAGCGGCGAATGCCAAGAAGGATGCCGAAAGCAGATTTCTTAGTGAATTAGATGTAGACAGTATAGACAAAGTTAAGTCTGTGGTATCACAATTGCGTGACAGCTCAGATGGAGAAGGTCTAAACGTGCAAAGTCTAAAGGATGCTGTTAAGAAGCGTGAGCAGACTGTGGAAGAATTACGTGCAGAATTAAGTGCAGTGAAAACTGACTATGCACTAAAGAGCCACATCAGCACATTGCGAGATGCTATGCCAACTTCATGGAATGGTGACCAAAAATCAGCAGTAGTTGATTTAATGAAAGCCAGAGACATGTTACATTTGGAAGGAGATGTATTTGCCATTAAACACAATGACAGTTACATCACAACAGATGGCGAAACACCAGACTATGCCTCAGCAGTTAAAGTTGTTGGGCAAACATTGGGTTTACCATTTGCTAAGAAAGGCAATAGTGTTATAGACGTAGACAAAACACCAGCAAGCGGTGATAATAAAAAAGCACTTGATATGACCAAGGTCAATGCAGATGCTAATTACAGAGCGGCTTATGTTAGTTTACGAACTCAGAACGCCAGCATGCCACGTGATCAAATCACTGACAAGATGGTGCTCGACCAAATAAAACAGACAGGTAGAGGATAGGTTTCCACTACCAACTTTATATAAACATACTAAGGAGATACCAAAATGGCATCAACAACATCAGTAACAGCGTTATATGAAGACATAGTCGCCGACTTAATTCCGTTTTACGATAATTTCGTATTACTTCCAAATCAGCAACTAATCGTCAACTCATATAACATCTCAGCAGGCACAGGTAATCAATTAAATATACCTACAGTGAATGCGTGGACAACAGGCGCAACAGTAGCGGCAGGCGCGGCAATTGTGGCTACATCTGGCGGATCAGCCGGACAAGCAACACCAATAAATGACTTTATACCAGCATCAGTTACTCTTAGCGTAAGCAAAAGAGCAAGTGGAACATATGTAAACATGGAAGACTTCGAAGACGGCGGAATGGACACAGTTCGTAACGCAGTTGTAACAAGACTTGCAAGAGCTATTGCTCAAAGCACAGACCAAGCTGGCTTCCTTGTAGCAGGTTCAGGCCAAGAAGTAACAGCAATGACAAACTTAACAGACTTAAACATCTCTAACGACGGTATTCAAGCAGAAGCTGATATCGGTAACTGTGAATTAGGATACGTAATGTCGCCTGAGGCCCTCAGCTATGCAGTCAAGCGATCACCACAAGTTTCTTACTTTGAAAACATAAACCACGACAGAGCTGAATACACTTCAACTGTGAGAAACGGTTTTGCACAAGTTAGACCAACTTTCATTAGAGCAATTGCTTCTAAAGAAGGTATTGGCCAAACTTCAGCGGCATCACTTGCTTACTTCTCAACAGCAGTTGCTAACTTAAGAGCCGTTAACGCTCCTACAGATGGCGCAGGCTTTTATGCGGCAGTGATCACACCAGGACAAGAATTAGCACTTGCTAAAGAACTTAACGGTGTAGGCGGAATCAGCAGTGGTTCTATTGGTTCAGTTGCACAAGGAATGGCTAACGACGCATTGTTAAGAAGTTTAATTACTCAAGCAATTGGTTGTTCATTCATTCGTTCAAACAACACACCAACTGGTTTAGCGTCAGTAACAGCGTAATTTAACAACAGGAGATTTGATATGGCATTTATAATAGCAGGCGGTAGTGTAGTAAGTTATGCTGAAGCACTTGACGTAAGAGATAAAGATCAAAGGGTTTTTGAAGCCAATGAGATTGATTTCACTAACGTGCCTGACGCACCTGCAAGTCTCGACGAATACATAGAGGATCTCGCCACCAAGGCAACTGATCGTATCAACACAAAGATACGTTTAAGCAGTGCGTGGCGAGAATACTTAGGCAGAGCAGGATCGGGTTATACCGGTCTAAACACTGTGCCTAACTTTGATCCAAACAAGATTGTTACTCACAAAGCAATGTTTACAGACATGTGTGCATTTTATGTGCTCAAAGAGTTTATATTGCCTAAGGTAGCAGACTTTGGAGATCCTGAATCACCAGACGTTCAAAAGATAACGTATTATGAGAACAAGTTCTCAGACTACTTCAAAGAACTGATGAGTGATTTCACTTACTACGACAGCGACGGAGACGGAACTGTTGAAGATGGTGAAAAGCAGGTGACCTTTGGATTCCTCAGACGTGGACGTGGACGCAGGAACGTGGTGAGGGTTAGATAATGAGCATTCGAGATACATTATTAGCCAACGTTACAACAAGTTTAAGTGGCACAAGTGTAAGTGTAAGCAGTGAGTTACCATGGAATAGTGGTCAACGTCCTCTGTATGAAAAAAACATGAAACACTTTTATATCAGTGAAGTATCACTGGATATCACTCAAAACCAAATAACGTTGGATCGCAATGATGTATTTCAAACTGAAAGCACATTAACAGCCTTCGTCTCAGTAGACGCCAAGACTCAACCAACGGATATTAGCACTGTGATTTCTGCAGTGCTAAATTCTAAGAACTCTGTATCAGACCAGTATATCATGGAATGTAACGGAACAACAGAAATAGTTGACGATCGAATCACTTATCAATTTGATTACCGATTTGTTAAAATTAATTAATAGGAGAAACCCATGGGTTATATAGCAGTAAACGAAACAGCAGAGTTTGTTAAATTGCAAATAAACGCAGATGGTCAAACCTACTCAGACGCCGCAACAGCAATGGCTGTAACAGCCAACGTTATGGTAGTGCCTGCAATGCAGGAAATAACACTTAACATGACACCAGGAACTTTCCGTTGGAAACAACTGGATGAGTTGAGCGAAAAAGTAGTAACGACCTCAAGCACTAACAGTCTGGAAGCAACAATTGTTTTAGATGAAGACACATTCTTTAAAGGATTCCCAGTAGATGGAACAGGAACATTAGGAATATTTGATATCACTAACAACAAAACTGAAGCTTGGTTCAGAATGTATTGGCAAGGAAACAGCACTGGAGACAGATATGTCGAAGGTAGAGGATACTTAACAGGTGTAGCACCTACAGTATCACCGGATAGTCCAGTTTGGACCAGTCCGCTAACACTTGAAATATCAGGTGATTTAGTATCAGGCGTAGTCCCGGCTTAAAGTAGAATCTATATTGGGTCACAATGTGGCCCAGTATTTTTATAGGAGTAGATATGAAATATCCACAAAAACATCGCAACATTGTATCACAATGTGTTCGCGAAGGCAAGTCCACAGTTATATTAAGTGGAGTAAGCCATGATGTTAACACAATTGCAAAAGAAATGGGTATAACAGTAAGCAATCATGCTGAACATAAAGCAAAAACACAAAAAGTAGATAAATATAGGAAAGAACATGCAGATTTGGGAAAACAAGACCACAGCGGAGATATTGAAGACGCTGGAGATGGAATTAGCGAAAGCTAAAAATGAATTAAAATGCCTTACAGCAGATGCTACTAAGGTAAACAACAGAGTGAACTTTTTATTAACGGCAGTTCACGCATTACAAAACAATCAATTTAGGATATGAAGATATGAAATTACAAGAATTAGCAGTAAAACCAGTTTTAATCACAGTCACAATCGATGACGAAGACATCATAGAACAATACGGTGAACCACTCGAATTTTTTGTGTGGGATAGACAACCATTGGAAAAATTTATGATGTTTGCAGGAAAGAAAATGGAAGCAGAAGATTTACCCATGATGCTGGAGTTTTGTCGCGAGATGATACTTGATGACAAAGGCAAACCAGTGCTGGTAGATGAAAAAGTTTTACCAACTCAAGTGATGACAAAGTGTGTCACAAGAGTTATGGAACAATTGGGAAAGTAACCGGAAGTAGTTTCTCTCCCGATGATCCAGTGTTAAGCAGTGCTATAATGCTGGATCAAATGGCTAACAGATACGGTATGTTACCCAGTGAAGTATTAGCGAAGGGCACAACACAGGATTTGTTTGTATATGATGCTTATGTCACATACTCAAATCATGAAGCAGAGAAACGCAATCGCAACAGTGGAGGCCCGCCAAAGCCTCAAAGTATTACTTCCGATAATTTACAAGAAAAATTGGCAAAGTTTAGAGAACAATAAATGAAAATGGATCGTAAACAATTTGATAAACTAATGGCACAGCTGAATGCAATGCCCGATGACGTGATGCGTGAAGCATTACCACGTATGAAAAAGTTTACACCGGTAGCATCAGGTAATGCTCGTGGTAGAACCAACAAGCAAGGTGCAACAACCATATTAGCCGATTATGACTATGCAGATAGATTGGACAATGGTTGGAGTAAACAAGCACCAAAAGGTTTTACAGATCCCACAATAGCTTTTATAGAACAAGAAATTATGCGTGACATTGGGAGGATGTAAGTGTGGCTAAAAGTATAAAAATTGCATTAGAATTAGATACCAGTCAATTTGACAAAGGCATGAAAAGTGCCAAAAGAGATTTAAGTGGATTAAACTCAGAACTTGCAAACGGTAAAAGCAAAAGCGAAGGCTATAAAGTAAGCATGACAGCAGTTGCTGGTGCCGTAGCCGCAGTTGGCGCCGCCGCAATGGGACTTAAAAGTGCAATAGATGCCGCTCAAAGTGTTGAGAACCTCAATGTAACATTGACCACATTGTATGGTGATGCAGATCTTGCCGCAAAGGCAATGGAAACTGTTAAGGAACAAGCCGCAGGATTAACATTTGCACTCAGTGACATTCAAAGTGGTGTTCCAGCATTGGCATTGGTAGAAGAAAAGTTTGGTGGTCTGGATAACGCAATTGAATACACAGCAGGTGTAGCCAGTGCGTTTGGCATGAGCTTCCAAGAAGCCGCAACCAACGTTCAGAGATCCATGACAGCAGGTATTGGTTCTGCAGACTTATTCAGAGACAAAGGTGTTAAAGCATTCCTTGGATTCCAAGAGGGTGTAAAATACACCACTGAAGAAACACAGGCAATGATGTTGGGCATGTTCGAAGAAGTAACTGCCGCAAACGAAGCCGCCGCTAAGACACTAACAGGTCAATTCTCAATGGTAGAAGATGCCATGTTTGCTGTATCCGAAGCAATAGGCACAGCATTTGGTGAAACACTCAAAGCCGAATTAGCAGATCTAAACGCCGCCTTTGCAGAAAACAAAGAACAAATACTTGCAGTTGCAAAAACAATAGGTGAAGCATTGGGCAGAGCATTAACACTGGCCGCTAACAATGCCGATATATTATTAGGTATCATGGCTGGTATATTTGCCGCGGCCGCAGTAGGTCGTGTTGTTGCAGTTGTAACAGCAGTAATGAACTTCACAAAAGCCATGCAAGCCGCCGCAGTGGCAGGCACAATATTACAAGGTGTTACTGGTGTAGGTTTACTCAAAGTAGCCGCAGGATTAACAGCCGCAGGTGCCAGTATTGCAGTGATGAATGGCATGTTCTCAGAACAAGAAGAAGTCATGGGCGACATAAACACTGTGGAAGATGAGCTTGAAGCAAACAGAGTGAAAAATGCTGAAGCAGAAAAAGCCCGTGCAGAAGAACGCACCGGTGCACAACGAGCCGAAGAAGCAAGAATAAAAGCAGTAGCGGCCGCTGAAGAAGAAAAGAATGCAAAACGTGAAGAAGCAGAGAACAAGCAAGCAGAGAAAGCCGCCGAACTTGCCATCAAAGAAGAAGAACGCAGAGCAGACAAAGAAAAACGTGCGGCAGAACGTCATCAGAAAGAAATGTTACGTGCTCAAGAAGTTCTTGCACAAGCAAATAACAAATTTGATGCAGATTTACGTGATATTAACAGCACTGTGGAAAAAATAGGCTTAACTGAAACACAAATAGAGCAATTAAACACCACTAATTCATTAAACGCCGAAAGAGAAGTCAAGTTAGCAGAGATTGCCAAGTATA
>TARA_R110002126_G_scaffold179423_5_pt1 | contig 10368 bp, 8 predicted proteins | sample TARA_R110002126 | Tara Oceans TARA_R110002126 (sample SAMEA4397536) | marine metagenome | biome: Polar Biome; feature: [DCM] deep chlorophyll maximum layer (ENVO:01000326); material: water (ENVO:00002006), including particulate matter (ENVO:01000060) such as... | depth 30 m
AACGTGGTGCCATAATGACTACAGCCCGATTTGACTTAGTCCTAACCATTGCAACTGCCGGAACAGCAAAGGGGATCTCAGACCAAACAAAGGATGCTCTATTTAAGAAGCCGCGGATTGAGAAGAATAAGCCAAAGCTGGCAGGCTCAGTTCAGAGGGCCCAGACAGATCAGAGTGAAACAAGCTTTTCATTAACTATAGGGGAAATCTCTGAAGCTTACGGAGAGGTGATTAGTAGCGCAAACCTCTTACTTGAAAGGCTAAAGGAAAGGTTAAAAGATCTGACTCTTAAGATTGACCCAAATGAGAATCCTGCCTTGGCTGACGCGATTGGATCCGTCTTTCAAAATGAGAATAGTAAGATCACTTATGCAATGTATCTTGCTGCTTTGCGGCTGGATAAGGATATTTCGATCGAGCTTGGAGGGATGGAAAGTGTCTCTATCTGAGAAGGTTGCAGGACTGCTGACAAGGAGCCCTGGCAGCTATGCTGTTGAGCAGTTTAGGATCCTATGGCTAAGACTATTCCCCTACGCCCTTGTCGACTTTGTTCATAGGGGAGATCTAGACATCGCCTTCGCCGCAGTATACGCTGAGCTTCAGGCAACGAAGGCTCTCCTTCAAAGTCATGTTCATGTCGCTACAGGGCCAACCGCCCCAGTCTCACCGACAGCGATACCTATACCTCCTGTTGTTGTTGGAGTCATACCACTCGACGCAGTGGGCGCATCTCTGATTGTTCCAGCAGGAGTTCCTCAGCCAACAGGAGGAGCGATTAGCATGCAGCCATCAAGGCTTGACCCCTTTCCTATCGCCATCCCGCCTATCAATCTTCTGGACCCTTCGAGCATCGTATGATAAACAGAAGCTTAGCTCTCACGCTGAAAAATAACCTCGGCACTGTTATCGAAGCTTATGAAGAGTTTTTATTTGCTGAGGCGCTAGCGGGAGATCATCAAGTTCAGGCCGTAGAAGGACTGTCCACAAAGGCAATCATAAGAACCATCGGCTCAAGCGAAACTTCAAAGAGTCGTGTTGAGTCAATTGAGGAGAGGGTGCTGGCGGCAAACGCTCAGGATTCAAGAAGTCAGCCCTCTCAAAGGCCACCCTCTCAAGAATTCCAAGGCACGACCTTTGAGGCTCAGCAGGCGAGATCTGCCAATCAGACAGAGGGAGAGTCTGAGAAAACCTCAAAGAAGGATCCTCCCGTCTGGAAGGATATTGAAGATTGTATCCCTTGCCGGGCGGACTGGACTTGGGGCGACTTTAATATGGATGAGCTACTTGCTCTTCTTGAAGCAGATCTTGTGATGAGGGTTGAATTTATTGACAAGATAAATGATATGTTTCTCGAGAACCCAGTTCTTGACGAGCTTTGCATCCTTCTTCATTTATTCGAGGACCTTTGTCCCCAAGACTTGCTGGCAATCATAGCCCTACTCACTGCAATGATGGCGTCAGTGAGTTCTCATCTTAGAATTAACCTTAAGGCTCTCCTGAAGGAGCTTCTTGGTATGATCCTAAAGCCCTACTTCGATGGGCTTGACAGTTTTCTTAACCTCCACGCCCAGCTCTTAATTGGTCAGGCTGATTGCATAATCAATCTTATCACCGTCTCCACAAGGAAGATTGCTGAGCTTGAAACTTCAAATCTGCGAACAGGCGAGACTCCTAATTCAGACGGGACCGGCGCCACCCGAAAAGTATTTGGAGATCAAACGGTTTACGTTAACGATGATGGCGAGAGCGTTTCAAGGAAGGACTTCCTGACCGCCCCTGAAAGGGCGGCCAAGTACGTTCAGAATAAGACCAGTCAGGCAGCAGATTTCATAATTGACGGATACGCACGGAAGATTCCTGAGGGGATCGTCGCACTAATTAGACAGGCCACAGACTGGATAGAGTTTAAGACTGGTCAGCTTCAAGATATGATCATCGACATTATGGGAGGAGAGTATCTCTTCACCAATCAGGTCACTTCTCTTCTTGAGACTATGCGCGACATCGCAACTGTAGTAACAGTTCTCAAAGCTCTTCGTGAATTAGATCTTGACGAGTTATGCAATGAGGATAGCGCAAGGAAGGTAATTGATAGGATCAACGACAGCCAGCCGGATGTTATAGTAATTACTGAGGACCAGGACCAGGGCTCTCCAGGCAATACAATTGGAACCGGAAACCCTGGCAACGGATCAAGCGGATCGCAAGACGCCCGCGCCAGAATCAAATTCACACTATCCTCCTGCTTGCAGAGAGCTGACTCTATTAGTGAGGAGGCTCTCCGTCAGTGGATCGACGAGTTAAGCTAATGACTGATCAAACACCAGAGAGAAGGCTAGACATCAGAGACTTCTTCACGAAGCCTCAAGGAGCTCTTGCGACCCGAGACCTAGCTCCGTCCGTTGAGCTTATTAAAATTCGGCCAGGGTCTATTAAAAGACCGTCGATGACCTACGTTCAGCCAAGCGCCTCTTCCTCAGGAAGATCAAATGAAAGTGGGTGGTACGAACCTGAATACCCCCTAGTAGACATTGGCGCAGCCGAAGACACGGACTCCTACGTTTATCAGGCAATCTTTAAGAAGCTTGCCCTAGCAATGAAGGAGGGCTGGAACCTCACCGGGATGAACTCAGAGACGGTGAGGTACGTCAAAGAGCGCTTCAAGCAGCTGGCTGTTGCACAGGATCAGACATTTAAATCTCTAATAATTGAGATGATGGGCACACTCTTGAGGTACCACAGCGTATTCCTTATTAAGTCCAGGAGCATAGAGAAGTCTGGAGGTCGAGTCAGAACATCAGGAAAGCGAAAGGTCAAGCCGGTAGCTGCATACTTTGTAGTCTCCCCAGATACGATGCAGTTCAAGATTGGCAAAGATTACAGATTCAAAGCCTTCAGGCACGTCATGCCTGATGGCCGCTTTAAGATCTTTCGTCCGGAAGATGTGGTTTACATCCACATCAATAAGAAGCCTCACTTCATGTCTCCTACGCCCCCGTGGCACCCTGTCATCGAGGATGTTCAGGCATTAAGGCAGATCGAAGAGCACGTCCAGAACCTTATCTATCAGCATATCTACCCTATCTACCAGTACAAGGTTGGCACCAAAGAGTTGCCGATGAGGAGATACCAGGACGGAAGCACTGAGGTTGACTTCGTAAAGGCTAAGGTAAGAGACATGCCGAGCGACGGCATGATCGTGACTCCGGAACGACATGAGATTACAGGCTTAGGCTCAGAATCAAGAGCTCTGCGAGCGGAGTCCTACCTAGAGCACTTTAAGAAAAGAGTTGTCACAGGGACAGGAATGTCTCAGCTCGACTTTGGCGATGGAGACACAGCTAACCGCTCAACTGCAGACTCGATGTCTAAGCTTGCTGTGGCCAACGTCAAGTTCTACCAGCAGCAGCTGGCCGACGGCATTAACTACCACATCATTCGAGAGCTCCTGCTTGAGAGTGCATTCAAGTTCGACGCCTTCGCTGAAGAGAACTTGGTAGAATTGGAGTTCGTGGAGATTGACCACGAAGCTCAGATCAAACTTCAGAACCACTACATGCTATTGTTTCAGGCGAACGTTATTACTCTCTCTGAAGCCAGAAAGCTCTCGGGATGGGAGGCTATGACTGAAGAGCAGAAAAAGGATTGTGCTCTTCAAGTAGTCAGTTTCACCAAAATGGAGAAGGAGTCGGAGCTTGGCCTAAAGAGCCAGGCGGCCAAGTCTGCCTCAGAAGGCGCTATCGCCTCAGCCGAAGGTAGGCAACAGCCATCCAATCAGCACGGCGTAAACACTGGCCCTGCGAAGAGGAAGTCCAGCATCGTCAGAGATGGTGTTGCAGCGGAGATATATGGACAGCTTTCGCGGGATATAAACAACATCTCACCTAGAGAGATTAACCTCGGATTGGTCAGACAACTCTTCTTTGCAGCCGAGACTCAGATCAAGCAAGGTTTCAGAAACGAAATAGACTCTGCAGCGATGTCAGGGGTTAGAGGCTTTGTCCTCACAGGAGATCTGCTTCAGAAGATCCGAAGCGTCTCCAATAGAGTCTTCAACGACTTCGAGAGTGACGTACAAAGACTGTTTAGGCAGTCAATGTCCAGGACAGGCAGGGAGCTAGCAGTAGGACAAAGGGAAGACCTATCTGTAGATAGGTTAGAGTTTAGGATTCACTTCATTGAGAAGACCCTTACCCACAAGGCGTACATCATGTCAAAAGTCGCAGCGATGCAGGCCAACGATATAACCCACGCAAAGGTTAAGGCTTTCCCAGATGGAGAAGACTTCCATGCGTGGAATGATGTTGTTATTGAGTTGAACAGCATCACCCCAGAAGATCTACCACCCTTTCATCCGAACTGCAGATGCGACCTAGTTCTAGTAGGAGACCAATAATGTCAGACAATCAAATGAAGGATTGGAAAAGGCCAATCTCGGTATCAGATTACTGCCAGATGACCGCCAAGCCTATTGCCGTAGAGAAGGGAAAGCGCAACTTCTTCGAGACCAAAGACAGCAAGTCTGCATCAGGGCACAGCCTTAGGGCTCGAGTGCGGATGACATTCGCGGGCCTACCAACCCTCAACGGCGCACTCTATCTTCCTGATGAGATGTATAAAGGTGTCAAGTCCTGGACGAAGCCGTACAACCGCCCGATCCAAAAGCATCACAACGACGGTAACGATCCAATCGGAAGAGTGATCGATGCAAGATACATTGACACTACTAATCAGGCAGCCCAGCTGGACTCACGCATAGCGTATGCTATGCGGCCCTTTAAAGACAAGAAGTCTTCAAAGAATGCTCGCCTTGCTTCCGTTCCGATCTTTCAAGAGCTTGCGAATAACGAGGCAGACTACAGAGGTGTGGGCCACATTGAAGGTCTTTGGAATGTCTCTGATCCAGATGCAATCCAGAAGATTCTAGACGGCAGGCTTCTTACAGTCTCCACTTCATTCATGCCGAAAGGAGCCTGGTGCTCTGGCTGCGCAGCAGAAGGAGAGCTTACAGACTGGAGAGTTCATGACTGCGACCACAACCGCGGCGATGTAATCGATGGACACAAGGTTGTTGCAGTCCCCTTTGGATTCGTTTACGATGAGGTCTCAACGGTTAACGGTCCAGCTGCGGAGCATGCGAGGATCCTTGAAACTGGTGAACACTTATCTTTTGCAGATGCAGTTGCCGACATTAGTTACTCTGCCCCCTATCCTCTAGTTACCGATGCTGTAATTGTCCTGGATGGCAAGGGCTATAAGTTTTCCGACTCTACTAGTGTACTAGTCCCAGAAAGCTTTGATAATACTCGAATTAAAAGTGAAAAAAGCGCCGTAAAAAACAGTGCTACAGTAATTGATAATAGCGAACATCGCGGAGAGTCCTCTCCGGAAGGAACCATCATGACAATTAAGCTAAAAGATCTTGTCAAAGATACAGCGTCAAACTACGAGGAAGTTGCTAAGCACCTACCCGAAGGCGCTGCTCGTTTGACAGGTGATATCCTGTTAGGTCTTGACGACGCAATCTTCATTGGTCCGAACAAGACCTTCCCTGTTAAGGATGCCGCCCACGGCGAAGCCATTAAAAAGCTTCTAGAAGAGGTAGCAGACTCCGACAGCAAGACAGCCATTCTCGAGCTTCTCGAGACTGCAGTTGGCAAGTTGGTAGTAACCGACGAGACTGTCACTCCAGAGGAGGGTCAGGCCGAAGGTGAAGCCGACGAGGCTGGCAGCGAGCCTGCTGGCGAGTCTGATGAGAAGAAAGAAGAGAAGGAAGAGGATGCCCTCGACCTAGACTCGCTTCTTGAAGCTGGCGAATTCGCCAAGATCACCAAGGTTGCACTCGAAGCCCTCACCGATAAGGTTGAAGATCTTGAGATGGCCCGTGACATGCTCAAGCGGAACAACAAAGATCTTACAACTGACCTAGCAGCCCTAAAGGCTTCTCATTCTGGACTCCTTAAGGATCAGAAAGAAATGCTGGCAAATCGCCTCGTGGATGCGGAGATCGCAAGCGGTGTTAAGGTTACTGATAAGACTGAACGAGTTACAAAACTTAAGAGTCGTACACTTACGTCTCTTAAGGACTCCCTCTCCGATTTGACCGAGAGAGCCGATGGCATGTCCCGTCAGCCTACCGGCGAGCAAGCGGACAACCCTGTCGGCGAAAGCGATTCCAAAGATGACGAAGAGGCTGAGGATGACTCAGTTGATACTTCAGCATACGGTGCAATCGTTGATAGATACTTTGAAATTTCTTTCGGCCCCAAGGGCCAACGAGCAGCAGACGCTTATCTGAATGAACAGAAGCGACAGGGAATTATTCCTGCTCACGTAAAACTATAATCGGAGGATTAAAAGAAAATGGCAGTTGCATCAACAGCAAAAAGATACTCCCAAGATCTTGGTATTCCAATTCCGATGGTTCGTTTCGGACCATCAGAATTTCCAAGACTAAACGCAGGCCCCGCGCCATACCTTCCTCTCCAGCTCGAGAACGATCGGCATAATGAATTTTATGTTGTTCTCACTGGTAAGGTTATCGCCCTAGACAGCAGAGGCTTCGTTGTTCCCGCTGGTTTGGGGCTACAGCTTGAGGGTGCTTTCGGCATCCGCGCTGCTGGACCTGCTGCAGGCAACTGGAACGATGTGGCAGTTTCTGGCATCGAACGATATGATGCAACAGATGTTGCTCAGGCCGTTCTCAATGCCAGAGGCGTCCAGTGCGTCTTGAATGAGCCTGTTGTAAGAGCACTTCTCACTGATGCGCCAGCCGCAGCAGCTGAGAACCTTCTTTCAGGTCTTGTTCCGGCAGCAAACCTCAGCTTTGGTATCGGCAACCACATTGGTGTCGCACCGTACAGCTTCTTGCGTGCCGGTTCTGACGTCATGGAGCGTGCCGCTCTCGAGAACGAGTTTCATCCAGCTGAGGCTTCTGGCCCTGATGCAACGGTTCCTTACGATCCGACGCAGCTTCGCCACCTCGCCTGGGAGCTTCAGAACAGAGTTACTGCTCTAGTTGCTGCGGAATGCTTGGTATTCCCAGTTGTTGAGAGTCGTGCCGACTCGGCCGTTCTTATCGAAGGACAGGCTCTGGCAATCTCTGGGGCTACAAGCATCGATCCATTCGTTCTTGGCTCCTACGTCACATACAACATGACTTCGGACATTGTTCCTCATGTTGCTGCTCTAGTTGGCGCCGCCCCGGATGCCGCAACTGATGCAGAGATTAGTCTTGAGATCACTCGATACCATTCCCGCGCAGTCGGTCAGATCGTTCGTAAGAACGTAAGATTCCCGAGCTCTTTGCTCGACTCAGTTAAAACCCGCTGGGAATCAAGCGTCCCCGGCTTCCAAGAACTAGACAGAATGCCAGGCTCCGCAACTGGTGGCAACCCTTGGCGCATCCATACTGCCGGAACCACATACGGTGAGATTCAAGTCTCCCTGTTGATGAGATAAGGAGCACTTAAAAATGACAATTCGTAACAAGCAGAGAGCTGACCTCAAATTTAATGACTTCGTTGAAGTCAATAAGACCGCAGAGAAGGGCTCAAAATTTAACGACTTCAAACACGCTTGGCGCAACGGTGGCGTAAAGCCTGACGGCTCCAGAATGTCAATGAAGGACGCCCTCGCTATGTGGGAGTCCCCGTTGTATATTCCGAAGATCGTCAACAACGCAATTCAGGAGGCCGTTGAGCCTCTGCTGATTGCGACTGGCATGCTTCAGAAGATCGCGTACCAGCCCGGCACTATGATTGACCTCCCAGTGATGGGCGCGGTCGATGGTGACTTCGATGTCGGCGAAGAGGAGTCCTTCCCGGAGCTACGCGTAGCTTACGGCCCGGGCTCCCAGATCGGCAAGATCGGCAAGCAGGGCGTCGCCGTCCGCTTCACCGAGGAAGTCCTTCGCTACTCCCAGTTCGATGTAATCACGATGTCTGTTGTGCAGGCCGGTCGTGCTCTTGCTCGTAACAAGGAAGAGAAGATCTTCAACATGTGGTACCAAGTTGCCACTACGACTCATGACAACACGACTCCGGCTGGCTCCGCATTCGGAACCACAACTGGCCGCGACCTAACCGGTGCTCAGAACGGTACCATCACGATGGACGATGTCTTCGAGATGTTTGCTGCGATCATGCACAACGGTTACAACCCGGACATGTTGCTCCTTCACCCCTTGACTTGGCTCATGTTTGTCCAGGACGCTCAGCTTCGCGCTTTCGCCCAGGCCAACCAGAGTGCATTCTTTGGTAGTCAGTGGACCGGCAACCCGGGCCGCAACGACTTCGCTTCGATGCAGGGCGGAGAGGGTATTTCTGGTGGAGCTCAGCGTCATCATCCTGGCGCACTTGTTGGCAACCCAGGCGGCACCGCCACTGCTGACATTGGAACCTTCTCCAACAACTTGGACTCTGCTCCTGTGCTTCCGTTCTACGCAGGCATGAACTTCAGAGTTATCGTTAGCCCGTTTGTTCCGTACAACGCTACGGCCAACACGACTACGATCATGATGGCAGACTCCACTCAGCTCGGCTTCTATGTTGAGGATCATCCGATCCAGACTACAGAGTGGACCGACCCTGAGACTGACATTCTGAAGATCAAGCTGAAAGAACGCTTCACCCTCCGCGAGCGCAACCGTGGTCTTGGTATCGCAGTTGCAAAGAACGTTGTTGTTGCAGCTAACCAGATTGTACTTCCTGCTCAGGCGACTATCGCGATGGCTGGCAGTATTCCTGCTCTTGATCGTGGCACTGCGGTCTGATTAACTTACCTAAGGAGTAAATAATATGACTTTGGATCTATCTCCATTTGGAATCGCGGGCTCCTTAGTCCATGAGTTTTCATATACGATCAATTGGAATGATGCCGACTTGACGGGCGATGAAGGCAACGCCCAGACTGTAACCTACGCGGCTACCGTTGCGGGTGGCGCAGCAGCTGTAATCCCGGCCGGCGCCGTAATCCTTGGGACTGTCGAGTCCACATCTGCAGATTGGGAGAAAGCTGCAGCTGCGGCAATCGACATCAAGCTGAATCTGCTGATCGGCACCACTGACATCAGTGGCGCCGGGTTTGACCCAACTCTGGGTGTCCAGACCAGTGGCTTTGTAGGATTGCCACTAGAGGGCGCAGTCACTGTGACTGTCACTGACAATGATGGATTGGTAAACTTGAATACTCTTACTGCAGGTTCTTCGACTTTGAAGTTTAGCTACTTCCTTCCTAGAGCCCACGCACAGTGAGAATCTTGAACGGCAAGGCCATTTCTGAAGAGGAATTTCAGGAACTCAAGGCCGCCAAGGCTCCCTCGAAGCCCAAGCCTGAGCCCAAGCCTGAGCCCAAGCCAAAGAGAGTTCCCAAGTTGGCAAAGAGAGCTAAAGAGTCCTCAGAGCCTGCCGCTGGATAGTTCGAAATTTGATTCCTGAAAGGCCCTCCAGCTTCTGCTGCGGGGCCTTTTCTTTTATCTTCTGTAGACTTCCATGTTATTTATGCACTATACTTGCACGAGTCACTTGGCTATAGGAGCAGAGACATGCACATTTATCTAAATCCTCCTCGAGTTTTTTGGGGAATTGAAGACACAGATATCAAGCTTACTAGAGGAAGCCCCTTCTATGAGATTGTTCAAGAAGAGTTGGATGGATTGGATGCAGAGCAAAGAGAGACCTTGCGCCTGTCATTGCTTGCAAACGTAGTCTCAAAGATTAACAAGGAGTTCATTCCAAAGAACTCGGCCACCATGGGTGTCGAGTATATTCTTACAAAAAGGTCTTCTGAGATTCAGAGAAAGTACGTCAGCCGAATGCTCTTGGCCAAGGATGTTAAGAGCCTGAATGAGCTCGCTGAAGCTGAAGAGAAAAGAAAGCGCCCCCGTCAGGCTGTCCTTGGGATGGTCAAATACGCTTTGGGTGTTATTGAGGATGAGCAGGGAGCAGACTATACGAAGTACATTCGCTCCGTAGATGACGACCTGGATGGTCAGGTCGAGTTAGACCTCGATGACGCTGTGGAAATTAAGCCCAGAGAGAAAGAAGGGTTGCCCCTCCAGCGGAGGCGCAACCCTCGCAACAGAGCATCGAAGCTCACTGAGGAGTAGTCTAAATGGACTTCGAACAATTCTTCATTAAGAAAACAGCCGAGATGCATGAGCGTATGGCCCAGCCTGCGATCGTAACAGGGCATATTGGGCCGTCCACTCTGGCCGCACCCGAAACTGCTACATTCCTATGGGACTCCACGGATGCAGACTCTGATGTTGTATTGGCAAGAACTGTCAATTATAACGCTGCTCTATCAATGATGGATGCTACGGTCTTTTCGGCCAACAATCCGACTGTCACCACAGTCACCACCGAT
>TARA_R110002126_G_scaffold102706_1_pt1 | contig 10361 bp, 9 predicted proteins | sample TARA_R110002126 | Tara Oceans TARA_R110002126 (sample SAMEA4397536) | marine metagenome | biome: Polar Biome; feature: [DCM] deep chlorophyll maximum layer (ENVO:01000326); material: water (ENVO:00002006), including particulate matter (ENVO:01000060) such as... | depth 30 m
GGACAAGCAGTTCGATTGGGGCATTTATCCAGACAAAAATCACGGAATTTATGGTGGAAATACAAGAATTCACCTTTTCAACAAAATGACCAATTTCATAAAAGAAAAACTTTAATCAAACTAACATCTATATGACTGAAAGTACTGAATTTTCAGACCAAAAGCAGATTTTTGGACACCCGCAGGGTTTATTTTATTTATTCTTTGCAGAGTTGTGGGAGCGTTTTAGCTTCTACGGTATGCGAGCGTTGCTGACGCTTTATATGATAGATGTAATCTTCAAGGCATTAGCTGAAAGAGATTACGCCACGGCAGCTGTATACTCCTCTTACGGGTCTTTGGTATATGCATCGACCGTGATCGGCGGGAAATTGTCCGATAAGATTTTAGGAATGCGAAATTCCATTTTCTTAGGGGGAATTTTAATGTCTATAGGTCACTTTGTTCTGGCTGTTGAAAACGACATTGCTTTTTTCTTGGCGCTATCATTGATTATTGTGGGTAATGGTTTTTTTAAGCCAAATATTTCCACATTCGTGGGTACCTTGTATGAGAAGGGAGATCCTAAAAAAGATTCAGGATTCACCATTTTTTACATGGGTATTAATATTGGTGGTTGGGTAGCTCCTTTGTTGTGTGGATGGCTTGCGGCAACTTATGGATGGCACTATGGCTTTGGCTTAGCAGGTATTGGTATGTTAACCGGTTTGATTGTATTCTGGAGAGGTATTCAAACCAATGTTTTTGGAGATAGAGGATTACCACCTAATGAGCATGTGTTGGAGAAAAAAGTACTTGGTGTAAAACAAGGTATTCTTGTGCCTGTACTTGCTGTATTGGCAGCACCATTAATAGCACTGTTATTATCATCTTATAAAGCTATTGCTACAGATGGGCTGTTCGCAGATCAGAATATCGTTAATGTGATTTTTACAGGTATCGGTATTGCGGTATTGGCATATTTGGCATATGAGATGTTCAAGGCAAATGTTAAGGAGAGAAAAGAACTATTCGTAGCTGTATTGCTAACTTTTTTCATGACTATATTCTGGGGTTTCCATGAGTTATCGGGTAGTGTTATTACACTGTTTGCAGCTAGAAATATTGACTTGGATGGTATTATGTCTGCGGCACAAACCAATTCACTGAACTCCATGTTCATTATAATATTGGCTATTCCTATCTCAATGATGTGGACGTGGTTGAGCAAGAAAAATTGGAATCCAAGAACTCCGTATAAATTTGGGTTAGGATTACTTTTTGCCGGTATCAGTTTTTACGTTTTGGCATTAAGTGGTGGTAGCGCCAATGAAAGCGGTTTTGTTCCTTTTACATATCTTTTGTTAATGTATTTCCTATTGTCTGTTGGTGAGTTGTTTATGTCACCTGTCGGTCTTTCTAAAATGACAGATTTGGCACCAGCTAGATTAATCGCCTTTATAATGGGTGTTTGGTTTTTATCATCTGCATTTGCATTTCAGATAGTTGGTTTTATCGGTAAGCAATTAGCTATTGAAAGTACGGATGGCGATGTTAACGGTTTTGCAACTTTAACCGTTTATACAGATGGTTTTATGTTGATTGCAAAGTATGCTTTAGGTGCAGGTGCTATTGTTCTTTTAGCATCACCACTAATTAAAAAGTTAATGGGTAAAGTGCATTAGTCTATAGTCACTCAAAATAGTAAGCTCCCTTTTCACCAGTATAGTGAAAAGGGATTTTATTTTTTATACAGGTTGTTTCCCAGCGTTCAATGTAGCTTTTGTAGTTACTGCCATCTGCAATAATTTCCTTGGGTTGAATACTGTCAATTAGCCTGTCTAAATTGATTTTTGGCGATTGTATCAATAAGATTTTATGGGATGATGACTTCGGATAAATTCCTGTGCTATCTATGATCAGTACCGATCTATCTTCGAAAGTATAGCTATTTTTTAAGGAATTATAACGAATAGAATCTATACGTTCTGCAGTGATATAATCTGAAATAAGATAATCAGGTGTATTGTCAGGGTTGGTTAGGATAGTTAGGTTATTTCCGCTTTTGTTGAAAATGAGGCTCTTTCTCGTTTGATGCATCACTAATACTTCCAACTTGTTATGAGCTTCATATTCTTGAAAGATGGTATAACCTTGAAAACATAGAATACTTAGTAAAAAGAAAACTATTCGTTTGTAATTGAATTTGGTAAAAAGTTCTACGCCCATTATCAGGACAAATACACTTAACAAAAGCTGAATAAAGTCAAAAGAAATAGCACTGAAAATAAAATTTTCTTGTTTTGCTACCCAAGCAATAATGCTGTTCATTAAACTAATGATTTCGTTATAAAACCATACTAATTGAGTAGGGAGCCAATTTAATAGTGAGAGTGCAATCACTAAAATACCCATACCTAGAATCAATCCTAAAGCGGGCACAATTATTAAATTTGAAATAAAGAACAGTCCCGGAAACTGATGAAAATAAAATAAACTGATTGGCAGAACACCTAATTGTGCGGCGATACTAACACATAGCAATTGCCAAAAGTATCGTACAACCTTATTCTTCGGAAACCATAGTTCTTTAAGTAAGGGGAAAATCCAAAGTATGGCAAAAACGGCAGCATAGCTCATCTGAAACCCCACTTGGAACAATAAATTCGGATTGATGAATAACAGAATAAATAATATGGAAAGCGCAAGTATATTGAAGGTGTTACTGGGTCTGTTTAAATACAATGCATAAGCTACAAAGGTAAACATCGTAGTTGCGCGAATAATACTGGCAGACAACCCCGCGATAAAGGCAAAGCCCCATAAAAAGAGAACCGATAGAACTAAAATTAGGGTTCGCCCATTAGAGATAGTTTTTAGCGGACTTAATAAAAATTGGATAACTAAAAGTAATATACCAATGTGTAAACCGGATACTGCTAAAATATGTACGGCACCCGCTTTCTGATAATTAGTATATGTTTCTTCTGATATATCTGAACGTTGACCAAGTAATAGTGCTTTTATGACTCCCAATTCATCTGATCCGAAATTTTCTTTATCAAGTTTTTCAATGATATAATTTCTTGCCCTTGCGGCAATTCCTAAAAGAGTAGTTTGTGAATTTTTAATTTTTACAAGTTGAACATGTTCTATTCGCATACGATGATATACACCTAGATTTTCTAGATATTTTTTATAATCAAATTGATGCGGATTTAAAGGAGAAGAAATAGCTTTGGCTTTGGTTTGGGTTACAAATTCATCATCTATAGCTAAATTTAAACTTGCCGAATCTTTGGGTATGGTGAGAAGTATAGTACCACTTACTTGTTCATTGCCTATACTTTTTACTGTGGCAAAATAGCGGGTAGAAAACTGATTAGCTTTTAGAACCTCTTTGATTTTTAACGTCCACAATTCGTTATTGGTACTTTGATGATTACTGAAGTGATTAGTATGGTTTATGGGTTGTGCGGAAGTGTAACTGTAGGTGCCTAATGATATAAATGTAAGTGCGGCAATGGCTCCGAATAAAACCGATTTTGTATTTTTTTCAAAAAAGAAAATTGCGGCAAGTAGCAGAAAAAGAAATACTGTGAAGAGAAGCGTATGTAATAAGTTGAAGGAGAAATAACAACCTATTAAGATGCCAACAATGAGTAAAAGCGTTAATCTGATAGGAATAAACGCTAAGAGCTTCATGCTATAATATTCTTGTAGCCTTTACGAATGCTTGGTTCCAGAATCCGTCTCTTAATGAGGAAACGGTAACACCACGAGATGTGGATGCATGAATAAATGTAATTTCGTCATTATCGGTACCTACCACCATGCCAACATGGTTTATTCGTTTAGATCCTCTAGAGGTTTTAAAAAATAGCAAGTCGCCTTTTTCAACATTTTTAACGGTAACCCTGCGACCTTCTTCTGCCATGTTGTAAGATACTCTGGGTAGTTGTACGTCATGTTCACCAAAAGAAACATATAGTAGGCCAGAGCAATCCATTCCTTTCTTGGTTGTTCCACCAAATTTATATCGTGTACCTGAAAATGAAAGGGCTGTGTTAATAATCTCATCTGCCTTAGTATGCGTTGAAGAAACTGTCCTACGTTCTTCAGTTCTTGTAGTACCGGTAACATTACCTGTTCTGGCATTATTTGCGGCAGCAACAGAAATTTTGCGCTCCTTGTCAGAAGTGCTCGTTTTTTTGGCTCCGCAACTGGCTAAAAAGCAAATGATTATAAAGTATGGTAAAATGCGCATAAAATAGAGTGTACCCTGTAGTACGTGTAACTCCAAAATTATAGAATTATTTTTTAAAAAGAATATCCCTATGAAATTTTAGCATTTGCAATGATTAGAGAAGCGGCTTCGGCACTAGCTCCAGATCCTCCCAGTTTCACAATTAACTCATCATAATCAGCCAATTGTTTACGTCTGGCTTCACCATCTAAAATTAAGGTCAGTTCCTTTTTTAGGTTCTGTTTGGTGAAATCATCCTGTATTAATTCTTTAACTACTTCCTTTTTCATGATAAGGTTGACCAAAGAAATATATTCTAAAGTAATAATACGTTTTGCAATTTGGTAAGAGATCCAATTTGCTTTGTAGCAAACTACCTGAGGTACTTTGAATAAAGCAGTTTCTAAAGTAGCTGTACCACTGGTAACTAAGGCGGCATTTGATATGGAAAGTAAGTCGTAAGTTTTGTTTTGAATAAATTTTACATTCGCATTGGTGAGAAAAGCGGCATAAAATTCTTTATCTAAACTTGGAGCGCCTGCAATAACAAATTCATATTCAGAAAAGTCGTTAGTCAAAGAAAGCATAAGCGATAACATTTTTTGTACCTCTTGTTTACGACTACCGGGCAGTAATGCTATAATGGGTTTGTTCGGGTCTATGCCATTATCTGATCTGAATAGAGTTTCGTTTAGTTCTGGTCTGTTATTAATGGCGTCTAGTAGAGGGTGTCCTACAAAGTTGACCGGGTAATTGTGTTTCTTTTCGTAAAATTCCTTCTCAAAAGGTAGAATCAGGTACATATGATCTACGGTAGCTTTTATCTTAGCTATTCTGCCTTCTCTAGATGCCCAAATCTGAGGTGAAATATAATAGTTGGTCAAGAAATTATGTTCTTTGGCCCATTTAGCAATACGTAAATTAAATCCGGAATAATCAATGAAAATAATAGCATCGGGATTAAATGCAGCAATATCTTGCTTGCAAAATTTAATGTTTTTAAAAATGGCATTCAGGTTTAGAATTACTTCTATGAATCCCATGAAAGCCAATTCCTTGTAGTGTTTGGCTAAACTTCCGCCAGCTTGCTGCATTAAATCGCCACCCCAACATCTAATGTCTGCATTGTTATCCTGTTGCTTCAGAGCCTTAATTAAATTAGAGCCATGAAGATCGCCAGAAGCTTCGCCTGCAATAATGTAGTACTTCATTTTAAAATACTTTGTAGTAAAGAATCACGAATGCGGTTAAAATGGTAGCGATCAAAACGCCTTTAGCTCTGTTATCTCTTTTGATTTTTAGAAATCCGAAAAAAGCCACAAGGTTAAGAATGGCACCCAATGCCAAAAGACTGCCAACATGTTCTTGTCTAACGGCGGCATCAAAAGTTTCCATAATCCCCAAATCAGAGAATATTAAAATATATAATAATGTGCCAATGGCGTTTGCAATAATGCCTACAATAAAACCTATTAGAATTTCTTTTTTGGTATTCATCTATAATATTTGAGCGAAATAATTTAATCCTTTTTTTTGGGAAATAACTAAAGTTCCCAGGTGTTCAATTCTTGAATGACGTGGTGGGCGGTTAAATCGAATTGGGTGGGTACAACAGAGATATATCCATTGGCAAGTGCCCATTCGTCCGTATCTTCACCTTTATCCAATAGCTCGAACTCACCGGTTAACCAATAGTAATCTTTTCCCATTGGGTTGGTGCGTTTGTCAAATTTCTCTTTCCAATTGGCTTTAGCTTGTCTACAAATTTTAATCCCTTTAAGCTCTTCTTTTTTAAGCTTAGGTATATTGACATTCAAGACGGTTCCCTTAGGAATTCCATGATTTAAAGCTTGAGTAACAATGTCCAGAATAAAATCTTGAGCTTGGGAAAAATCGGCATTCCAACTATAATCACACAACGAAAAACCAATGGCTGGTATCCCCTCAATGCCAGCTTCAACAGCAGCACTCATGGTGCCAGAGTAAATAACGTTGATAGATGAGTTGGAACCATGGTTAATACCGCTAACGCAGATATCAGGTCTTTTGGGTAGTATTTCTTGAAGTGCCAATTTTACACAGTCTGCAGGGGTACCGCTACAGCTATATTCGTCAATACCGTCTTGGTCAAGGTCAATTTTCATTTTTTTTGAAAAAAGAGCGGTGTCCAATGTAATGGCATGACCCATACCAGATTGTGGACTATCTGGCGCAACGACTACTACATCGCCAATTTTCTTCATTACGGAGATAAGCATACGCAAGCCAGGTGCTGTAATACCGTCGTCATTTGTAACTAAAATCAATGGTTTTTCCATAACTTATACTTTCTGTAGTAAAAATACGTTTTTAAATATGATAAGTCCGAAATGCCGTTTAACAAAAAATTAGTCCTAAGCAGATTTAATTGGCATGGTTTTTTCTTTACCTTAGGGGTTTAAGTAGCTTTTATTGCTGCTTTTAACCCTCAAATTCGGAGATATTGAAAAGGAAAGTAAAAGATAATTTTATGAAAAGAAATTTAGCCTACGTACTGTTATTGATGCTCGCGGCTGTAGCATCGTGCAGTTTTACAAATAAGACTTTTGAAAATGACGACAAGGATAAATTGTTGTTAGATTTAATAACCTATGTGTTAGAAAAAGGACATTATGAGCCTAAAGCGCTTAACGATGATTTTTCGGTACATGTTTTCGAAGATTTTATTGACGTTGTTGATCCTACCAAAAGGTACTTTATAGCATCTGATATTGCTGAATTTGAAAAGTATAAGTACCAGATAGATGATGAAATCAAAAATACAGATATCACTTTCTTTAATGTGGTATATGAAAGATTGATGGAGCGTATGGAAGATGCCAAAGGTATTTATAAAGAAGTACTTGAAACTCCGTTTGATTATTCAGAGAATGAAAGCATTAGCATTAAGTATGACGAAGAACCTTTTGCTGCAAATCGTAAAGAATTAAAAGAACGTTGGAGAAAGCAGTTGAAATATGCCACTTTAGGTAACTATGATTCTAAGATTTCTCATATGGAGAAAGAAGTTGTTTCAACTAAAAAGCATGAAAATGGCGAAACAGTAGAGGTGTTGGATAATGTTAAATTTAATGATGACCATGACCATAGCGCACATACACCTGAAGAGGCAGAATTAGAGTCTAGAGAATCAACTGAAAAAACATTAGATGAATTCTTTGATTTTGTTCAAGATTTAGAACGTAAAGATTGGTTTGTACAATATATTAATACGATTGTAGATGAGTTTGATCCACATACATTCTATTTTGCTCCAGAAGAAAAAGAAAAGTTTGATACCAGTATGTCTGGTAAATTCGAAGGAATTGGAGCAAGACTTCAGAAAAAATCTGAAGGGGCAAAAATTGTAGAGATTATTTCTGGAGGACCGGTTTGGAGAGATCAAAGATTAGAAGTTGGTGATGAAATCATTAAAGTTGGTCAGAATGGAGAAGAGCCGATCAATATTGTAGGTATGCGTTTAGACGATGCCATTAAATTGATAAAAGGTGCCCAAGGTACTATTGTAGATTTGACAGTTAGAAAAGTAGATGGTTCTTTGGATGTTGTTTCTTTAACAAGAGATGTTGTAGAATTAGAAGAGTCTTACGCTAAATCTGCCAATATTATTAAGGGTGAAGAGAAATTCGGAATTATCAATCTTCCAAAGTTTTATGTTGATTTCAATGATTACAGCGAAAGAAATGCAGCAACTGATGTAGCCAAAGAAGTAGAGCGTTTAAAAGAAGAAGGCATGGAAGGTCTTATCTTAGATTTACGTGATAATGGTGGTGGGTCTTTGAAGACTGTTGTTGAAATGGCAGGTTTGTTTATTAAAGATGGCCCGATCGTTCAAGTACAATCTAAGGATAAAGGTAAAGATGTATATGATGATAAGGATGAAAGAATTCAGTGGGACGGTCCTTTGGTTATTCTAGTAAACGAATTATCTGCGTCTGCTTCAGAGATTTTAGCAGCTGCAATGCAAGATTATAAAAGAGCTATTGTAATAGGTAGTAAGCAGACTTTTGGAAAAGGAACCGTACAGAACGTAATTCCTTTAAACAATATGCTACGTAGTAATGAGCATGGAGATTTAGGTGCTATAAAAATTACTACACAGAAGTTTTATAGAATTAACGGTGGTTCTACTCAGTTAGAAGGTGTTAAGAGTGATATTGTTGTGCCAGACAGGTATAGTTATATTGATTTGGGAGAAAGAGATCAGTCTAATCCATTAGGTTGGGATAAGATTACTCCTGCAGATTATAAAGCTTGGGATGGTTATATTGACTATGAAAAAACCATTGCAGACAGTAAGAAAAGAATGGCTTCTAGTCAACAGATTAAGTTGATTGAAGAAAATGCAAAATGGTTAAAGGCAGAACAAGATGAAACCGAAATTTCATTAAACTTCGAGGTTTATAAAGAAGAAAAGGATAAGGATAAGGAACAGTCAGAATACTTTAAAAGATTGACTGATTATGATTCTAAACTTACATTTCAATCTTTGGGTTATGAAGAAGAGTTATTCACTAAAGATTCTGTACTTCGTGAAAAACGTAACAGATGGCATAAATTTCTAGCAAAAGATGTTTATGTTGAAGAAGCAGTAAACGTCTTAGAAGATTTGAAAATGAATAATATTAAGCAAGGTAAACTGGCTAGTGTTAAGAACTAGAATAAAAATTTAATTAAAAAACCGCTACATAATACATGTAGCGGTTTTTTTTGTTTTTGGGGAATACTTATTTTTAAATGTACTTGGCATACTTAGGCTTTCCAAATTCTGCCAAGTCGTTGTTGGTGTTACGTATTTTTCTACTTTGAATATAAGTAACAAATAATAAGACAATACAAACTACAGCAGATGCACCGTTACCATCTTTAATAGCTAAATGGGCTATGGCACCTAAAGTATAATTCATAAAGAAACCTGCATATACCCATTCTAAAGACCAGTGAGATTTATTAGTAAAAATCATTAATAGTCCTATTGATTGACATACACCTAATATGTGAATTAGATAGACTGGATAACCTAGCTTTGTAAATGTGGTTGAAACTACATCAAAATTTACAATAGAATTAATGATTGATCCAATAACCGCTGTTGCGAAAAGAGCTAATACAATATAATAAATTGATTTTTGAGAATTCATAATAAGTAGGTTTTATGTTATTATATCTCAAAAATAAATTCACCTATGAAATATTTAGGATTTCATAGGTGAATTGAAAATAGCTGTAGCTGAATGGAATTTTTCTTAAGACCAGCTAAAATATATTTAATTCAAAAGCTTGTCTGCATGAAATTGGCGAAGTTTAGCCAATTTAGGGTTAATAACCACTTGGCAATAACCCTGTTCTGAATTATTCTTGTAATAATCTTGGTGATCTGCTTCTGCATCATGAAAAATGCCTAATGCACTCAGTTCGGTTACAATAGGCTTTTCATACACCGCTTGCATCTCTTCTAAGACTACTGTAGCCTTTTTCTGTTGCGCTTCATTATGATGGTAAATGACAGAACGATATTGGGTTCCTGCATCCGCACCTTGTCGGTTTAAAGATGTAGGGTCGTGCGTTGTCATAAAAATGATAAGAATATCTTCATAAGAAATAATCGATGGGTCAAAAGAAACCTGTACCACCTCTGCGTGACCAGTTAATCCAGAACAAATTTCTCTGTATGTTGGTCTACCTGGGGCTTTACCTCCTGTATATCCAGAGACAACTTTATGAACGCCCCTCACTTCTTGAAATACCGCTTCGGTACACCAAAAACATCCACCACCAACGGTGGCAATTTCTAAATTAGTATTAGCCATTGGATTCCTCCTTTTCTAATTGCATGGATTCTGAATTAATACAGTAGCGTAATCCGCTGGGTTCTGGACCATCAGGGAATATATGACCTAAATGGGCATCGCAAGTATTGCATAAAACTTCTACGCGTATCATACCAAATGAAACATCTTTATGGTATTTTATTGCATTTTTTTTAATAGGCTGTGTAAAACTTGGCCAACCGGTACCAGATTCAAATTTTATAGTAGAATCGAATAATGGCGTGCCACAACAAACACATTCATATTTTCCAGCTTCATGGGCACTA
>TARA_R110002126_G_scaffold15857_1_pt1 | contig 10359 bp, 9 predicted proteins | sample TARA_R110002126 | Tara Oceans TARA_R110002126 (sample SAMEA4397536) | marine metagenome | biome: Polar Biome; feature: [DCM] deep chlorophyll maximum layer (ENVO:01000326); material: water (ENVO:00002006), including particulate matter (ENVO:01000060) such as... | depth 30 m
CCTGACATCGAGGCACCCGCCTAACGACGGGCGCCAAGCCTTGATATTCTATGCCTCTTCACAGATGGCACCGTACTCCTTCTAGACCTCAAGGTCGCCGCTGAGCGACGTCCACTTGCATCGGCCTGCTAGGTACTCTCCAGGCTTCCTCCACAATCTGGCGTGGACGGGTTCGACGAGGCCAAAATCCGGTCGCGAAGCGCAAACGCTTCGCCAGGTGCTTTGTGCCATGTCCGAATGACTCTGTTCACAACTTCGAGCGCCTCGTCAACTCGATTGCATGCAAGGTACGTGCGAGCAACGTCGTACCAGAAATCGTCAACCCTGAATGCGTGCTCAACGAGGAGGTCGGCGCCAAATGCTGCGATCACCTCCGCTCTCGTTGGAAAATGGATGCCATCGGGGGCAAAGTCCGTGGACGTACGAATCCGGCCCAAGCTTGCGGCTTCCCGATGGTACGCAACTTCGCACCAAGGGCAGAAAAGGAACATCTCTTGCGTAGGCAACGCCCTCAACACGAACAGATCGTCACCACCACAGCCCACCGGGCAGTCCCCGACTGAATACACGGTCATTGGCAAAGTCGCTTCTCGATCACTCATCCGTCGATTCAGATCAATTCGACGTCCGTCAGGATATGAACCATCGACGGGCCGTCATGAGCCAGCGCCTTCTCCATCGCTGGTTTCAATTCCTCGGCCTTCTCGACGCGAATGGCCAAGGCGCCGCAGCTCGTTGCGAACGCACCAAAATCGGGGTTGGTCAGTTTGGTTTTCCAAACGGGGAACTCGCCGGCGCGTTGCTCCTTGCTGATCTTGCCCAGCTCGCCGTTGTCGAGCAGCACGTGCGTGATGTTCATGCCGTACTGCACCGCGGTGGTGACCTCGGCCAGGTACTGGGCGAAGCCACCGTCGCCCGTGACGGCGATGACTTTGCGACCGGTGTTCGCGGCCCAGGCCCCCATCGCTGCGGGATAGCCGAAGCCGATCGAGCCGAGGTAGCCCGACATCAGCACGGCGTTGTTCTTGCACTCGAAGTAGCGGCCGAACGAATAGGCGTGATTGCCGACATCGACCGAGAGGATGGCATCGGCAGGCGCCGTCTCGGTGAGCGCCTCGAAGACTGCGGCCGAGGCCACGCCCCAACCGCGATCGTCCTTGGCACGGCGTGACTTCTCCGCACGCCAGATCTGCCAGCGTTCAGCAATCTCGGAGCGCACATCCTCGGCGGCGATGGGGCCGTCCTCCAAGCCGCCTTCGATCAGAGGCAGCGTCAACGACAGTTCACCCCACAACGGCACCGTCACGGGGTGGAACTTGCCCAACGTCTTGCGGTCGTAGTCGACCTGGATGGTCGGGATCTTCGGCGTGATGCCTGTGTGGTTCGAGAAGCTGGCACCCAGCACGAGCATCAAGTCCGCCTCGTTCATGAACCACGAAGCGATCGACGTGCCGGAACGACCCAGGACGCCGCAAGCCAAGGGATGGCTGTCCGGGATCAGTCCTTTGCCCTTGAAAGTCGTCAGCACCGGTGCGTTCAGACGCTCGGCCAACGCGATCGCCTCCTCCGTGTGGAAGCGCGCGCCATGACCCAGGATCAAAATCGGGCGCCGCGCTTTGGCCAGCAACTCGACGGCGTCGCCGAGACGATCCGGATCGGGCGCGATGCGGTCCGAGGACAGACGCCCTTCCGGTCCGCCTGCAGGCGTATCCCCAGCCGGCAACGTCTGGACGTCGTCGGGCAGGATCAGGTGGGATACATCGCGATCGGCGATCGCGTGCTTGACTGCCAGACTCGCAAGTTCGGCGGGCTTGCTGGTCGTGTGTACGGTCTGACTCCAGTTCGCCACGTTGCCGAAGGCGCCCGCGAGATCGACCTCCTGGAACGCGCCCGGACCGAGCACTTGGGCATCGACTTGACCGGTCAACGCCAGGATCGGTGCGCGGTCGACCTTGGCGTCGTACAAGCCGGTCAACAAGTTCGTCGCGCCCGGTCCGGCGATCGCGAAGCACGCAGCGGGCTTGCCCGTGAGCTTCGCATAGCCCGAGGCAGCGAAAGCAGCCGCGCCCTCGTGGCGAATGCCGAAGAAGCGCAGCTTGCCGGACTCCTCCTGACGGCGCAGCGCATCGGCCATGCCCAAGTTGGAATGCCCGACCATGCCGAACACGGTATCGATGCCCCAGTTCACCAAGGTCTCCGCGATAACATCGGTGGTCGTGCGTACGTGCGCATGCTCTTTCGACACGGCGACGTACACGCCGTCCTCGCGCTCCTCGACTGCGAACGGGGTGACGCCGTCGTCGAAGCCCGGTGCCTTGCCGCTGCATGGGTGGTAGTCCCAGCCGTGCCACGGGCAGCGCAGGAGGCCGTCCTCGATCGAGCCTTCGCCGAGCGGACCGCCCTGGTGCGGGCAATGGTTGTCGAGCGCGCAGTACTTGCCTTCGAACTTCGAGAGGCAGATGGCGACCTTGCCCGCCTGAACCGTCCTCACGCGACCTTCTTCGAGGGCGTCCAGGGGAGCCACGCGGACCCAAACTCGTTCGTCTTGATTCGTCATGGTTGGCCCCTGCTCAGCGGACTCCAGCGAAGGCGACGCCCGTCAGTTCGGCGACGTCACGCTTCCACGTCGTCAGATCGTTCGAAGTGAAGTCGCTCAAGGATCGATGCCCGCACGCGCGGGCCAAGACCTTCATCAGTTCGGTCGATCCTGTCAGGAAGTTGGTCAGTTGACGGGCACTCTGCTCGACCTTCAAACGCTCGCGCAAATGCGGCTTCTGGGTCGCGACGCCGACCGGACAGTTGTTCGTATGGCAGGCGCGCATCGCGATGCAACCGATCGCCTGCATCGCCGAGTTGGCCACGGCAATGGCGTCCGCGCCGAGCGCCAGGGCCTTCACGAAGTCGGCGGGGTGCCGCAGGCCTCCCGTGGCGATCAACGTGACGCCCTCTGCACCGCGGAAGTCCAAATGACGTCGCGCGCGCGCCAATGCGGGCAACGTCGGCACCGAAATATGGTTGCGGAACAGCAAGGGTGCAGCGCCGGTGCCACCTCCGCGGCCGTCCAAGATCACGTAGTCGCAACCGATCTCGAGCGCGGCATCCAGGTCCTTTTCGATGTGCTGCGCGCTGAGCTTGAAGCCGATCGGAATGCCGTTGCGCTCGCGCACCTCGTCCGCGATCTTCTTGAAGTCGTCCAGACCGGTGAAGTCGGGAAAACGGGACGGTGAGATCGCGGGCGTGCCCGGCTCGAGCCCACGCACCTGGGCGATCTTGCCCTGGACCTTGCTGCCCGGCAGGTGTCCACCCGTGCCGGTCTTCGCGCCTTGCCCGCCTTTGAAGTGGAAGGCCTGCACGCCGTCGAGCTTGTCCATCGAGAAGCCGAAACGGCCGGACGCGAGCTCGTAGAAGTAGCGGCTGGACTCGGCCTTCTCCTCGGGGAGCATGCCGCCTTCGCCCGAGCAGATCGCGCTGCCCGCACGATCGGCGCCGCGCGCCAACGCGACCTTGGCTTCTTCCGACAACGCGCCGAAGCTCATGTCCGAGACGAAGATCGGGATGTCCAGCTTCAGCGGGTTGCGCGCGTTCGGGCCGATGACGACCTCCGTCGCAACGTCCTCGTGATCGAGCAGCGGGAACTTGTGAAGTTGCCCCGTGATGACTTGCAGGTCGTCCCACTTGGGCAACTCAGGCGCGGGCACGCCCATCGCCGCGACAGGACCGTGATGGCCGACGCCCTCGATGCCGTGCTTCGCCAGCGTCTGGATGAAGCTGGTGTGCGGCTCGTCGGGCGTGCCGTGCGCATCGGCGTACTCACCCAGATACCCGTCGCGGTCATAGGGCTGCGGATGCAATCTGGCCCATGCGGCGATCGCGTCGGCGTCGACCTGGACCTGGTCGTCCTCGATCCAGTGCTCGAAGACCGGCAGCGCCTCACTGTTGTTGTAAGCGCTGACGCCCCCATCGAGGCGGTAGTCCCAGTCGTGCAGACCGCAGATCAGGTTCTCGCCCTCGACGCGGCCGTCGGCCAGCAAGGCGCCACGATGGAGGCAGCGACCGTAGAGCACGGACAACTGATCTGTGCCGAAACGGGTGACAACCAGGTCGACCCCTTCCACGAGAGCTGCGGACGGTCGGTCGACTTCGAGTTCACTCAGGCGAGCGATGAGTACTTTGCGCATGAGGCGTTCCGTCAGGATTCGGAAAGCGGATCCCTGCCTGAGGCCCAAAGGAACTAGGTCGACTGGCAGGATGGAGCGAGATACGTCACGGAATTCACGGACTCACGAAGAGCGTTCCTCCCGGGGTGGCTCGACCTTACGCTGAAGGTCGGCCCCCGTGACCCTCGGCCTGTCCCCCTTTCCCTCCCCTCCTGTCCATGAGCGAATCCATCGCCACTCTGATCGTGATCACGCTGGGGGTTCACCTGGGCCTCGGGCTCTTGTGGTCCATCCCGTTCGTCCTCAAGGGCGTCGGCAAAGTCGATCCGGACGCGCGCGAAGGCAGTTGGGGATTCCGCTTGCTGATCCTGCCGGGGTGCATGGCGCTCTGGCCGTTGCTGTGGATGCGGTTGCGGAACGGTGGGCCTCCCGAGGAGCGTTCGCCGCATCGGGATGCGGCGCGAAGAGGAGAGGCGGCATGATCGCCCCGCATCGACGTCGCCAGGCGATGGCAGCACTCCTGCTCTCAGTTGCGGCCCCCCTCCTCTTGTCGATCGGCTTGGCCGCGCGCCCATCGGATCCGGAGGACTTGAGCTGGTTGACCTTGAGCTCGAACGATCCCGCCGTCGAGGGCTTGGGCTATCGATACCGCGTTACGACCAAACCTCTCGGTCGGGGTGAGGACTCGTACATGACGGTGGACATCGATCCGCGCGGGGGAAAGGCGGTTCCGGACGTGCTCGTCTACGGGCATCGGGGCGGAACACCCCAGGAGTCGCTCCCCGAAGAGGCCGAATGGCTCGGGCGGCTCTACTTGGATCGACCTTCCAGTTTCTTCTTGAACTTGTACTCCGACGAGTCCGAGGAGCGCTACACGATTTACTTCGTCAGCATGGTGCGTGCTGGGCTTGTCGGCTCGGTCGACATCGGCCCGATCCTTGGAGACGACTGATGGGACATGCCTATCGAGCTGTTGGCTGGAACCGCCAGAAGCGTCGCTACGACCTGGTGCTCACGTTCGGCATCTTGGCGTTCCTGGTGCTGTTCATCGCAGCCAGTCTCGCATTCGATCCGACCGCATCGATCGAGACCCTGGTGCTGCGCGCCTTCGGTGCCGGTGCGATCCTGCTCCTGCATGTCGTCTTGGTGATCGGTCCGCTCACGCGACTGGACCGACGCTTCCTGCCACTCCTCTACAATCGCCGACACCTGGGCGTGGCCATGTTCGGCCTCGCATTCCTGCACGGTGGCTTTGCGACGCTGTACTACCACGGATTCGGCAACACGTTCCCATTGGTCAGCGTCCTCAGCTCGAACCAGCGCATCGACAGCCTGGCGCAGTTCCCCTTCGAGATCCTCGGCGCCGCGGCGCTCGCGATCTTCTTCCTGATGGCCGCCACCAGCCACGACTTCTGGCTGACGAACCTGAGCGCGCCCGTCTGGAAGGCGCTGCACATGCTCGTCTACGTAGCGTACCTGCTGGTCGTCGGGCACGTCGTATTGGGGACGCTGCAGGGGGAGACGAGCAGGATCCTGCAGTCCGTGATGGCCGCAGGGATCGCCACCGTCGTGATGCTCCAGCTGTGGGCCGGACTGCTGGAGTGGCGCAAGGATCACGCGCCGATAGCCTCAGCGGCGGCCGACGGCTTCGTTCCGGTCGGCCGGCTCGAGGACCTGGTCGAAGGGCGGGGCGTCACGGTCTCGCTCGCCGGGGATCGCGTCGCGCTCTTCCGCCATGAAGGGCGCGTTCACGCCTTGTCGAATGCGTGCCAGCACCAGAACGGCCCGTTGGGTGAAGGCCGAATCTTGAACGGCTGTGTGGTCTGTCCTTGGCACGGCTACGAGTATCAACCCTCCTGTGGGCGTTCCCCAGAGCCGTTCACCGAGGCGGTGCCGACCTTCCGATCGCGGATCGAGGACGGTCAGGTCTTCCTGCACCCCACTCCACTTGCACCTGGCACCGAAACCCCGGGCGCCTCCATCGAAGGAACGATGTCTTGAGCGACTCCCGCGACGATTTCTACGTCGGGTACATGCCCGAGGCGCCCGCCGGCCTGGGTCGCTGGCTGAGACGCACCGTCCTTGCGTGCGTCGCAATCGCGCTGGGGACCGGGCTCTTGCTGGCCAAGGGGCAAGGACGCTCGGGGCCGTCCGTGTACGAGTTCGAGCCGTCCAAGGTCGAGGGAATCCTCCGCATGGCGCCCCACCCGCACCTGGTCACCTTGCCCCAGATTCCGAACCGAAGAGGAATGATGAGAGCTGTCTTCCCCTCAGTCTTCCTGCTGACCGTCTTCGGCAAGGTCGGCGCAGATGAGGCACTGGCCGAGCACGACGGGTACCTGGTGTCTCTTTCGGGCGCAGTGATCCACCGCAACGGTCGCTCGATGCTCGAGGTCGATCCGAGCTCGGTCGAGCGCCTCCGCGAGGAGCGATTCGAGGACATCTCCCCACGCCTGCTTTCCGAGGACGCCACCTTCGAAGGCGAGATCGTCGATGCCAAGTGCTACCTCGGCGTCATGAAGCCGGGGCACGGCAAGATCCACAAGAGCTGCGCCATTCGCTGCATCTCCGGCGGCGTGCCCCCCATCCTGGTGGTCGAGGACGGCGAATTCCTGTTGCTGGTGGACTCCGACGGGCATCCCGTCGGCTCCCGGGTCCTGGACTTCATCGCCGAACCGGTCCGGATTCAGGGGCGCTACGAAAGGATCGGCGACCTGGGCGTACTCCGCATCGATCCAGCCAGGATCGAGCGTCTGAGTGCCCAGGACTGACGCAAATGGCGCATGCAGCATGAAGATCCGGTCACGGCGCGATCCGAGTACCGAAATCGCCCTCATCGCGGGCTAGAATCCGCGTCCCTGGCTCCCCTGCCGCCCCCTCGCCACCTGATCCTGTCTCCGTGACCACGACCGTACGCCCCGAGGCCGACCGGCCCCTGGCCCACGCGGCCCTGATCCCCCCGCTCGACGAGCGGGCGGGTTCCTATCGCCTGCGCTTCGCGCGGACCGAGAACGATCTCGAGGAATGTCGCCGCGTGCGCTTCCGGGTCTTCAACCTGGAGCTCGGCGAAGGGTTCGACACGGCGTACGAGACGGGCCTCGACGAGGACGAGTTCGACCTGCAGTGCCAGCACCTGATGGTCGAGCACATCGGTTTGGGTGAGACGATCGGCACGTACCGCATGCAGGTCTCCGAGGTGGCCATGGCAGGCATGGGGTTCTACGCGGCCAGCGAGTTCGACCTGTCCATGCTCCCCGCGGACCTGATGGACGACTCGATCGAACTGGGGCGCGCCTGCATCGCCAAGGAACATCGCGATCACAAGGTGCTCTTCCTCCTGTGGCGCGGGCTGGCCGCTTACGCCACGCACACGGGTCGCCGCCGGATGTTCGGCTGCAGTTCGTTGACCAGCCAGGACGAGGCCGAGGGACTGCGCTTCTTCGAACAGCTTCGCCGCGAAGGCCACGTTCACCCGACCCTGCATCTGGATCCACTCGACGCCTACGCCTGCAAGGCCGAAACGTTCGAGGGTCCCGAAGTCTCAACGCCCAAGCTGTTCAAGACCTACCTGCGTCACGGCGCCAAGATCCTGGGACCGCCCGCGATCGACCGGGCGTTCGGCACGATCGACTACCTGACGTTGCTCGAAGTCACGGAGGAGCAGCTCCAGTTCTTCGGCGGTACGCGCCGGTCCTGAAGGACGGCTCCTCGTGAGGAACACCTCGACGTGCTAGGACCCCTCCGCGCAGGAGCCCGACTCCTGGCCATCGGCCTGTGGACGTCCTGGATCGCGCTCGACCTCACGGCCGGCGCGCTGACCGCCAAGCTGTGGCCGACGTTCGGACTCCCCTGGTACCGCGCGGTTCCTGGACGTTGGAGTCGCGTCTGCCTGTGGATCTCGGGCGTCCATGTCGAGGCCTACGGCACCCCACCCACGCGTCCGTTCTTCCTGGTCTCGAACCACCTGTCGTACATCGACATCTGGGTCCTGCACTCCCAGGTCGTCGGGTGCTTCCTGGCCAAGCAGGAGGTCTCCGGCTGGCCCGGCATCGGCATCCTGGCTAAGGGCGCGGGCACGGTGTTCGTCGATCGCGAAGCACGGCGCGACCTCATGCGCGCAGGCTCGGCGTTGGGCGACACGTTGGCCCGCGGCGACGGCGTCATCGTCTTCCCCGAAGGCACCAGCACGGACGGGACCGACGTCCAACCGTTCAAGGCGTCGCTGTTCCAGGTGGCCGTCGACGCGGGCCTCGCCGTGCGAACCGCCAGCCTGCGCTACGAAACGACAGGCGACGACGAACCCGCGAGCCAGGTCGTCAGCTGGTGGGGCGAGATCGACTTCGTGCCTCACGTGCTGCGCCTCATGCAACTGAAGCGCATCCACGCCACGGTCCGTTTCCAGGAGGCCGCGCTCGAGAACCCGGACCGCAAGGTGCTCGCCGAACAGGCGCGCCAAGCGATCCTCGCGGACTGGGACCCTCAAGCGAGCGCCTGAGCCATGTGCACCGTCACCTGGTTCCACACGGCCGCCGGCTACGAACTGTTCTTCAACCGGGACGAGCTCGACGGACGCGCGCCCGAAGAACCGGTTTCCGTGCAAGATCATCCGGACGGAGCCTACTTGGCGCCGCGCGATCCCGAGGGCGGAGGGACCTGGCTCGCGGTTTCGGCCGACGGTTGGACCCTCGCGCTGCTGAATGGTGACGAGCGCGAGATGGACGCACCCGAGGGCGGCTGGCTCAGTCGCGGGCGCATCATCCCCGACCTGATTCACGCGCCGCGCCAGTCGTTGCATGAGCTCGAGCTGAAACGGTTCCGACCCTTCACTCTGTTGAAGCTGGGACCCAACGCCGAACTCGGAGCCACCGCCTGGGACGGTCGATCGTCGAGCGCCAGGAACGTACGACCGAAGCACGGTCCGCTCACGTCGTCCGGCGTCGACCCGCAAGCGACCGATGCCGGACGTCGGCAACTGCTCGATGCGGCGCTCGAGACGAGCGGAATGCATCGCGAGACCTTCCTGGCCTTCCATCGCATCCCGGGTGACGGCGCGGTGCTGGGACATGGTCCTTGCGTGCGTCGCGAGGGCATCCACACGCGCAGTCTCTGCCATGTCGTCGTGGATGCGATGGATGTCTCGATGGCCCACGCCGCCGGTCCGCCGGATCGCACGCCGCTCGGACCTCCCGTGCGCCTGGCCCGAACGCCCCGATTGCCTTGACCGCGGACCCCATCGAGCCGCCGGAGCCGGAGCACAAGCGATCCGGCCGCGGGCGCAAGCTCTTCGCGATCTACGCGTTGTTGATGTTGGCGTCGTACGTGACTTGGGGCCTGCGAGGTCCGCGCGTCATCGCCCTGGGTCCCGAGGAAACCGTCCTCGTCGTACCGTCCCAGACCAGCGACGGCCCCACCGCCGGCCTGGAGGCGATGGCGCTGTGCGATGTTCCGGCCGACGCTGCGAACGCGCCCGTCATCGTGCTGTTGCACGGCAGCCCGGGGTCGATCGCCAACTTCGACGCGCTCTCCGAGTCCCTGCGCGGTCGGTATCGGCTGATCATTCCCGACCTGCCCGGATTCGGCGCGTCGCCCGGTCCCGTTCCGGACTATTCGATTCGTGCCCATGCGCGCTACGTGCTGCACGCGCTCGACGAACTCGGTGTCGAGGACGCGCACTTCGTCGGGTTCAGCATGGGCGGCGGCGTTGCGCTGGAGGCCTTCGACCTGGCTCCCGAACGCGTCGCGTCCGTCGTCCTGCTCGCATCGATCGGCGTGCAAGAGCTCGAACTGCTCGGTCGTTACGACCTGAATCACGGCGTCCACGGGATCCTGCTCGTGATGGGCTACGGCGCGCGTTACGCCTTCCCCCATTTCGGTGCTGCGGACGGCCTAGCGTTGATGGAGTCGTGGGGTCGCAACTTCTACGACACCGACCAACGCCCGTTGCGCGGCATCTTGGAGCGCATCGACGTTCCCGTGCGCATCCTGCACGGCGAGTTCGATCCGTTGGTGCCCCTCGCGGCGGCGCACGAGCACCATCGCATCGTTCCGCATTCGACGATGCGCATCGTGAAGGATCACGACCACTTCCTGCCCTGGAAATGGACCGCGCCCTTGGCCGAAGACCTGTCCACGTTCGTCGACGAGGTCGAGGCGGATCGAGCGCCGCGCCGCTCGCAAGCCTCACCCGAACGGCTCGCAGCGG
>TARA_R110002126_G_scaffold33382_41_pt1 | contig 10354 bp, 6 predicted proteins | sample TARA_R110002126 | Tara Oceans TARA_R110002126 (sample SAMEA4397536) | marine metagenome | biome: Polar Biome; feature: [DCM] deep chlorophyll maximum layer (ENVO:01000326); material: water (ENVO:00002006), including particulate matter (ENVO:01000060) such as... | depth 30 m
ACCAACTGCTGTTTAATCCGCTCGATACAGGTGTAGCGCGAGCGACCTTTCACCAGATTAAATTCAAACTCCAGTGCGGTGTGTTGTCGGAAAAACGGAATGTCTTTATTAATAAGCTGTTCTTGTAACGCTACCGTAGCGGTAGCGATAACCACTTTTTTATCATGCGCCAGCGCGTATGGAATGACACCCAGCAAATATGCCAGCGACTTTCCGGTACCGGTGCCGGCTTCAATTAAGCCAATCCGGTCATGGCGATGGTAGTGGCCGGCAACAATATTTGCCATTTCTGCAATTAGCTTATTCTGGCCTGGCCGGTGATGATAATTAGGCAACACTGATTTTAACTTTTGCTGCGCATCACGAATTTGCTGTTTAATTTTTTCAGACAGCATAGTTTTTACGGGGGCTTTAGTTGACATTAGCAGGTAAGGTTGCCTGTATAGACGTACAGTTCTGCAATTCTAACCAGCTTCCGCCAATTTAGCAAAGTGTCTGCTAACCTCTTACAGTAAAGATGCAGTAATGTTTTGCGTTTTAGTTCGGTAGTAACTAAAAATGGTTACTCTCAATATAAGTTAATACGTACACTTTTATTTACTAAACGGTTGTCGGAATTAGGCCTGCTTATTAGGTTTTGCACCGAAATCAGGCGTTGGTTTCCTATAAGTCATTGTCAAATAGCGCTATTAATTGTTTATCGAACCATTTTGGGGCGATATTGCCCTTGCAGAGGGATTGACCGCTTACTGCACAAAAGTTCGATGCGGCAGTGTACCAGCTAAATTGTTCAGTAAAAGCTGTTGACCCTATAGAAAAATAACGTTTATTATCAGTACGCGACAAATCGGAGTAAATCCGGGATGAATGGAGTGCCAATTGCCTTTAAAGATTGGTAACTGTTAAAAATAGAATCACTAGCGAGATAGTGGTCCAGGGAGAAATACATGTATACAAATAATAAATTAAGCAAAGCTGTGCGCTTAGCTATCGCCTTCGGTGCTGCTTCAGCTACCGCTTTCACTGCGTCAGTGACGGCAGCTGAAGAAGATGAGTCAGCTAAAGTTGAACGTATTGAAGTTACCGGTTCACGCATTAAACGCGCGGACATGGAAGGTGCAAACCCTGTTACAGTATTAGACCGGGTTGATATCGAGCGTTTCGGTTTAACCTCAATCGGTGACGTGCTGCAGAATATTCCGGCAGCCGGTTCTGCCATTAACACCAACAGCAACAACGGTGGTAACGGTACTACTACATTAAACATTCGTGGTTTAGGTTCAAACCGTACTCTGGTGCTGGTAGACGGTAAACGTTGGGCGCCGGGCCTGGGTGGTTCTGTTGACTTAAACAACATCCCATCTGCTATTATCGAGCGGATTGAAGTACTTAAAGACGGCGCTTCAGCTGTTTATGGTTCAGACGCGGTTGCTGGTGTGGTAAACATTATTACCCGCAAAGATTTCGATGGCGTTCATGCCAACCTGTATGCCGGTGAATATGCCAGTGAAGGTGACGGCCGCAAAGAAGCTTATGATATTGGTTTCGGTACTACTTCAGAAAAAGGTAGCGTGTACTTTAACGTCAGCTATGTGAATGAAGCAGAAACTCTGGCCGGTGACCGTGAGATCTCTGCAGTGCCTATTTTTGGTACGCCGGAAGGTTTTGGTGGTTCGTCAGGTACGCCTAATACGCGTTTTGCTTACGTTGATGATGAGGGTACATTTGTTAACGCGCAGGGTGATGGCAATGGTGGATTGATACCTTGGACTGCATCATCACCCTTTAACTTCGCGCCTTTTAACTATCTATCTACTCCGCAAGAACGTATTAATTTGTTCTCGCAGGCTCAGTATGAGTTGAGCGACTCACTTCAAGTAAACGTGTCAGCTACTTACAATAACCGTAAATCAGCTCAGGCTTTAGCGCCAACGCCACTGTTTATCGGGTCTGCCTTTGGTGATACTGGTTACATTTTAGCAGCGAACAACCCATATAACCCAACTGGCTTAGATTTAAGCACAGACACACCGGGTGAAAACGAGTTGTATCTGGTTGGTCGTCGGATGATGGAGTCAGGCTTCCGTCAGTTTAATCAGAACGTTGACCAATTCCAATTCAACGCAGGTTTTGAGGGTAACTTTGAGCTTGGCGATCGGTTTTTCTATTGGGATGTAGGTTATACTTTCGCAGATATTACCCAGAATGAGCAGACGACAGGCTTGCTTAACATGGGTAACGTTAAAACTGCCATTGGTGATGTTAACGTATGTAATGACACACCGGGCTGTGTGCCACTTGATTTATTCGGTGGTTCGACGGCTATCGGCGTTGGTAGTATTACTCAGGAAATGCTTGATTATATCGAATTCGTAGCGCAAGACGCTTCAAGCACGTCTATGCGTAACTACACTGCAAACATCTCTGGCGACGTATTCGAATTGCCAGCAGGTATGATGGGCTTCGCAGCAGGTTATGAGAAGCGCTGGCACAAAGGTTACGACTTGCCAGACGCCTTTATTGCAGCAGGTTTATCATCAGGTAATGCTCGTCAGCCAACTTCTGGTGCTTTTGATGTTGACGAAATGTACCTGGAATTAGCAATCCCGTTATTAGCCGATGTTGCATTTGCTCGTAACTTAGATTTAGAACTGGCAACCCGTTATTCTGACTACAGCAACTTTGGTAACACAACCAACAGTAAAGTAGGTCTGAAATGGCGCGTAAACGACGATTTAATGGTGCGTGCGACTTACTCTGAGTCATTCCGTGCACCGTCTATCAGTGAATTGTTCCTGGGCAACAGTGACTCTTTTGTTAACTTAGTTGATCCTTGTAATGGTGGCGCTGCGGTTAACTCAGACAAACCAGGTTGTGCTGGTATTCCAGCCGGTTACCAGCAGCCTAACCCGCAAATCCGTACCACCGTTGGTGGTAACCAGAACTTGCAAGCGGAAGAAGGTGAAAGCGTAACTTATGGTTTCGTATATAACCCGTCTTGGGCTGATGGTTTATCAGTAACCTTCGATGTGTTCGATGTAACTATCGACGGTGCAGTATCTGGCGTTGGTGCGCAGAATATTCTGGACGCTTGTGCTGGCGATGGCCAGACTTTGTGTTCTTTAGTACAGCGTAACTCTTCAGGTGCGGTTGTTGACCTGTTCAACGGCTTAGTTAACTTAGGTGGTGCAGAAACCAGAGGTATGGATGCAAACATTGCTTACCGTATGGATTCTGACTTTGGTACTTTTGTTACCCGCTTAGACCTTACCTACATCGATAAACGTAACGACATTATAGTTGACCCGGTATCTGGTTTAAGCACAGTGGACGAACTGGCTGGTCAGGCATTTGACCGTGATGTTATTCCTCGTGTACGTTCTAACTTCTCAGTTGACTGGGCGCTGAATGACTGGACGGCCAGCTACATGGTTCGTTTTATCAAGGGCACTGACGAAGTCTGTAACTTTGGTAATACTGCAGCGCAAAACGCGCAAGAGCAGTTGCTGTGTAGCATGCCAAGTGCTGAAGTGGGTGGTGCAAGCCGCAACCACTTAGGCTCAATGGCTTACCATGATGCGTCAGTAGGTTATCAGTTAACTGATAACGTGCGCGTATTATTAGGTGTTAACAACCTGTTTGATACCGACCCACGTGTATCTTACAGTACCTTCGCTAACAGCTTTGACCCGTCAATGTATGAAATTCCTGGCCGCTTTGTTTATGGCCGGATCAGCATGCAGTTCTAATGCTGAGCTAAAGTTTAGCTAAATTTAAAAGCCTCCCTTGGGAGGCTTTTTTATTAAGAATGTTTTTAAGGACAGGTTGATGAGTGAACAGGGCGAAAATCTTCTGGCGGAAGCTATACGTAAATTCAATAGTGGAGACCGTCTGGCTGGGTTGAAGTTACTGCAGCAATCCGCAGATAGCGGCAATAAAAGAGCAGTACTTTTCTATGCGGACAATCTGTTCAACGAAGACAAAAGCCAGGCGTACACCTATTTGGATAAGGCTGCTGACAAAGGTATGGTTGGAGCACTGCATCGTAAGGTACTGCTACAGCTGTTTTTCGATACCCGAAACGCAGCAACACAACATTTTCTGGACTTGCAGCAAGATGCACAGGCCGGTGATATACAATCTCTTGTTGCCTTAATAGCTGTATTTGAAAAACATCCAGAACAGAGAAATATTTATCTGGCATTGTTGCAACAAACGGCCCCCGAACTGTATCAGGACTTGGCGTTGCCGACAGCCGTCCCCGTAAAACCGTTGAGTGAGTTGCAAATACCTGAATTAGCAGAGGACTTTGTAAATGCGTTTAATCACGGCCTGCAACCCGCCACTGAGACTTTGGCAAAGGACATAGGACTAGTGCTAGCAAAAGCGGCGTTATCCGACATTGAATGTAACTATCTGAAATTGCGATACAACAGCATGTTGCGGCCATCACTAGTAGTTGACCCACAGAGCGGCCGACCTATTCGTGACCCGCATAGAACAGGTAGTGTAGTAACAATTAATCCAGAGCTTCTTGATTGGACTATGTTGACCATTGAATGGCGTATGGAAAATATATCAGGGATTTGCCGGCGCTATGGTGAGCCGACCAACCTTATACACTATAGCCCTGGGCAGCAATATAAAGGTCATTATGATGCTATTGTTGGCCAGGCCGCATTGTGTGATACAAATTTAAACAAGTTTGGCCAGCGCCAAAAAACAGTACTATGTTATCTTAATTCAGTTCAGAGCGGTGGTGCGACTGTATTTCCTAAACTCAATATCAGTGTTAATGCAAGTAGGGGGGATATGTTGATGTTTGATAATATTGATACAAATGGACAACTATTACATAATTCTTACCATGCTGGCCAGCCAGTGCGTGAAGGCGATAAATGGATACTGTCAAAATGGGTTAGACAATCTGTTACTGATTATGGTACGCTCGCCTATGGTTAATTTATTGTATACAAGGAGTTTTTTATGTCGAATTTAAGAGTGTTTAGCAGTGCCGCAGTTCTGGCACTGCTACTGCAGTTGGCAGGTTGTAGTAGCACCAGTAATACTGCCGCAGCGTCAGATAAGTCTGGCGATATCAAAGCTGTGCAGAACGAACAAGCAGAATCAGACGATTCAGATCAAGTTGCGGCAAACGACAGTCAAAAAGTGCACTGTACTCATGAGAAAAAGATTGGGTCGAACAGAAAATTTTTACGCTGCTTCACTGTAGAAGAAAAAGATCGTATGCGAGAGGCCGCACGTGATGCCTGGCTCAGGTCACAGCAAGGTTCTGAAACCGGCGGTGGTTAATGGTATTGTTTAATTAGGTTGACCAGTGACTGATAACTTCGCTGCACTAGCTGCTAAGGCTGTAAAAGAACAGGATTTTGTTTCTGCCTTGGGTATTTATGCCAATTGGTACGCGGCAAATCCTGCCTATTTTCATAACACAATATCTGACGATTCTGTGAGAGAGACACATATTTCGAATGCGGCTAATCTGGCCAGAAAAAAATTATATGATAACGTCTTACCTGCTTTAGGCGTCAGTGACCGAATCGACAAGGCCGTCCATTTTTATTTTGGACTGAAAACCAAAAGTTTTTCGAATTTGTTACAACAGCCTGCTTTTTTTTATGTGCCTGGTCTAACAGCTAAGCCCTTTTACGAGGTAAAGGAAGTGACCGGCTTATCCGAATTTATTAAGTCACTTCAGCCATTTAAAAAAGCATTATCAGAGCTTTCGCAAAAAAGTTTTCAACATTATGTCGATCAATCTGGTCCGGTACCTGCCACTTCTGGCTGGCAACAAGTCAAACAAAAATGGCTTTCAACTCATTTGTTGCTCGGCGGCAACAAAACTGAGCTAAATGATGCAAGCATCAAACAATGCCAGCAATTGTTTGATGATCCTCTAGTGGCTAATTGTCCCCCTCATGCTGCAGAGGTTTTTGTGTCTTCCTTATTGCCCTCTGCAGAGATCCCTGAGCATTATGGGATATCCAATATCAAGCTGACCGTGCATATCCCGCTGCAGGTTAACGGTTCAGCTTGCTTACAGGCAGGTAAAAGCAATGTTTGTTGGCATCAGTCTTTAGATGCAATCGTTTTTGATGACAGCTTTTTACATAGTGCTAGCAACCATGGTGTGGAACGCCGTGATGTGCTAATTTTTGATGTCTGGCACCCAGATTTAGCCAATGCCGAAAAAAATGCTATCAGGCATTTTATGGCGCAACATCAACTATGGTCAGAAAAATATGCTAAATTGGCGGCATTGGACGCACGTTAGTAGTTTTTTTAATGACAAGTTTTGATCTTATTAAGCGGTTTCAACAGATAGCCTACCTATATAATCAGCAGGCATTTCAACAGCTAATCGATTTCTTTAATTCTCAGTTGAAGCTTGTGAAGGTTCCAGCTGAAATTGGTTTAATGTATGCCATGGCGTTGCGTAAACAAAACCTGCTTAGTAACAGTGAACGCGTATTTACAACATTAATAAAGCTGCATCCAAAACAGCCACAAATAAAAAATAGCTTTGGAAATTTATTGCTACAAATGGGTAATCCTGAAAAAGCGATAAGCCAGTTTACCAGCGCGATTAGCCTGAGCAGTAACTATGCAGATGCGTATCTCAACTGCGGCAGAGCTTATATGATGTTGCAACAATTAACTAATGCCCGACAGTGTTATGCACAGTCAGTACGTCTTAGACCAGACGATATTAATAGCATTATCGGCCTGGCTGAGGCCGAGGCCGCTTTAAAAGATCTGGCTGCCGCCGAAAAACTGTATCTCGAGGTGTTGGCAAAACATCCTGATAACGTCAAGGCACTTAATAATATAGGCAATATTAAACGGCGTCAGGGAAACGTACTTGATGCCATAGCGTATTTAAAGCGCGCCAGCATTCATAGCTCGGCGACCGTATTTAAAAATCTTGCTGCATGCTATGCGTTGAATAGCCAATATACTGAGGCTGCACAATGCTATCAGCACGCACTGGAGTTGGCCCCGGACGATGTTGCTGTGCATGATGAGTACGCTAGCTTATTGTGGCAGCAGGGTGAGGCACAACCGTTTAAATATTTTGAAGGCCGGCTGGATGACCCTGGCCGTAACCCCAATCTATGGCTAGCGTATATCAGAATTTTGTTGCGGATAGACCAGCCTGAGCGTGCCAATGAGTACATGCAACAAATGCTAGCAGTACTGCCAGATAACAGTGATGTAGCCACTCTTGCTGCTAACGTGCAGCGTGAAATGGGCCAGCTTAATACATCAATTGAATTAGCCAGAAAAGCACTTAAAGTTTGTGGTGATCCTAAAGCCATAGCGCAGAGAAGCGAGCTGGCATACAGTTTACTGACTAATAAAAATGGTGCTGAGGCGGCGCATATTTATCAGGCATTGTGTCGGGATGACCCCGATAATCAGGGATGGTGGACAACATTAAGCACTGCCTGGTGGTTAAACGGAAACTTCGAAAAGTACCACTGGTTATGTAATTATCAGTTAGTTAATGTCAGCGAGCTGCAACCTACAGCAGAACCGGTAGAACGCTTCAACCAGCGGTTGTTAGAGCTACTACAGTCGCTGCATCAGAATGTTCGCGAACCTATTGGTCAGTCATTACGCCATGGATCTCAGACATTCGAAGATATTTTTGACAACGAAGATCCGCTATTACAAGCCTTGAAGTCAGCAATTCTTATCCAGGTGAAGGATTTTGTCAGTACATTAACACCTGACCGTAAACACCCTTTCTTATCGCGATTGGCTGAAGAATTCAGCTTTCAAGGTTCCTGGTCAGTGCGGCTTAAAAGCAGCGGCTATCATAAGTCGCATTTTCATCCAATGGGCTGGCTAAGTGGTGTTTACTATGTTGATGTACCGGCTGAAGTAAATCAGGGCGGGCAGGGGTGGCTGGTATTTGGCCGGCCCGAGATCCCACAGCTTGGATATCCAGGAGACTTTGCCGTAAAACCTGAAGGCGGTTTGCTTGCGTTATTCCCTTCTTTTATGTGGCACGGTACCAATCCATTTGAATCGGCATCTAACAGAGTTACGGTTGCATTTGATTTGGTGCCTTTAAAAGAAACAGGTAATAACTAATATGCAGCAAGAGATAGCCCAAGCCATTGCCTGGTTTAATCAACAGCAGTACCAGACACTCATAAGTTTTTGCGAGCCCAGAAAAAATCAGCACCCGATGCTTAGTCTGTTGTTGGCAACTGCATATGGCAAGGTGGGGCAGTTTAGTGCTGCGGAACAACTTTTCTTGTCATTAAAACAGCAGCATCCGGCAAATCTCGATGTTATATTCAATTTTGCATTAGTGTTAAAGTTGCAACAACGTAATGACGAGGCTCTGCAACAGCTTCAACAATGCCTCAGGCTAAATAACCAGTACCATCCAGCACACCATGCTATAGGCACACTGTATTTGGCTGAGACTGAACTAGCTTTGGCTGAGACACACTTAAAGCAAGCTGTCGCTATACAACCGGCTAATCCAGCCTATTTGCATAGCTTGGCAGAACTACACTACATACGGCAAGATTTTGCCAAAGCACGTCAGCAACTGTTTGCGGTATTGGGGCAGCAGTACCATGCTCCGTCACTCATTCTGCTCAGTGCCGTGCTTTATAAGTTAAAGCAAACTGACGCAATGCGTGCTTTATGTCAGCGGTACGGCGAACAAGTTATCCAGCAAGCTGAAATACAGATGTATGCCGGGCTAATAGAACTTGATGAAAAATGCTACGTCAGAGCGCTTAAACTGCTGCAGCAGGCTCAATTACTTGCTAAATCACCAAGCTTTGATATTGATGCGAACCTATTGTACTGCCGGTATTTGCTGGCGGCAGAACCAACGTTAATTCAGCAAATTATTGAACTTACCAAAACAGTTAATATGGCTCAGGCATGGTTTTTCACAGCTAATTTGCTGGAAACTCTTGGCGAGTTGGATGCTGCAACCTCCGTTATCGGGCAGGCATTGGCACAATTCCCGGCTGATAAGCCATTGCGGTTGATTAACGCCAAAATATTAACCCGTGAAAAGGATTATAGGCAGGCATTGGCTGTGCTCGATAGCATTGATGCAAGCCAAACTGGCGAGCTGCTGTTGGACATGTATTATTTGAAAGCCCGGATATACGATGAGCAGCAGCAATACGCGCTAGCGGGCGAGCAAATTCGTCTTGCTAAAACACAGGTTGCACCTGTAGAGGTGTTCACCGGTTTGAAAAAAAGTATTGTCAGGGCAATAGAGGATATCAAACAGCCTGTCGTTGGGCCGTCTGCTTGTTCGAAGAAACTGATCTTTATAGTAGGGTTTCCCCGTTCTGGAACTACGTTGTTGGAGTCTCGGCTTGCCAGGATTGCAGGCGTAAAGGTATTGGAGGAAACTCATGCGGCTAAACAGTTTTACTATCAGTTACTGGCGAGGTCTGATGGCGAGGGTGTAATGGCATTTCTTAACCAGAAAAGCCCGGCGCAATGCGCCGAGCTCGCCAGGGAATATTTAACCAGCTTGCAGCAATATCAGCACATAAGCGAGCATGATGTTGTTGTCGATAAAATGCCACTTAACGCAAGCTACCTGGCTCCGCTGCTGCATTTATTTCCTGATGCCAGGGTAATGATAATGCTGAGACATCCGTTGGATGTTTGTATCAGTAGCCTGAAACAACGAATGATCAATTTATTTTCAGTAGATGATTTTGCCGAAACGTATGACTGTTACTTTTCGTTCCTTACGCAATTTAAAAGTCGGTTTGCCCCAAACGTAATGGAACTTCGTTATGAAGAATTGGTAGCGAATTACCAGCAGGTTTTTGCTACGGTCCTGCAGCATTGTCAGCTGATATGCCCGGAGGGTGGGGCGACTAAAGAGTCAGCAGCGCCCACAATGTTTAATACCCCTAGCTACCATCAGGTTGCGAAGCCTCTTTATACCAGCTCAGTTCAGTCGTATGAGCATTACCAGCACATATTTAATTTACAGCACCCGACGCTTACTCGTTGGTGTGAACAGCTTGGCTATAAATCCATTTAACTAATCTCACGTTCCATTTTAAATGCCAGTGTATAGCGCGGCTGATAACAGATCCGATTAGGTGGGCGGCCAACATGCTTGATTGCGCCATTGAAAATAACCACCCGGCCGGGTTTGGGCGTGCAGGCAAAAATGCAGTCATCTTCACTATTGTAAAACAGCGTTTCTCCACCCCATTCAATATCCCACTCCGGGCAAATATAAACTAATACAGTTAACTCATCACTACCTGCTACACAGTCTGTATGAGTGAATAGCATATCTCCGAATGAGGCGAAGTTAACA
>TARA_R110002126_G_scaffold175451_1_pt1 | contig 10352 bp, 10 predicted proteins | sample TARA_R110002126 | Tara Oceans TARA_R110002126 (sample SAMEA4397536) | marine metagenome | biome: Polar Biome; feature: [DCM] deep chlorophyll maximum layer (ENVO:01000326); material: water (ENVO:00002006), including particulate matter (ENVO:01000060) such as... | depth 30 m
ATCAGCAGGGATGGCTATATTACGCTCGGCTTTACGAATTACATACCAATCGGTTTGGGCTAGGGTCATGTTTGTATTGTGCTTAACCTGTGCAATATGGTTTGACTTTAAGCCTTTGGTGATTAGACGCTCGGTAGAGTCCACCATTGCTGGCTTACCATCAACCTCACCTAAGACTTTGACATACATTGGGTTGCCGTCTTTGTCAACTTCTTCTTTGTCTTCAAGTGCCTTTGGCGTGGCAGTATAAGAGCCGTTCTCATTTGCCGTTACCCAGTAGTAGCGGTCATCTGGTCTGATTTCGTCTTGTCTAATAAACATATTAGTTCCTATCTTGCGTTAGCGTATTTAAAGGGATTTTCGGCAAATGCCATGTAGATGTAAGTTGAGCCAGATGAATTTATTGCTGTATATGTTTCTCTTAATTTAAATCCGTTAGATAAAAAATCACATATAGGTGTAGTTAATTCTGCATCAGCTTGACTTGGTTGTAAAAAATTACCAACAACATTATATGTTTGGGTTGATGTGTCCATCATAATCCACGCATCGCCACCCGTATTTGAACGCTTAAGAATTATAAATCTTGGTCTAAACCCAGTAAAAATAAATGGACCATCCGTAGAACCATTACCTGTGTATGAGCCAAATGCAGAGTAGCCAGCAATAGGTGTAAAGCAATAAGCCACTAAGTTATTTGTGCTACCGTTTGTTTCAAGTGCTGTTCCAACAGTAAATACTGTGCTTGTTGGTGTCACATTGTTAAACCCAGTGGTATCAGTAGCCCATCCATTCTGTAGGTTTAAATAACCATACATATTTGCCCCATAAACTGAACTATAAATAAGCCAATTTTGCGATGATGACCTATTTTTTACGATAATAAATGTTGGCACTGCGCCTAATCCATGACCTATAGTAGCACCAGCAGTTCCATTTCCTGTATAAGTAACAATACTAAATCCAGCAGTTGTATTAGCACGAACTTGAGAACTGATAGAACCTGATGTGTTTGTTACAGTGCTACCACCAGCGTTCCAAACCCAACCAACATAAGTTCTACCAGTTTCGTTTGTTCTGCCGTTAAATGACCCAGTGTTATCTGCACCTAAATTAATAGCATTATTACTAAAACTTGTAATAGCGTTATAACCAGTAGTTTCCGCATCAGTTTGATTGCAAGAAATCTGCGCTCCAGTACCTCTTAAAACATCCCACCAAGAATGTCCAGATGCTGCACTTCTACTCTTATTCCAAATTAAACCAGGAGCAAACTCCAGAGGAATTGATTGTGTTGAACTATTACCACTCCAAGTCTTGACATCAAAGTAATCATTAGCTGTTGTAGATGCAGTAGCACCAATAGTAGGAGTAGGTAAGTTAAATGTGTTTAGTCTTACATATCCTGTTGGGAGTGTGTAGGTGAATGGCTGTTGACCGTAGTTATGAGTATGCACATGACCGTTGTAACCAAAAGACAATGGTAACCAACTTCCTCCTCCAGGACTGGCACTAAGCAGGTCAGTAAATATTGCTCCTGTTCCTGCAACTGGGTCGCCAGAGTTAACATAAGTGCCGTTAATGGAAACAAACAATTTACCATTGTCCATATCGCAAGCTACACCAAGTGTGGCATTACCAAAGAATGTATAACTTCCAGTAAGCGTACTTCCATCATATGCTTTTGAAACACCTGTGCCACCACCTGAATAAAGCATTCTACAAATTGGACCTGTTCCATCAGGTCTACGCATTGAACTTTCACTTACACCCACCGCACCAGGAACTGTGCTATTAGTAATGATTACTTCCCAGTACCATTTACCTGAACGAGGTAAAGTAATTGTTCCATAGCATGGTCCATCAGCACCAGCCGATGCCATAGTTCCAATTAAATTTGCACTTGAAAAAGCTGTAGCAGCACCCCAGCCAGTTGGTTGTGGAGTTGTTCCGTTTAGCACACAGTAATTAGCCGTAGTGGCACTAGTCAATGTAGGCACATCGGTCATACTGTCGTATGTAGAACCGCTAGTTAAACTAATGTTATTGGTTGTCCAGTTGTTGCCTTGGGGAGAAAAGTCATTGGCAATATTACCAAGCAATGTGCCAGACGATGTAAATGTATGGATTGTGTTACCGCCAGATTGGGTAATTGTTCCGCCAGTAAATTGAGGTGTGCCAGCGTAAGAAACAATCACAATACCAGAGCCACCAGCTCCACCAGTTTGATTGCCACCAGAATTTGTGGCAGCAGCCCCACCGCCACTGCCTCTATTGGTAGCTCCGTTTGTTCCGTTACCATCTGCGGCAGCTCCAGCACCGCCACCTCCAGAACCACCAGCACCGCCAGATGATGAACCACCACCGCCACCACCGCCAGCATAAGTAACTGAAGAACCAGAAATAGATGAAGCTACACCAGCACCACCAGCACCAGCAGTACCGCTTGATGCGGCAGTACCAGCAGACCCTGCTCCGCCACCACCGCCACCTGATGCAACAGCACCATAAGAAGTACCTGCTCCACCATTGTTACCTTGACCTACCGTACCAGATCCTGGCGTTGCAGTTAAATAACTACCGCCACCTGCTCCAGAACCACCATTTCCACCGCTAGTACCTAAACCACCACCACCAACGGCAGTTAATCCAAATGCAGTTGTATTATTTCCTGGATTTCCAGGAGCGTTTGTTCCAGAATTACCAGCAATACCTGCACCAACGGTAATTACATAGCTAGAAGCTGAACTAAGAGTGGTTGTGCCTGTTAATAATCCACCTGCGCCACCACCACCGCCATAAACATATTGAAATCCAGAACCTTGTCCTGAACCACCACCTGCTACTACTAAATAAGAAGCTGATATTGAAGACTGTGGAGTGAACGGCAAATAGAATCCGTTTGTACCATATGAGCCACCGTAGCGGATAGGTTGCCATACACCTAAGCCGTTAGATGTACCGAAACTGTTTGGTGTTAGAGCTTGACCGTCAATGAAGTTAATGTCGGTCATGTAGCCGTCAAGATATGAATCGCTTGCTACAGCTCTTCTGCCAATATTGTGAGCAACAACAGAATTAACTGCTAAATCTGTGTTTTGAGCAACGCCAGTAGCAGTAATTGTTTGTTGTACGCCATTTACATATACTTTAACTCTATCAGCTTGTGTAGCTTGAGTAGTATCAAACGCAACTACAAAATGATACCAAGCACTAGGGTCACGAAATACAGCGGTTGTTTTTGGGCTAACTCTACCAGCAGAAACACTCATGTCAACTTGAAACTCATCAGTATTTTGTAAGCTTATATCAACAAACGGGGGGTTTGCTGTACCAGCACTAAAGAAACTTCTGTATGTTCCCAATTGACCTAGTTTTGACCAAAAAGATATGGTAAATGTCTTTTGATTAGACGCAACAGTTGGAGTGCGATTTAAATAAGCAGATGCACTTGCACGGAAACGCAATGAGTTGGTTGTCAATACAATTGGGGTTAGGTATCCGCTTGATGTAAAGGTATGGATAACATTACCGCCAGCGACTGTTACTGTACCGCCAGCCATTTGCTGAGTTGTTCCTGAGTAGCTGATGATTACGATGCCTGAACCGCCTGCACCACCAGAAAAATTTGCAGCGCCAGTAGTTGCACCGCCACCACCGCCACCACCTGTATTTGCAGTTCCAGCAGTACCTACTCCACTATTAGCTCCACCAGCGCCACCGCCACCAGCGCCACCAGAACCAACGTTAGCAGTATTTGTTCCACCGCCACCACCACCAGCATAAGTTACTGAACTACCGCTTATTGAAGATGCAGTACCAGCACCGCCATTTCCACCTGCAGTGCTTGTTCCATTTGCACCAGCAGCACTTGCTCCGCCACCGCCACCGCCACCATATTGAACAGCAGCAAATATTCCAGAGCCACCATTGTTACCTTGACCAGCAGTTCCTGTACCACCAGCAGCAGACCCACTATAAGAGCCACCGCCACCTGAACCACCACTAGCTCCTGTAGTAGTTCCTCCTTGATAACCACCGCCACCACCACCAACAGCAGTAGTTGAAACCATACTAAATGAAGAATTGCCTCCATTACCACCTGCAGATGCACTAGCAGCAGTGCCACCAGCACCTACTGTGACTGCGTATATTGAGTTGGTATCAATGGTAAGCCCAGAGCCAGACAACAGACCGCCAGCTCCACCACCACCATTTGAACCACCACCGCCACCGCCACCAGCCACTACCAAGTAACTTGCTGTCAAGGAGGACAATGGGCTAAGAGTGCCAGATGTAGTAAATGTGTGAATTGTGTTGCCACCGCTTGAGGTAACGACACCGCCACCGAATTGTTGTGCGCCTACATAGGAAATGATGACTACGCCTGAGCCACCTGATGAGCCAGAGGTTTGAGAGTACTCAGCTCCACCGCCACCACCGCCTAAGTTTGCTGTGCCAGAGGTTGAATTTCCTCCTGAGCCACCACCTGTACCGCCACCGCCATTGCCACCTGCTCCGCCAGCGCCAGGATATGCTCCGTATGTACCTCCACCACCTCCACCTGCGTAGTAAGTAGAAGTGCCAGAGATGGAAGACGCAACGCCTACACCACCAGCACCTGCTGGATTATTACTTAAAGAACCTGCTGCACCTGCTCCACCACCGCCACCGCAACCATAAGGTTGACCGCTAACATTTGAACCAGCAGCACCATCGTTACCTTGACCAGATGTACCAGTACCAGCTGCTGTGCTTCCAGTACCTGATTGACTTGCGCCACCACCTCCAGAACCACCATTTGCACCAACAGTAGCTGATGGACCATTTTGGCAACCACCTGCACCACCGCCTACTGAAGCAGTAACCGAAATTCCTGTGCCAGTTATCGTTGAATTGCTACCGTTTGCTAAAGGAGTTCCGCCAGCACCTACAACGATTGTGTATGAAAGTGTTGGATTAAGTGATACTGTGCCAGTTAATAAACCACCAGCACCACCGCCAGCACCCCTATTACCACCAGCTATAAAACCGCCACCGCCACCACCTGCTACCTGTAGGTAACTAGCCGTAACGGCAGAACCGCTAGTCCATCCGAAAGCTGCTAATGCTGCTGCACCAATTTTAGATAAGCGTGGCATCTATAAAACCTTACAATTATTAAAGTGGTATCTAAACATATTTGGACCTTTACCTGTGTGTTCGCAAGTAGGGCATATGCGTATTGTATCTGCGTTACTGGGTCTTTTTCCTGTTGGTTTACCCTTTTTAGGGCTTACAACTTTATGTTTACCATAAGCTCCTCTTGGGTATCTTTGAGCTTGTTTTTGTTCTTCAGTTCTTGGCTTTAACTTGGCTTTATAAGCCATACCACTTAACCCATTTTCAATAACTTCATTAGCCCATAACGAGCTTTTTACAATATTATTTTCTTTGCTAAATTGAAGTGCAGCCTGTTTACATCTTTCTTTATCTAAATAAAATCCAACAATACTTGTTTTAAAAGTTTTGCCGTTTTCAGATAAATGTTTTCTCCATGTTACACCGCTACCCCAATATCTAGAAACTCTATCTAATGAGCAAGTTTTACCAAAATACTGCATACCAGTTATGGTATGAGTTTTAATATAAAGAATAGTTGGGCTAAACATAAATCTACGCAAATTTCGTCTGAGCTGCGAGTACTGTGAAAGCTGCACTTCCCGTTTTAATTATGACGTAGGTATAACTGTCAATCGAACTAGCATTACCGCTAGTAGGAGCTGTACCACCTTGCCATTTTGGAGTTACAGAAGAGCCATCAACTTGAACTGCGGAGTTGTAATAGGCTGTAGAACCGTTAGTGACCAAGAAGGTAACAGACATCGACTCACCAGTAGCCATGATGGTATTTAAAGAAGTTCCGCTAGAACCACGGAAGTTGACTGTCCAGTTTGCTGATGCGTTTGATGTGTAATATAAAACTGACTGGGTTGTAATATCGTAATTAATTGTGCCTGTTGCTGCTGTAGCAGAGACTGTAGCGGTCTCAATAATATTAGAAGTCTTTAGGTCTGCATTAGAAGATGTACCAACGAAGGTCTGTAAACCCGTAAATGAATTTGCTACGTTGGTAACAGGAATGTTTGCACCAGCTAGAGTAGTTGCTCCTGTACCACCTTGGTTTACTGATAATGCGGTAGTTAAACCAGTCAACGAAGTAATGTCAGAGTTTGCACCCTTAAGAGCAAATGGGGCTGCTGCACTAGAAGTTACCCCAGTACCACCAGAAGCTACTGGCAGGGCTGTTCCTAAAGTTAAAGAACTAAGGTATGTAACAGCATCTACTACGTTAGTCCCGTTGTTAAACACAAACATTGACTTACCAGCAGCAACGGCTATGCCTGTACCTGTAGTATTTTTAACAGTGATAGCGTCTGCACATCCGTTGTTTACTAAGTATAATTTTTCAATTTGGCAACCTGAACCAAGGATTAAGTTTCTAGCACCGCCAGAAGTTCCTGTAAGGTTTAAACGCAGATTACGAGCTGTTTGGGTAGTATTTACATCTGTAAGGGTGACTGTAACGTCTGCACTAGAAAACGCTACATCGGCAGAGCCAGTAATGGCTTCTTCTAACGCAGTTCCTAAGTTGGTGTTAGTTGTTGCACCCCAAGTACCAGACTGGTCGCCTGTGCCGATAAGCTCGATTTTTAGTGGTGAATAAGTCGATGCCATAATTTATCCTTTATGCCGCTATTTCAACCCAATTGGGCGATTGTGTGTCAATAATATCATTCCAAGTGCCTGTTTGCGAGTCATTTATGTCTATCCAGTTCGGTGTTTGACCATCATCAATTACCTGCCAAATTAGTACGCTTCCTACCTCTCCAACTGCCTGTACGCCTGTGACGCTTACTGCCGTACCAATGACTACTGCAATACTTCCAACACTACCTGTTGCCTGTAATCCTGTGACACTAATATTCTGTCCAGTAATTACGTCTACTCTAGGTGTAGTTATATACGCTTCTACACCCACTAAATTCACAGAACTACCAGCGGCAACTGTTACATCGCCTACAGCAGTCGTTCCAGAAACCCCAGTTACGCTGACATCCGTACCTTCTTGTACGGTTACACTGCCAACGCTTCCTGTAGCCTGAAGTCCTGAAACTGGAGCATTTGCTGCACCCTCAACAGTTACCGACCCCTGTACTACTGTTCCTACAACACCTATTACATTAACTACCGCAGTTCCAGTAACCGTTACGCTACCAACACTGCCTGTTGCTTGTAATCCAGTTACATTTACATCAATTTCTGTGGCTACCGTTACCGTACCTACAGATACCGTTCCTGCTACACCTGTGACTGATACTATAGACCCAGCCAGTATTGTTACTGAGCCTACCTGTCCTGTACCATTTACACTGGTTACACCAACATCCGATCCAGCATCGACAGCTACACCTTCTATCTGGCACGTACCGCTTACTCCAATTACATTAACAACTGCCGTACCTGTAACTGTTGCACTGCCTAACTGCCCTGTACCAGAAACTCCTGTTACATTTACTATCGCATCTTGGGTGGTTTGTACAGTAACCGAGCCTACTTGCCCTGTTGCTACTACACCACCGCTACCTTCACCCCAAGGGTTTTCACCCCATCCACCATAGCCCCAGCCACCAAGAGGGACTTCTACATCAGTGTAGTCCTCGCCCCATGGTCCAGCACTCCAAGCACCACTGCCCCAGCCAGAATAGGTTGCCACTGATAAATCACGCTATGCGGATAATGGCGTTACTTGCGTCTGCTGTTGGGAAGACGATGGTAAATGTACCGCTAGTAGAGGTCTTAGCACCGCCAAAATCTAAAATACATACAGAAGGATCGCCTGCTGCGGTATCGTTATAAATCATGGCGCCATATGCAGTAATGGTCGCAGAGGTAAACGATAAATCAGCAAAGTCGGTAAAGGCTGTAGTACCCGAAGAAGTTGGGGTTACATTGGTTAATGTACCGCCACCAGCCGAATAAGTACCAGAGTTAGCCACTTCGTTGGTTGCCGTATAAGCAGTAGTAGCAGCCGTGAAGGATGCACTGTTGTCATACATAGCCAATTTGAAGGTATTACCAGTACCAGTCGTAAAGTTATGCGTTGCTGTCATTAACTGTACCTTGAAGCTGGTACACATAAAGTTGCCTGTAAAAGCCATTTTGGACTCCTATTCGTCTAAAAGTTTAATTAATTCAGGATGACCAGCTTCCCGTAGCTTGTGAGCTAGTGTTACACGATCAAATTTTACCGCTTCATTCATATAAAAAACCAGCACACCACGAATATGTTCACGAAACGCTAATGCCTGTTCACGAACCAAAGGGTGGGACTGATCCCCTACCTGAATAATCTTATCTAATGCCCGTTCAGCGACTTCCTCTGGAGAAAAGCCACCGTGGTCTTTTGTAAATACTTGGATACCGCTAGACTCGCCTAGCCCTTGTACGCTAATCATCTTACTGGATACCTCACTTGTCCACTTCTATAGGCGTCTTGACGATCCTTAGCATCACCTAACTGTTTCAGATCTGCCATTGCTGCGTCATAACGACCTTTGTACATCGTCATGGTGTCAGCGTCTGTTTTCATAAAGTTTGCTGCTTCTAGAAGAGCGCCATATAGAAGTACAGAATCAAAATTATCCCCAAGCCACGAAGTGCCTGCTGTAACAATAGACTGTGGGTAGTAGAAGTAATGCAGTTCTACAGCATAGTTAGAGTCTGGAGTAGGTCCTAAAATAAAGCTATTGTTATCAAAAATAGCGTAATACTCAGGCTCTCCATAGAACGCAGCGTCCGTATCTGGGTAGGATTCACGGATAAAGTTAACATCTTTGTTAAGAAGATAGTGATACTCATTTGCCGCATTAATCACCGCAAGGCTAAAGGTAGCCAGCCAGTCAACTGGAGTTGCTAGGTACTTATTTCCGCTTGTTACATTTCCCGTAACATTCTTACGGAAAGCTGGCATCTGCACCGTGTTATAGATGCGTTGCTCGGCAAGCTGGACAAACCTAGCAATCTGCTCGGCAGACGTAAAAGAGCCTACTGTTGCTGGGAAATCGTTCTCTGAAAAACCTTTAATGGCGGCAGTTAATTGCGTGTAATTCATATTCTAACGCCCTTACGGTAGTTTTCTTTTGCTGGAATTACTTGCAAGTTTAACGGTACATGAAGCCCAGACACAACCTTTCCTTGCAGTGGATATATATGATCTACGTCCCACTGAAACCCAAAAAGTTTTGTTCTCTTTATGGCCAATTCGTATGCTTCCTGCATCATCCACACATCATTTTCTGTAAGCCAAGCTGGAGTTCTTTGTATTTTAGCCGCTTGTCTTTTACGGACTTTTGCGTTAATTTTGTGTTTATTTTTTAAATTCCAAGCTACTCTAGCAGCGTTCATTTTTTCTGGGTTTTCATCCCTCCACGCTTTAATTCTTTGCGCAACTGCCTCTTTGTTCTTTTCGGCATATTTCTTTTTTGCTTCTTTAACTTTTTCAGCGTTGGCAATCCCCCAAGCACGAACACCTGCTAGTTTTCGGGGGTCTAGTGGATCTTTGTAAGGCATAAATATTAACCCATCTTCCCGCTAGACATTCTGCCTTTGGTTGCTGCACCAGCACCACGCATCTCAATCTTGCCGTATTTATCAACGCCTTTGCCATGAGTCTTGCTAATACCGCCCACGGAGATATTCATTTCTGACATATCTTGAGCGCCAGTCATGCCTTTAGAAGTCAATCCTTTAGCAGAAATTGTCTTGCCTTTCATTGTATGGGGAGGAGCATAGACTTTAGCGTCTCCAACTTCCTTGCCCATTACTTTTTTAGAATAGTTAGCCATTATCGACCTCTTCCAGCTTTACGCATCATGCCTTGGTTCTTAACCTTAGCTAGGTTACGACCCATTTTCTTCATATCCATCTGGCTTTTACCGCCCATTTTGGGTTTAGCTTTCATGCCCAATACTGTAGGACCGCTATCACCTAAATTTTTACCTTCGGTCTTGCCTTTTTTAGCAATCCCATCTGCGTCTTTCTTAAACATTTTCAACTCCTTATGTTGTTGTTACCGTTACACTTCCTACCAAACAGCTTGGGGCAAGATCATTAGGAGTTAATCCATCATCTCTAGCACCACCAACAGGGTTCCATCCCCACTGGAAAATCCTACTACCGCCTTCTGGATAACCAACACCTTGCAGTGTATTATCGTTGCTTCCATTAAGTTGTAAACCACTTGTTCCAGATACCTTATAGCTTACATCAGGGCGTGGTTCCCGTACAGCCTGTGGGTCATCAACTGGGTA
>TARA_R110002126_G_scaffold66080_13_pt1 | contig 10341 bp, 11 predicted proteins | sample TARA_R110002126 | Tara Oceans TARA_R110002126 (sample SAMEA4397536) | marine metagenome | biome: Polar Biome; feature: [DCM] deep chlorophyll maximum layer (ENVO:01000326); material: water (ENVO:00002006), including particulate matter (ENVO:01000060) such as... | depth 30 m
CCGTTGGATAAAGGCTTCTGTCGCGCCGACGAGTTTCATGACTTCAATTTCGGTTCGACGATTCATGATCGCCAAACGAATGGTGTTACCAATCACTAATACCACTGCGAGTACTAATAAAGTGGCAATCGCTAGCACGGTTTTTTCAAGTAACTTAAGCAATGCTTGCAAACGTTCTAGCCATTCAATGTCTAAACGACCAAAATCAACTTCGGATTCGCGTTCTAATTTTACCAATAACTCACGTGCACCTGTTGGACTAGAGTATTTAAGCGAGGGCGTTACCGTAACTACAGCAGGTAATGGGTTTTCATCTAAATATGACAGCGCCTCACCAAAACCAGATAAACGCTGAAACTCTTCTAGTGCTTGCTCGCGACTAATGTAAGTGACTGATTCAACTTCACGAAAAGCTTTAATGCGCGACAATAAACTTTGAATAGATTGTTCACTGCGCCCTTTGTTAATAAATAATGAAATTTCTGCGGCACTGTTCCAAGACTGAGTGATATTTTCGGCATTTTTAACCAATACCTGCAGTGCAGCCGGTAAGCTTAAACTCACGCCCAATACAGCCATGGTCATAATAGATGATACTGGGTTGCGCCAAAGTTCGCCCATACTCGACATGCCTTGCTGTACATGACGAATAAAAAACATCACGATTCGGCCACTCAAGGGTAATTTACTTTGAGTAATACTCGGTTTTTTACTCATCGCATATTCTCCTCAGCAGCTGAACGTTCCCCACCGAGCATTCGTCCTTCACGCAGCGTAAAAGTGCGGTATTTCATGCGCGCGATAAGACCTAAATCATGGGTGGCAATAAGCACGCTAGTACCTGAGTCATTAAAGGCCTCAAATAAGCGTAAAATATCCATCGATAATTTAGGGTCCAAGTTACCCGTAGGTTCATCGGCTAGCAGTAAAGGAGGCTTATTAACAATAGCGCGCGCGATACCGACGCGTTGTTGCTCACCACCAGACAGCATTATCGGTAAATGTCGTTCTTTGCCATATAAACCGACCATGTCGAGAGCACCTGCGACCCGCTTACGAATTTCACCATGGGTAAAGCCTTCAATCACTAACGGTAAGGCAATATTGTCAAAGACAGTTTTATCCATCAGCAAGTGATGATTTTGGAAAATCATGCCGATATTACGTCGTAAATAGGGCACATGTTTCGGCCCTACATTCGCAATATTATGCCCATTAATAGACACCTTGCCTGCCGTGGCACGTTCAATCACGGTAATCAATTTGAGCAAAGTGCTTTTACCGGCACCAGAATGGCCAGTTAAAAAGGCCATTTCACCTTGTCGAAGATGAAAATTGACATCCATAAGGGCTTTTTGGCCCCCTGAATAGACTTTACTGACCTGCTCAAATTGGATCATATATTATTGGTCCGTTTTATCCTGACTAAATAATGCTTCAATAAAATCATTGGCGTTAAAGGTACGCAAATCATCAATTTGCTCACCCACACCAATATGGCGGATCGGAATAGAAAATTTATCGGCAATCGCAAAAATAACCCCACCTTTGGCGGTACCATCTAACTTACTGATGGTAATGCCGGTCACACCAACCGCTTCTTTAAAGAGTTGTGCTTGGCTAATGGCATTCTGCCCAGTACTCGCATCCAAGGTTAGCATCACTTCATGGGGAGCATCAGGGTCGAGTTTTTTCATTACCCGCAATACCTTTTTTAACTCTTCCATTAAGTGGCTTTTATTCTGTAAACGCCCAGCGGTATCGGCGATCAACACGTCAACTTTACGTGCTTTAGCAGCTTGTAAGGCATCAAATATGACAGAAGCACTATCAGCACCAGTATGTTGTGCCACTACCGGAATATTGTTGCGCTGCCCCCATACTTGTAACTGCTCTACCGCTGCTGCGCGGAAAGTGTCACCCGCAGCTAACATGACAGATTTACCTTGGCTTTGATACTGTTTAGCGAGCTTACCTATGGTGGTGGTTTTGCCAACGCCGTTGACACCAATCATTAAAATTACAAACGGGCCATTAGCATTTTCGGCAACCAAAGGAACGGCTACCGGATCGAGCATTTTTTGCATTTCTTCACGCATTAAATCATAAAGTGCTTCGGCATTTTTAAGTTGTTTACGTGATGCATGTTCAGTGAGGCTTTTGATCAATTTAGTCGTCGTTTCTACGCCAACATCGGCAATCAATAATTGTTCTTCAAGTTCTTCAAATAACTCATCATCAATTTTTTTACCGCGGAAAAAGCCAATGAAACCTGAACCGATATTTTCACTGGTGCGCATTAAGCCACGCTTTAAACGGGCAAACATACCTTCTTTCTGCGGTTTAGCTTGAGGCTCATCTTGTTCTTCTAACGCAATCGACTCTATTGGAGCCTGTTGTTCAACTAACTGCTCGGCGGCTAGCGCTTCAGTAGCTAAGATTTGCGCAGCAATATGCTCGGCCTCAATACGGGCTTGCTCTGCTTGCTCATGCTCAAGGCGTTGTTGCTCCGCCTGTTCGGCTGCCAGCTTTTGGGCTGCTAACACTTCTGCGGCCTGACGTTCTGCTGCAATTCGAGCGGCCTCAAGACGATCAGCCTCAATTCGAGCCAGCTCTGCTTGCTCATGCTCAAGCCGTTGTTGCTCCGCCTGTTCGGCTGCCAGCTTTTGGGCTGCCAACACTTCTGCGGCCTGACGTTCTGCAGCAATACGAGCTGCTTCAATACGATCAGCCTCAATACGAGCCTGCTCTGCTTGCTCATGCTCAAGCCGTTGTTGCTCCGCCAGTTCGGTTGCCAGCTTTTGGGCTGCTAGCACTTCTGCGGCCTGACGTTCTGCAGCAATACGAGCTTGCTCAGCGCGTTCATTGTCTAGACGCTGATGCTCGAGGCGCTCTTGTTCGATACGCTCAAGTTCCAGTCGCTCGGTTTCTTCTATACGGGCGGTGTCATCGGCTTGCTTGTGCAGCTCAGCATGTTGGGGTTGTTCAGTAGCCTCTGTAGCAATGTCATGCTGTTTATCAACATCAAGCTGTTGTTGATCTTCACCTTCAGGGACGGGCTTATCTTTACGAAACCAGGAAAAAAAACCTTTCTTTGCCATGTTTGCTACCAGTATTTATATGCTTAAAAATTCAGTTGAAGCCGTTTGTTGCATCTCTAACCAGTAAAATGATGAATACTCACATTTAATCACAAGTTTGATATAAAATAACGACGGTTCAGATTGTGGCATAGTCTACCACTTTCTTTTTTCTTTGTTCAGGCAAAATCACGAGGATGAGATGGCTAAAAAAAATACCAGCAGCGGTCAGGTGCGGATTATTTCAGGTCAATGGCGATCTCGAAAGCTACCCATACATGATCTTGAAGGTTTACGCCCAACAACCGATCGTGTGCGCGAGACCTTATTTAATTGGCTTGCTAACGATATTCGTGGCGCCAGAGTACTTGATTGCTTCGCTGGCAGTGGTGCATTATCCCTCGAAGCTTTATCCCGTTATGCCAGCTTTGCAACCATGATTGAACTGCAAAAAAATGCGGCTAATCAGCTAAAACAAAATCTTGCCACCCTGCAATGCCAAAATGCAGAGGTTATTAATGGCGATAGTTTACAAATACTTGCAAAAGGCACTACAACAGGATTTGATATGGTGTTTATCGATCCGCCGTTTCGTAAAGATTTAGTAAACAACACCATTGAGTTATTGATGCAACATCAATGGTTAAACCCCAATGCACAAATTTATCTCGAAACCGAATCAGAATTAACCTCATTCGATGTGCCAGCAACCTGGGTTGCCTTAAAAGAAAAAAAGGCAGGTCAAGTATGTTATCGACTGTACCAATATCAGCCAAACAATACTGAGTTATCGGCCGATTAAGTCAATGCCGATGTCAATAAACGATATTGTACTTATTGGTAAAACAGCTACTTTGTCGATGTGGTGTTTGGTGGCTTACGGCTGGTTTATTTTCAGCGCAGACGTCTCGCTCTTTATTAATGTATTAGCCTGTATTACCGCGGTGATGCACCTGCTACTAGTACTCATCACATTCTTAAAAAATCCCCGTAACAACAAGCCTGCGGCACATTATCGGGCAATTTTGCTTTGGGGAGTATTTGCGCTATTTGAGCACTATCATTCACAGCACTCTAGCCCGCTTATTAACAGCATCAACAAATAATCAAACGGCGAGAAGCTGAACCATTGGTATAAAAAAACCTCGTTATTTAACGAGGTTTTTTAGTTAACAATATCGGCACATTACTTTTTAGGATAAGGATGCGCGACACCTTTATGACAATCGACACAGGTCTTTCTGTCTTCTGGTGCTTTTTTAAAGTTCATACTGTGCATTCTTACGGCCATTTTCTTCATCGTATCTGGCTGATCTTCATAAATACGAGTATGGCAATGGCGACAGTTCGCTGAATCATTTCCGCGAAAGTATTCTAATGCTAAATCAGCTTGTTCTTTACGGTTTTCATCTAACCATTCTTGCGTCATAAAGCCATCAATGGTCATTAAACCAATTAAATCTTTAGAAACAATAATTTTTTTAACTAAATAATCAAATGGGCCATGTGGTAAATGACAATCTTGACATTGCACTGTGACACCTGCTCTACCACCACCATGAGCTGACGCCATAACCTCATCTCTTAACGAATGGTCACGGTGACATGTCATACAAAAAGCATCGGTACTTGTTGCATGCAAAGTTTGTTGTGTTGTGAAATAACCTACGACACCCACTATTACACCAACCACTATAAGGGCAATAATCGAGTACTTCGCGCTTGGTTTAAATAGTGCACGCCAGTTCATTGTTCAATCTCCGTAATAGCAAAAAAGGAATTTCTAATATTTATAAGTCTAGTTTAGGATTATTCGAAATTATAAAATTGATTTTAGTCGCTATTTTGAGAATTATTTATCTAAAAAATGTCTAAAGTGCGAGCTAGGTCTCGACTTTTGCACATACATGACCGAAATAAATATCGATGGCTAAATTTAGTTAATCAAGCGGTCAAGAAAGATAATGCTGAGCGACAAAATGAGTTAAATGCCACCTAATTTGACTACGGCTATAAGCCTTCGCCCTTGGCTAGCGGCTGATAACACTTAAGGAAAAATATTAACCACAGCAAATTTAAGTCAATGCATTTTCTTGGATAAAGGTACGGCTATTGTCGTCCGTTGACAGCACTTGTTTAACTTCACGATTAACATAAATTGCTGCAAACTATGAGTCACTTAACCGCTAATGCTAACTCGATGGTCATTTAAAGCCTGATTGACTCGCATAAAACGCTTTTTAACCAAACCAACAACAAAAATAATAAGGTTAATTTGAATGCATAAAACTGCAAGAACACTCCATAAATGGCTAATGCTTTTTCTCGGACTACAGTTCGTTATTTGGTCAGTGACAGGAACATATATGGTGTTTATGCATATTGACTATATTCATGGTGATTCGCTGATCAGTAACCCCCAGACAAAAATCAACCCCGATAAGCTAGAGTATTCATTGGCAAAACTGTTACAAACTTACCCTAAAGCAGAGCAAATAAGCGTCGGTAAACTGATGCAACAAGACGTATACCGCTTTGCCATTCCGACCAAAACAGCAACTCAGCAGCTAATGCTAAATGCCCAGACAGGGGAACGTTTATCGCCACTTAATCAAACAACAGCCATTGCATTAGCCCAATATTATTACCTTGGTAATGAGCCGATTACCGACGTGAGTTTACTGACCGATAATCCGCCTTTTGAACTTAGTGCTCGCCACTTACCTGCGTGGCGAATTAATTTCGACCACTTTTCCGCACCATCAATTTATATCTCTGCTGACAGCGGATTAGTAGTAGCAAAGCGCCATGCATTTTGGCGTTTATTCGACTGGATGTTTCGCTTTCATGTGATGGATTATGGCGATGCTGAAGAAATCGATAATCAATTATTATTCTGGATAGCACTGTTCTCAACTTTAGCTACCGTTAGCGGGTTAACCTTAACGTATTTCAGGGTATTACGTCGTACTAAAAACAAACGCAAGCCTATGTTGAGTAAGCGTAAACACAGTGGGGTTGCCTAATGCTTTGGGTCAGAAAACTGCATAAATGGGCATCTGTCATTATAGGGATTCAGTTACTGCTATGGTTAATCAGCGGCCTATATTTTAATCTCATGGATCACAATAAAGCCCAAGGACGGACTCATCTTAACGATACTCACGCTGACGTGGTAATAGAAACTCATCGTTTGCTTGAACCTAGTACTATTTTGGCCACATTTAAGCCTAGCGTGTCACTGAACCTCATTACTTTATTAGGTAAGCCTTACTACTTATTAACCCATGAAAAAGGCTTATACAATAATCTCAACCATGACTACACCTTAGTTGATGCGTATGACGGTAACCCAGTCGTAATTGATACCACAATGGCACAACAGCTGGCCAAAGCGTCCTACTCCGGAGAGGCCGAAATCAGTTCAACTCGCTTACTCACCCCACCATTAGACGACTTTCCAAAACAGCACAATGACACTTGGCAGATAAACTTTGCCGATAACATTACCACCAGCGTGTATATTGAAGCGCAGTCGGGTCGACTCGTCGGCCACAGTGATGAACATACACGTTTAGCCGATGTATTTTTTATGCTGCACTTTATGGATTACACCAATCAAGGCAGTTTTAATAACATCCCTATTATGATGTTTGCATTTATCACTTTATGGTTAACCTTCAGTGGATTAATTTGGGTAATTGATATGCTCAAGCGCAGCAGGTATAGGCTCAAACTAAAACGTAAATAATGCCGTTTTAAACCTAAGTGGACCCTAAATTAATGAAATGGAATGTGTATCACACGATAATGGTCATAAAAGCGTTATCATCATTTTCAGATTAATGAATATAATGCGTTATTACTTGAAAGATGTTTACTGAAGTAAAGGTCTGTTAAGCTAACCCCATAAAACGACTTGGTTAAGGCTAAATGAGAGCAAAGCAGTCAAACTATTGGATCATCATAATCACTTTGTTCGCACTTGTCGGACAGGGGTTGCTGACTAATGACAGTTTGATGGTGCCAATGGCCCATGCAGAAATGGCTCAAAAAATGTCCGCTAACACTGACAACACAACCAACACCACAACAACTATGACGCACGGGGCAATGAAGAATTGCCATGATATGCCAAGTGCTGTCAATAATGTGGATGAATCCATTGCTGCATCGTTACCGCAAACCAGCTGTTGTAATGGTTCCGGTGTTTGTAGTCCGGATTGTAACCACTGTTTGACTATTTCGTTTACCGCTAACCTAATTGATATGCCATTGGCGATGCTTAATATTCCGGTCTATCCTGCACCGCTTGCGATGGTTGTTAACCGTGTATCAATCGCTTTCCCTCCTGCGTTCCGCCCTCCTATCGCTTAATTCAATTGATCATTCTTGTGCGTTGAGCACAGTCAATACTATTGTTTTTTAGCGTTTATCATCATGACGATCGTCAGTATTATCATGATGAATATCGAGGTTATTATGAAAAAGTTACCATTTTTTAGCGTGCTATTAAGCGCATTCGTTGGTGTCATCATCCCAGCAGTTCTCACATCACCTGTTGCTTATGGCGCAGAGCACGATCATACCCAGCATCAGTCGCAAGCCAGTCAAACCTATACTTGCCCGATGCACCCTGAAGTGATCAGCGATAAAGAGGGACGCTGTCCCATCTGCAATATGTTCCTCGTCGTCAAAGAGGAGCAAGCTGAGTCCAGCGCTGGCGACACTCATCCAATGACAAACATGCAGCATCCAATGACAAACATGCAAAACGCTATCCCAGTAGAACAAAGCATAGCAAACAAGTTTAATTGATTATCCTTGTGCATTGCGTACGTTCAATATAATTGTTTTTAGTGTTTCTCATCATGACGATCGTCAGTATCGTCATGATGAATATCGAGGTTGTTATGAAGAAATTACCACTTTCTAGTGTGCTACTAGGCGCGTTTGTTGGGGTAATAATCCCTATTACTATGACATCACCTGTCGTTTATGGCGCAGAGCACGATCATGCCCAGCATCAGGTACAAGCTGGTAAAACCTATACTTGCCCGATGCACCCTGAAGTGATCAGTGATAAAGAGGGAACCTGTCCAATTTGTAATATGTTTCTCGTCGTCAAAGAGGAGGAAGAAGAATCCACAGTTGACGACACTCAGGCGCCAATGGCAAACATGCAAAGTGCTGCTTCTGTAGAAAAAAGCCAAGCAGATAAGGTGTTTAGTCAACCTGAACCCGCATTAGTCGCTAAATTAATGCCGACAGCCAATCAGAGCGATAGCACCAATGTAAAATATGTCTGTCCTATGCATCCACATGTGATATCCGATGCACCTGGAACTTGCCCTATCTGTGGTATGAACCTTGAGAAAGTGACCGTGACAGACCCAAGCCAAGAAATTGTGGTCGGTGTATCTGGCGGCATGCAGCAGGCATTAGGCATGCGAAGTCATGTCGTTGAAAGAACGAGCTTATCTCGCCAAGTTAACACCATAGGCACAGTAGAATATAACCAAAATGCGATTGGTCATGTGCATACACGCGCAACCGGATGGATAGAAACGCTAACGGTAAATAACGTGGGACAACAAATAAAAAAGGGCCAACTTTTATATGAGCTGTACTCGCCAGAACTGGTCAATGCCCAAGACGACTACTCCCAAGCACAAGACTACCTTAAACAAGATACAAAACGGGGCAGTAGTTTATTACGCAAAGCACGCAAACGCTTAGAACTACTCGGTGTTGATAGCTCTGTAATTAAGCACTTAGAAAAAACCGGTGAAACCATTTTTAAAGTACCTTTTTATGCTCCGCAAGATGGCTTTATCAGTAAGTTAACCGTTCGCGATGGTATGTACATTCAGCCAGGTGATACCTTGTTTGAAATCGTTAATTTAGACAGCGTATGGGTGATTGCAGATGTGTTTGAAAACGAACAAAATTGGTTACAACAAGGTCGTAAAGTCACTGTGAGTGCCGCGGCGCAAGGACTGTTTGATATCGACTCAACCATTGACTACATCTACCCCGAATTAGACCCAGTCACCCGCGCAATGCGAGTGCGGATCAAACTGAATAATCATCAAGACAAGCTTAGGCCCGGTAGCTTAGTGGATGTGACCTTATATGGTTTGCCTAAAAATAACGTGCTCACTGTACCAACTGAGGCGCTGATTCTTACCGGACGTGAGAACCGTATTGTGGTGCAGCGCAGTGATACCAGCTTTGCTTCGGTGCCAGTCAAAATTGGTATGATGGCAGACGGTAGAGCCGAAATTTTAGAGGGACTGAATGAACATGACAAAGTGGTTATTTCAGGGCAGTTCTTATTGGACTCAGAAGCCAGTATTCAAGGCAGTTTACAGCGTTTAAGTAATGCGCCAATAAATGCCACTGCGACAGATGCTCACCAGCACTAAAGGAGCACAACAATGTTAGCAAAAATTATCAGTGCTTCAATAAAACAACGCGTTATGGTGTTGGTACTCACGGCCGTTATCGCCTTAGTGGGTTATCAAGCGATGCGCATGACACCACTCGATGCGCTTCCCGACTTATCCGATGTGCAAGTGATTGTTAAAACGTCATACCCAGGCCAAGCACCGCAATTGGTTGAAGATCAAATTACCTATCCATTGTCATCGGCCATGCTTGCCGTGCCCGGTGCTAAAACGGTGCGTGGGTTTTCAATGTTTGGCGATTCATTTGTGTACGTCATTTTTGAAGACGGCACCGACATTTATTGGGCACGTTCACGGGTATTAGAATACTTGTCTCAAACCCAAGATCAACTGCCTGCCGGCGTTACGCCAAGCATTGGGCCAGATGCTTCTGGTGTAGGTTGGATTTTTCAATACGCCTTAGTCGATCGCAACGGACAATATGATTTAGCTCAATTACGTTCATTACAAGATTGGTTTTTAAAGCTTGAATTACAAAGTGTTGCAGGAGTATCTGAAGTTGCTACCGTCGGTGGTATGGAACAAACTTATCAAGTGGTCGTCGACCCGCATAAGCTAGCTTTGTATCAAATCGACTTAATGACCATTAAAAATGCCTTAGATAATTCCAATAGTTCGACTGGCGGCTCGGTGATTGAAATGGCCGAAGCAGAATATATGATCACCTCAAGTGGTTATCGCCAGACCATTGCTGACTTTGCTGAAATTCCCTTAGGTATTTTGTCCGAAACCGGCACGCCGGTATTAATGAAAGATGTCGCGCAATTAAGAACCGGCCCGGCAGCGCGCCG
>TARA_R110002126_G_scaffold23584_2_pt1 | contig 10339 bp, 8 predicted proteins | sample TARA_R110002126 | Tara Oceans TARA_R110002126 (sample SAMEA4397536) | marine metagenome | biome: Polar Biome; feature: [DCM] deep chlorophyll maximum layer (ENVO:01000326); material: water (ENVO:00002006), including particulate matter (ENVO:01000060) such as... | depth 30 m
GCGTATCGAAGCAGCAATAAAGAGTGGGGTGTGGAACCCCGTTAGTGGACCGTTATGTAAATTTTGTGCAGTCAAGGACTGCGGGTACAACAGGAGCTAAAGATGAGCCAGATGACCAACGAAGAAACCGACACCGCTCTCATTCTTGAGGGCGAACTGAAGCGCCGAGTGACTGAGATGCTGGGTACTGTTGTGCACAAGGTTGTGAGCAAGTCTGTAGAAGCGCATTTTGCCCAGCACAAATCCGCCATGATGTTGGAGATTAGCGTAGCAGTCGGTAAGATGCTGCGTTCAATTGAAGAAGATGGCCGCAAACCCCTGTGGGAAAATGACGAAATATCAGCAATCACAAAGGACTAACCATGCCTTACGTAAACAAAAAACGCCCGTACAAAAAAGAGTACCAGCAGCAAGTTGAGCGGGGCGAACTGCCCGCACGGATGGAGCGACAGCGTGCGCGAAACGAGATGGACGCTAAGGGTATTGACCGCACAGGTAAGGACATTGACCACGTGACTCCCCTGAGCAAGGGTGGCACCAATGCGCCGAGCAACTTGAAGTTGGAGAGCCCAAGTGCCAACCGTTCCTTTAGTCGTAACTCAGACCATACCGTCAAGGTCAACAAGCCAAAGAAAAAATGAATCTATCAGAATATGAATGGCCGCGACCACATGGGCTTGAGCCATTCGACCACCAAAAGGTCACATCAGAGTTTTTGATTTCCAACCGCAAGGCGTTTTGCTTTAACGAGCAGGGTACCGGCAAGACTGCATCGGTCATATGGGCGGTTGACTACCTAATGAGCGTCAGAGCGGTTAGACGGGTGTTAGTGGTATGCCCCCTGTCCATCATGCGTGCTGCATGGCAGAACGACCTGTTCAAGTTTGCGATCCATAGAACCGTCGCCGTCGCTTACGGTAGCGCAGCAAAGCGCAAGGAGATCATCAACAGCGGTGCCGAGTTCGTTGTGATCAACTTTGACGGAGTTGCGATTGTCAAGAAGGAACTGCTGGCTGGTGGGTTTGACCTCATCGTCGTTGATGAAGCGTCGGCGTATAAGAATGCACAGACGGACAGATGGAAAGCACTGCGGGACCTCAACAAGGTCATCAAAGGGCTGTGGATGCTTACTGGTACGCCAGCAGCACAATCTCCCGCCGACGCCTACGGCCTAGCCAAGCTGATCAACCCCACAGCCGTGTCGCCGTTCTTTGGGCAGTTCAAAGATACGGTGATGACCAAGGTGAGCATGTACCGCTGGTTGCCTAAGCCGAACGCACAAGCTACGGTGCACAAGATACTGCAGCCAGCGATACGGTTCGAGAAAGCCCAGTGCCTTGATCTACCTCCGGTTACCTTCATAGACAGAGACGCACCGCTCAGCGCACAGCAGCAGAAGTTCTACAACATCTTGCGAAAGCAGATGCTCATCGAGGCCGCAGGGGAAGAGATCACTGCAGTCAACGCCGCCGTGCAGGTCAGCAAGCTACTACAGATCAGTTGTATAGCTTACAATACACCGGTACTGACGCAACTTGGGTGGATGCCAATTTGTAATGTGACCCCCGATGACTATGTGTGGGACGGTGAAGAATGGGTCCATTGCGATGGGGCTATTCTCAAAGGTGTGAGGCAAACTGTGGTGCTTGATGGTGTCACGATGACACCGGAACACTTGGTTCTTACGAGCACGGGATGGAAACCTGCGAAGGAGTGTGTTGATGGTTATGCCAGCGAAAGATTTAACCGGGCAGCGGTTCGGCTTCCTGACCGTCTTGGTCAGGTCTGGTACGTCCATTGGGAAAACGAAGAAAGCGACATGGCTTTGCCGTTGCGACTGCGGGGTAGAAGTGGTACGGGAATCCCAGAGCTTGCGCTCTGCACATCGACCCAACGCGAAACACTGTGGGTGCCGCCACGGAGAGCACATAACAACGCATGGGATGACGGCGACACGCCAGTACAGCATCTGGGCGGGTATGCGACAAAGGTGCTCGAACCCCAAAGGCAAAGACTTCAAGAACTACGGCGCACGGGGCATAACGGTGTGCAAGCGTTGGGCAAACTCGTTCGAGAATTTTTGGGTGGATATGCAGGGGGGTTACGACGAGCGCCTGACACTGGACCGCAAAAATGTAAACAAGGGGTACAGCAAGGCAAACTGCCGCTGGGCTACGCCACAAGAGCAGGGCAACAACACGAGGTTCAATCGTGTGTTGAACACCCCCAAAGGTACGTTGACAGTATCGCAAGCAGCAAGAGCGTATGGGATAAAGCCAGTAACGCTGTACGCCCGACTAGCACGCTACAAATGGCCGCTGATGCAAGCACTAACCACACCGGGGAGGTCGCAGTCTACGACCTTGTAAATTGCGGCCCTAGGAATCGTTTTGTTGTACGTGGAGTAAATGGGGAACACCTCATCGTGCACAACTGCGGTTCTGTGTACACGGATACCCATGAGGTGATCGAGTTCGACGTAAGCAATCGGCTGAACGTGGTGCAGGAGATCATCGACGAGACCAGCAACAAAGTCCTCGTGTTCGTTCCGTTTACACATACTATCGACCTGTTAAAAAAACACCTCGAAAACCAACATATTACGTGCGAGGTCATCAACGGTTCCGTCAGCCTGAACCAGCGCAGCGACATCGTTAAGAGCTTCCAAGAGCAGCCAACCATCAAGGTGCTCATCATCCAGCCCCAAGCTGCATCCCACGGGTTAACCCTAACCGCCGCCGACACCATCATCTGGTACGCTCCCTGCACCAGCGTAGAGACATACCTGCAAGCCAACGCACGTATTGACCGACCCGGCCAGAAGAACAACATGACCATCGTGCACATCTCAGGAAGTCCCGTGGAAACTAAGGTCTACTCTTTGCTGCGCAGCAACATCGGCAACCACCAAAAAATCATTGACCTGTACCGTCAAGAAATTTCTTCAGAAATCGTTTGACAATGTACAACCCTGTGATATAGTCAGTTCCGTAGGCAGGTAGCCTACACCTTCATTAACCATTAGGAGTATTAGATGACTGAAGAAACTTCAGAGGGAAAGAGTTCCCCAAATTTAGACATGCTGGCGAACGTCTACATCAAGATTCGTGACGCCCGGACTGCGCTCAAAACGGAGTTCACTACGCAGGACTCAGTTCTACAAGAGCAGATGGACCTGTTAGAAACCAACATGCTCGATGCGTGCAAAGACCTGAATGCAAGCAGCATCAAAACCCAACACGGCACAATCATTCGCTCGGTCAAGTCACGGTACTGGACGAACGATTGGGATTCGATGTACACCTTCATCAAGGAGCAAGGTGCATTTGGCCTGTTAGAGAAACGACTTCACCAGACAAACATGAAGGAGTTTCTTGTTGAGAATCCTGACCTTCTGCCTATGGGCCTGAATGTCGAGAGTGAGTACACCGTGGTAGTTAGACGCCCAAAACCCTGAAAGAACCAAATGAGCAACATTACAGTTATTGACCAAGACCTCCCCGACTTCCTGCAAGCCTCGGGCATCAGCGAGCTTACCAAGTCCCTTATGGGCAACACAGGCACGAAGCGTATCGTGCCTAAGAACGGCATCTTCCGTAAGGAGATTAGTGGCAAGGAGATGGGCAAGGTCAAGGGTGACCTGAACGTCATCATCGTCAACTCATCCCCCAAGGTCGGGCGCATCTTTTACGCAGCACAGTGGACCCCCGACGCCAAGCCGGTGCCCCCTGATTGCTTCTCCAACGACGGCAATGTCCCCGACGCTGGGTCTGCGAACAAACAAGCTGACCGCTGCGACTCATGCCCCCAGAACATCAAAGGTTCAGGCATGGGTAACTCGAAGGCTTGCCGATACTCCCGCCGCATCGCCGTGCTGTTGGAAGACGACTTTGGCACCGCACTTGAGGGTGAGGTCTATCAGATGAACTTGGCATCCAAGTCTCTGTTCGGTGAGAGCCCATCTGCTACTGAGCACGTATTTGAGAGCTACGTCAAGTATCTGGGCAACAACGGCAAGAGCCTTGACTGGTACATCACCAAGCTGAGTTTCAATGAGAACAACGACAACCAGTCGATCCTGTTTTCTGCTGTGGAGCACATCAAGCGCCATCACTACGATGTGATTACCAAGGTGGGCAACACCCCCGAGGTGCAGAAGCTGGTGACTATGACGCCGTTCCAAGCGCAGACAGACGGGGCTGCTAAATTGGAGGCTCCTAAGCCGGTGCAAGACAAAGTGACCGGCACTAGCCCCGCAGCAAATACTGAGTTGGCGTACGCTGCTAGCAAAGGTCGGGAGCGCGTTGCTGAAGCCGAAGAAGTCGCTGAGCCGGTCAAGCGAGAGAGCAAGAAGGTGGAAGTCCCCACCCCTGTGGCTAAGCGAGACTTGAACTCCGTGCTCGCTGCATGGAGTGACGAGGAGTAATCTATGAGCTACGGATACAGCCAGCGGCTAGTCGATGCAAACAACAATGCAGACGTTAGTTCGCGTGGCGTGTATCTGGGTAGTCGTTGCATGAAGCTCGGCATCTCGGTCAGTGAAGTAGCGGACAGGCTCGGCGTAAGTCGGGCCACCGTCTACAACTGGTTCTGGGGGTCAGTGACTCCCAGCGCTAGCCACACCGCCAAGATCAACAAGTATCTGCACGCACTCAGAAACCGCAAGTAACACGACAACTATGTCCGACTTTGACCTACTCGATGCAGTGCTGCCCACAGAAGGGCGCTACTGTGTGATGGGGATTGGGCGGTACCCAGACCAGAAGTTTGTAGATACTAGAGAAGAACTTGATACCATAGCCGGGCAGTTTGTAGCCAAGGGTGTGGATGCGTATTTTGGTTGCGCCAAATACGGCCCCCTGAACAACCGCACACACGCCAACGCCACGTACTTCCGCGCACTATGGATGGATATCGACTGCGGCCCCACGAAGGCAGCACCAGATGAGAAGGGCGTTATCAAGGGTTACATCGACCAAGCAACAGGGCTTAGCGAATTCCAAAAGTTTTGCACATCTGTCGGTTTGCCAAGACCTATCCTAGTGAGTTCCGGTTATGGAATTCACGCCTACTGGCTACTTAAAGAGACGGTCTCCCGTGCAGAATGGGAACCACTTGCCGAACGACTCCGAGAGCTTTGCATTGAGCAGAGTTTCATCGTGGACCCGTCGGTGTTTGAAGCATCGCGCATACTGCGCATCCCCGGCACGTTCAACTTCAAGCAGAGCGAGCCACAACCCGTAGAGGTGATCAACGAACGCAGTGCACGTATAGAGTACGCACAACTGAAAGAGATACTAGGGGCAGCAGAGCCCAAGGAAGAGCGGCCTGATTTTATCCCCCGTGCTATGAGCCCCATGATGGAAGCTCTGATGGGCAACAAGATCAAGCGGTTCAAGACCATCATGATGAAGTCGGCGAACGGCACGGGCTGTAACCAGCTACTGCACTGCTTTGAGCACCAAGCAGATGTAGACGAGCCATTGTGGAGGTCAGCGTTATCCATCGCCGCATTTTGCATTGACAAGGACAAGGCAGCACACAAGCTATCGAGCAATCATCCGGGCTACGACCCTGACGAGGTAGAGCGCAAGGTAGAGCAGATCGTGAAGCATGGAGGTCCACATCGCTGCATCACGTTTGAGAAGTTGAACCCAGCAGGGTGCACCGACTGTCAGCACAAAGGGAAGATCAAGTCCCCCATCGTGCTCGGTGTTGAGATAGAGGAGGCTGATGACGCCGACAACGAGGTGACCGTAGAGACCAAGGAGGGGGTGGAGACTGTAACCATACCTGAGTATCCGTTTCCTTTTTTCCGAGGTAAGAACGGTGGTGTCTACAGGAAGCCGATGGAAGACGAGGCAGACCCTGAGATGGTCTATGAGCACGACTTGTACGTAGTGAAGCGCATGCGGGACCCCGGATTAGGCGAAGTCATCCTATTTCGCTTACACCTACCGCATGACGGCGTTAGAGAGTTTGCAATATCAACAGCAGCCATATCGTCCAAGGACGAGTTGCGTAAGGCACTAGCCCAGCAAGGTGTGATGGCGCACCACAAGCAGTATGAGAACTTGGCCGTGTACGTGGTCACGTTCATCAAGAACCTACAGTATTCAAAGAAAGCAGACATTATGAGAACACAATTCGGATGGGTAGAGGGTGACAGCAAGTTCATCATGGGTGACCGAGAGATCACTAAGGACGGGGTGTTCTACAGCCCGCCGACAACAGCCACAGAGTTCTTTGCAGAGAAGATTCACCCCAAGGGTACCTTTGACAGATGGAAGGAAGTGTTCAATCTATACGCTCGGCCCGGTATGGAGCCCCATGCGTTTGCAGCACTCACAGCATTCGGCTCGCCGCTCATGCCGTTCACTGGTTTGGACGGGGCAATCATCAACGTGATCTATGAGGAGGCTGGCTCTGGTAAGTCCACCATCTTGCGTATGTGCAATAGTGTGTACGGCCAACCCAAGGAGTTGATGGCGATTGAGAAGGACACGTTTAACGCAAAGATGCAGCAGCTAGGCGTAATGAACAACCTACCCAATACCGTAGACGAGATTACCAACATGCGCCCTATGGACTTCTCGGACTTTGCGTATGGCATCAGTCATGGCAGGGGCAAGAACCGTATGACCGGCTCAACCAACGCACTGCGCCTTAACAACACCTCATGGAAAAACATGACACTAGCGTCGGCTAACGCTAGTTTCCACGAGAAGCTGTCGATGCTCAAGAACACGCCCGACGGTGAGTCCGTGCGCTTGATGGAGTACAAGATTGAACCCAACAACGTGATTGGTGTGGCTGTGGGTAAGGAGATGTTTGACCACCAACTCAATGAGAACTACGGCCATGCAGGTGAGATATACATAAGCTGGTTGGTCAACAACTTGGAGGAGGCCAAGGAGCTAGTCAGGAAGGTTCAGGCCCGCATCGACAAGGAGGTGCAGTTCACTAGCCGAGAGCGTTTCTGGTCGGCACAGGCAGCATGCAACATCGCTGGTGGTTTGATAGCTAGGCAGCTAGGACTGCACGACTACGATATGGCCGCTGTGTACGCATGGCTTAAGGGTATGTTGTCTGAGATGCGCCATGATGTGAAGCCACCGACCATCAACCCAGCGTCTGCACTCGGCGAGTTCATCAACTCCCACATTCTCAACACGCTAGTGGTCAACGGCGAAGTGGATGCTCGAAGCAACTTGGTATCTATGCCGAGCCTAGAGCCACGTGGGGAGCTACTGATACGCTACGAGCCAGATACCAAGCACCTGTATATTTCCGCTAAGAAGTTCAAAGACTTCTGCGTAGAGCGGCAAGTGAACTACAAGAACCTGCTAACCAAGCTCACCGAAACAAAGGTGTTCATGGAAGCCACGAACAAGCGGATGTCGAAGGGGATGAAGGTCGTATCACCTGCAGTGCGCGTCCTCAAGTTCAACGCAGCTAACTCCGAGTTCCTGCAAGTAGATGCACTGTTGGCAAATGAAGATCGAGACAGTCTCTTACCAGCTTGATTGGTCAAAGTTTCGTAAGGGGTACTCGTTCTTTGTACCCTGCATCGACCACCGCGCAGCCAAGAAATCTGTACTCACCGTAACCGAGCGGCTAAAGATGGATGTCGTGATAAAAGTTGTGATTGAAGATGGCATAAAGGGACTGCGCATCTGGAGGGTTTGATGTACACTAGGCTTTTGTTGGTGCCCTCTCTCCTTGGCGGCAACCCCGCCTTACCCCCGGTCTTCACCGGGGGTTTTTTTATGGCTTGGCTTCTTTCTTGTCGTAGGACTCTAGGGCTTTGATAGCCTTGTCTACGGTATCCCCAAGCAATCTTGCGTTCTCGGGTGTAATCTTCACCCCAGCATTTTTCTCAAGGTTAGCCTTAAGCTCGGCATCAGAAAGAATCAACTCAAACACCGCACTGTCGGCAAACGCTTTCTCTGGGTGCTTGCCATTGAACTCCTGCATCTTCTGGAGAGTCTCCTCAAACTTAGCCTCAAAGCGCTGCTGGTAGTCCGCTGGCTTATCTAGGTCTATAGACTTGCGGAAGTTGTCTTTGATGTCTTTGGCAATCTTGTCCTTCTCTTCTACGATAACCTTCTCAGCGGCGGATGCTTTGAACCCAAGCTGCTGAGCTTCGGCAACATTTGCTGGGCGGAAACCAAGAGCCTGACCCGCAATTGCAGAAGCAGGGAGTTCGCCCTTCTCAAGCAATTTAACCCCTCGCGTATCCTCTACACCCTCAGTTGCAAGTCGGTGCGCAATCATTAGCTTGCTTATGGAAGCGGGGAGAATCTTTTCCAACCCAAGTTGGTACTCACCGTTTATGCCTAGTTGGACACCCTTAGCAATATCTAGCGCAGTGCTAGCCCCGGCACCAGCCAATACCCAGCCCAAGTTCATAGCTGTTTCGGTAAGATTTTTGCTGTGTGGCAACTCACGGAACCACATATCGTTGAGGGACAGGCGGCTAGCAATATCCCAACCAGTCAATTTGTTGAGCACTCCAGTTTTGAGCAAGTCGGCAATATGCGTGCTACCGAATACCTTATCCATATAGACGCTTTTCCACCAAGTCAGGTAGTCAACGTCTTTCATTTCGGCTGGAGCATCTGGGTCCCTACCCCACTTATCCCATGCGGCACCAATCATAGTCATGACTACGCCAAACAACGGCAGTGCGGTGAGACCACCGGCAAGTAGGTGAGTGCCCATAATGCCAAAAAACTTAGTTGCCGCAGCAACTTTGCCTTCCTTGTTCATAAGGGGCAACATACGAAAGAAGTTATTGACTAGCAGCTTGGTCGTAATCAACGGGAAAAACTTGTACATGGTGACTAGCTTCCCGCCAGCACCACGCATAATCATTGGCTTGCCATATGCAGCATAGTTGCCGAGGGCTTCTGTTACTTCCTGTACCGCGCTATGCACAGCTTCCGCATGGGGTAAACCTTCACCCCGGTATAGATCGTATGAGGTAAGAAACATCACCTCTCGTGACAAGCGCTCACCGTGGTGCATGAGTCCACCCATGATAAGAGTGTTCGCTGCATCTTTGCTGTTCTCTACCCACTTGCTATCCAGCTTGCTACCTGTTTTCCTAGCCTGCGAGAATATTTCGTTAGCTAGCGTATCAGTAGTGACACCGTACATAGCGTTCATGTCCCTCACAGCTTTGCGCTGCTCAGGTGTAAGCCCACGAGCAAACTCAATGCTAGGTGCACGCCACGTAGTAGTACCGTCGGCGTTCTTCTGCACAACACCGTATTGATTCCATATTTTCATCCGTTGCGAAAGTACCGCAAGAGCTTTAGGACCGTGGTTTCCAACAAGTATTGGTGTGCCTTTTAGCACAACGTCAGCAGGCTGCAGCATAGCCGAGGACCAGCTAGTTAGGTTCCGAATGAACGATACCTTAGTCACCATGTCTGTTATCTGCTCAGCACCTTGGGCAATTCCAGTTTTATTCGGAGGTTCAAGGTACTCGGCGACCATCTCTTTTGCACGGGTAACAAACGGCCTGTACTTTTCTTCCGGGCCAACCAACCCACGCTCTGCCGCTGCCAACGCTTGCCGAACAGGGGTGCCAAACTTGAGTTTGCTGTACGCTTTAGAGGCTTTTAAACCGTAAGAGTTTAGGTTTCGTAGCACATCAGAGCTAAAACCTGCAGTACCTTCGCGGTGGATGAACATCTTACGGGTACTGCCTTCGGGCATAGAGGCTAAGTACGCTTGGTACAAGTTGTCCTTCATCGCTGCACGCACAGGTGTAGGGTCAATGGCATACCCGATTGGCGCTGCGTCTATGGCAGCGTACCCCGCCTTTAAGAGTTCACTGCTAGATTCAATCGACCTACGCAACTCCACACCGTCAACATCTTGGCTCTTAACGATGTACCCATCTTGCACCAACTCCTGCACATTCACACCTTGGCTATCGGCATAGTTCTGCGCAGCGCGTTCACGCTCAGCTTTGGTGTCAAAGCGCATCGACAAATAGTTTGCGCTACCCCGCTTGCCTATTTTCAAGATGAAGTCACCGTGCCGCATGAGCGGAAAGTACGGCTCAATACGATTTTCTTTTTCGTATATTTCACGAATACCAGCAATCAACCTTTTGCGGTCAGCGTCGGGGATGTCTAACTTGTCAAGATTTTCAGTGACGAGGTGAACCTGAAGCTCATTCATCGCTTTATAGTAGTCGCGCAGATCACGGTACAGTTGCTGCCCTTTCTCAGGTAGTGCTGCAAATGCGGTGTCTAGCGATACATTTCGCGCCGTGTTCCCAACTTTAGTGGGGTCGTACTTAGCAAGGGTAGTTGTGTGCACC
>TARA_R110002126_G_scaffold90557_4_pt1 | contig 10337 bp, 8 predicted proteins | sample TARA_R110002126 | Tara Oceans TARA_R110002126 (sample SAMEA4397536) | marine metagenome | biome: Polar Biome; feature: [DCM] deep chlorophyll maximum layer (ENVO:01000326); material: water (ENVO:00002006), including particulate matter (ENVO:01000060) such as... | depth 30 m
CTCTATTTCTGATTTGGCGCGATCTTTAATTGCAGCGTCAATAGTTTCAGGCGTCATGCCTTGGTATGCCGTTTCTGGAAAAAGCTCTGGGTTATCCTGCATGCCTTCCAAGACACGCCCTAATGCCCACTTTTGCATTTTCTCGTTTTGACCGATAGCAGACGACATCCCACCATAGTTACCAGGATTAATATAGCTATTCCCAGTAGCTTCTTTTAGACGCTCGATGATGGGCTGCATCTGCTCTTTAAGAAGTTCATTGTATGCGTCTGTATTCCGAGCCGTAGCTTGGATCGTAAATGTTTCAGACATACCTTCAAAGAAGCCAATATCCTCACCGCCCGGCGCGGGGCTTAAAGTGGCTTTGCTTTTTGGGTCTGGCTTGTCGTAGATAAAGGTCATTTCTCTTTGCCCAATGCCTTTTCAGCGGCGTCTCCCGCGTATGGTTTATCGCCACGATACAAAGGGTCACCAGTTACATCATATGGGTATCCAACGCGAACGGACTCTAAGAACGATGGGCCTTCCATCATCTCCTCTTCTGCAAAATCTTCTGGCAGCGGGTTCTCTTTTGCCTCTTTAGCTGCATTATAGAACGCTGTCATGTCTACGATAAATTCATCACCATTCTCATCCAGCACGTCACGGGCATATCCATTAAAACGAATGCGAAGAAACGCTTTGTCCTGTCCCGGCGCATTCACTAAGTATCCATAGTCTCTTAGTCTTTCTATGCCAATCGGAACTCCGTCTCCACCCATTGGCATGCCGCCATTTGCTAGAACAAATGCACTACGTGGCGCCTGATCTAGCGCATCTTCCATATCAAAAGAACCGCCCTGTGGCACAGTGCTAGGGATTACTAATCGCTCACCATTTAGCTCAATCAATCCACCGTATACCCCGTCGCTCTTTTGCACGCGACCAGCAGCGTCTTGCAATGCTTCTGTGTATACTGTTTCAAGATTTTCTAATGTTGGCTCTGCAAATTTTCCAATGCGCGCGGCGTATAGGGCTTCAGCAGTCCTAAGAACTCCAGCCTTAAACTTTGGGGCGCCGACTAAGGCTGGCAACATCTTATTATTAATGCTCTTTTGAGTTGCTGAAGCGTCTGGGATAGTAGGCACGACCTTCTGCGCTATAGCCTCTAATCCTTGGAACGCCTCTCTGCCGATCCTAGCTTCCATGCCATTATTTAGAGCACTGGCAATGTGCATGGTTTCTGGATTGTAGGGTGCAATTTGAGTAAACACGCTTTGAGCGTGGCGCCCAAAACCGCTTTGCAAATCAGCAATCATTCCAAGTTTTTGATCCGTTCCCATGCTACGCATTTGCACCGCGTAGCCCTCTGCCTCTGTGGCAGTAAGCATTATGGGGTCTGTGTTGTTAGCCCTAGCAAAAGTAATTACAGACTCAACGCGCTTTCTGTAGCCGCCTTGACGCTCTGATGGCGGCAAGGTTGCGCTCGTCAGTGAAAATATGCTGTCAGGCGCTACTTGCCCTGTGCTTTGTGCCCAAGCAACACTGTCTCTCTTTAATCCATCACGCTGGTCTTGAAGCCTCTTGTCTAAAAATTGTATTGTCTCATTTTCAAATGTAGAGACGCCGCCGCGTTTTGCCATAGTGACGTATTGATTTATGGCCGCTTCAAGATTTTGAGGGTTAAGTTGACGCACTTTTTCAAACAACTCAGCGCGCGCTCGTAACTGGATTAGGCCATTTTTCAATTCGTCTGTTTCTGGCCTGTCAGCTTGTTCTAAAACATCAATAGCTTTTGATATGTTGCTTAATCCACCAACAGGCAACGGATTATAATCGTCAAGCGTTTTCCCTAAATTATTTAATTCTTTCTTAACGGCCTGAATTGTCGGCTTGAATTGCTTTGCTATCTCCGTTTCTTTGTCAGCGAGGGCATTAATCTGATTTTCAATTCCCTTAATTCCTATAAGCTCAGACTGGTTAGTTCCCTCAATAAGTGTTAGCTGAATCTGGTTCCGCATAGAAGTCAGTTCTTCAACAGACTTACCATTAAGAGACCTAAAGAACGCGGCATGCCTATGCGCCTCATCAAGGTCACTAAGCATCTTCGAAACATCTACGCCTTCAGATTGTAATTTCAACGCCCTTTCTCGAACGTCAGCGATTAGACCTTGCTCTGGCGTGCGACCTTTATCGGTCATACCCGTGATGTTGTCGGCCACAAAAGATTTTAATTCTTTGCTAAAATCCTTGAGAGCATCGCCATCAGCCTTAACAACAGAGCTTAATTCTCCAGTTAAAGACTTGAGCGTCTTGTCATCTAGGCCACGAGACAGGCCGCCGCCAGATTCTACATCTGAAACGAATGCGTCAAAGAACGCTTTCCGCTCTTGTCGGGTTTCCTGCTGCTCGAAGGCGCCCCTAACACGAGCCATGTGAGAACGCTCTTGCAACGCAACAACTTGCTTTGACGATTCCAGTGGGGTGTACCCATTATTAAGGAGATACTCCCTGTACTTCTCCGACTCCGTTTCTATCCGTTCATCAAAAAGTTCTGGCGCAACCCTCGCATATGTGCGTGCAACGTCTTCCGTGTTGCGAGAAAATTCAGTTGCACCTTCATATGCTTTAGCCTTGGCAAACTCTTTTTGCCTCTTAACAAAGCCTTCAGTATGCTTGAGGTAGCTGGCATTGCCGATAAGGGATAGGTCTTGCCTTAATTCAGCGCCAACTACAGGATCAAGCATATCAATCGTGCTACCAAAGCCTTCGGCAACTGAGCTAAACTTAGCTGCCGCTTGCTCTGGCGTTAGCTTGTCTTGTTCTGCCTCAAAGGCGGCAAGGCCCATAGCCTGTCGCGCTTCAACTTCAACTTGAGATTTTAATATTCTAGTGGCCGCTGTTTCTGACGCCTGCCCATATATAGTTGGGAATAGTTCATCCTTTGATGCTTGCAGTGCAGCCTTTGGATCAGCAGCGGCTGCCTCTGCTCCAGCCTTTTCTGCTTGCTTCCCAGCCAAGCCAAAAGCAAAAGATGACATTTTATCTAAAGCTGTCGCTGTCTGGCTCCAGCCTCGCGCCTCCATCTTTGCTCCAGCAAAATCAATCGCAGGTATAGACGCGATGCTTACACCAAGAGGGCGGTAACGTGGGAGTTTTTCAGCCATTAGTAAATCCCACCAAAGCCAGGCGTAAAGGCCTGCGGAGTGAAGCTCTGGCCAACGCCAGCCGAAGCCATTGGAGCAGACCCTGCGGGGCTAAGTTGTAGTGGCGACGAAGCACCACCAAAGCCCGGCCCACCAAGCATTCCATACGCCGCCACCCCTTGAGCCAATGACATAATCGCACCTATTTTTGCTTGAGACATTGCAGAGCGTGCGGCAGATTCATACTCTTCTGCTTGCATTTCGCCAGATCGAATGGAAATAATTTGCCCCTCAACCGTCATATACTTTTCCAAGGCGCCTTTAGCCAGCGCTTGAATAGATAGATTGCCTGCGCTGCCAGAGTAAGGGTCAATGCTTCCAGCCCCGGCTCTAGCGTTAATCGTAGCTTGCGTCTGAAGGATGTTATCTAAAACAGCTACACCCTGTTGCTTATACTTTAATGCTTCGCCCTTCGCCTGCATCCGCGTTTGCATTGCCTGAGAACGTAAGCCACCAGCAGTTGCCTGACCAGATTTTAGGCCAGCAACAGCACTCAGGCCAGCCGCTCCAAGAGCTAAAAATGGTAATGCAGCAGCCATATTACTGTCCTATACTAACTTTGTAGTCGATACCAAGCAGTGTCATCTTTAATGGCACCGTTTGTCCAATCGTAATTTGCCCATCATAACCGTAGCCTAAGATACTGTGCAGCGTTTTGATCCCAGTATATTCATCAATATCGCCATCTAATACACTAGGGCCAAAACTACGGAATGGTACTTCTTTCCCATTAATTGTTAAAGCCTGTGTTGCAAACAACTCAGCGTTAACTTCAAATATGCGCTTCTTAAATCCTTTAAGAGAACCACTGGGTAAGCGTGGCTCTAGCGGCAACGTCACAACAGATGGCGTAAAATTCAAGCCAACCTGATAACTAGCCGTTGCTGCACTTGCGAAGGTAATTGTGTATGGTGAAGCAGGCACTGTCTGGTCGGATTCTACAACGCCGTCACGGACGATCTTAACTGACGCCGCTTGAAGGTGTGCCATTGCAACTGATGATCCTGAACCACCTGTCTTAGCGCAATCTAGCAGAGTGCTCTCATCAAATACTTCTACATAGTAGACCGTAGCAGAATTTACTGTGCGCTTTACTACTACATAAATATCATCAACATCCACGCCAATGTTAATAAACTGGCCATCAGTTGTCCATTCTGTGGGCGCGATAACACCTTGTGACCGCAACAATGTGTAACAAGCTATAGAGCCATCATCACCGTTGACTAGCATTAGTCGGTCGCCCTCATCTGTAGATGTAGCGACACGCACTGCCATTTCTTCTGGCGTCTTTAGGAGATGCGACGATAACAAGCTAATCTTTGCGGATGTGTATGCTTGAACGGTATCAGAAAAGACAAACTCTTGTAGAGCCTTTCCTTGGCGCTGAATGTATAAAGACGCACCATCTACGTTCTGCACCCTAATACCAGGCTTCATCCCAAACGCGGTCTGTTGCTTTACGATTAGGTTGGTCGGCGTGATTGGCTCATCTAATGATTGCGGCACGTAGAACTCGCCACCAGTAGTAAACACTTGCAAGTGACGCCCAGCGTACAAGTCAACGATAGCGTTGAATGTGCCAGTGTCTAGCGTGGCCTCAACAGACATATCATCTAGCGCCTCACCGGGGTCGAAGTTAAAATAATCTGAAACACGAGAACCCCAGATCGTGGACGGCCTATTCTTTGCGCCGCCAAAGTACAAACGACCTTCGTGGAAAGTTACACTACGTGGGTAGCCACGAGTAGCAGACCATTGCGGCTCATACCCATGCTCAGTCTCAAACTCTCCAGATACAATCGCGCTAGTGTCAAAGAATGGTATTTCTACGTATGCTTTGACTTCCGTATTGCTGGAAAATTCAACGATCCGTGCGCGGCCAAAGCCAGACAATACGTTAATATATTCGCCAACAGCAGCAGCTTCAAACGCATGGACAGTGTACTGCGAAGACGAGTCGGGGGCCGTGTCCCATGCGGGGTAAACAGTTAAAACCTTAGTAGACGTAACATAATCTTCTACGTGTCTTGTTTGTCCAGAACCTGTGCCAGACGTAATCTTAATAAACATACCGTTTGGCTGGTCATCACTACTATAAGCTGATGCGCTCTTTAAGGTGATTGTAGTAGAGCTACCAGCCTGTGCAGTGCCAGTGTCTGTTGTCACACTAGAAGCTGTGATCGTAATATTTCCAGATGTGGCACTTGGCGTGATAGTAAATGTCGGCTCATGCGTGTCTATATCGAACGCATACAGCGGGACAAAATCAAAAGCAATTTCAGATGCTGTCCACGTTGCATCAGTGCCACCACGAACAATTTTGGTTGGAGGTAAATCTTCATGGGTAATGATTAAAGTGTCGGCGCTTTGCACCCAGTTCATCTCAGGCAAAATTGCCGCAGTCAAAGAAGACACAGCTAAGAAACTGCTCCCGCTACCATTAATATTAGCAATCAGAGCGCGGTTCTTGAAGACATACATCTTGCCCGGCGTAAAGACGAGCATATAGCTGTCGGAAACACTAAACTCAAAGTGCACCATTCGCACAGCGCTAGCGGCTCCAGAGTCTAATTGATGCAAGAATAACGTGCCATCTCGTCTAGTGGCACCACCCTGCGGCTGAATAGATACGTTTTTAGCTTCAGACAAACCGCCGCCATACTGCTTTAGGTCAGTTCGCGCACGTAACTTGGGGTCCATCTCGCCAGAAGTAAAATCATTCTGGATTTGAATGATGCGGCTCATCCACGCAAATCCGTAAGCGGGAAGTCTTGAATGCTTTGAGAAGGCCGATCACGGCCATCAATACCCATAGCAACACGCATTAACCCGCCACGCATATTCTCACTTGGCGATCCATACGCTAAAGCATGGTAATAGTTGCCTTTAGTAATTTGATCCGTCACAGGCTCCGCAAATGCTGACGCTAGAGCGTGCTTTAAAAGATTGGAGAAGTATGGTGGAAAAGCAGATGGCTCTGGACGAAACTGGTAATCAAGCCAAATCGCTTCATAGTTGGAATATAGACCGCCACTAAATAATTCAAAATCACGAGCAGTTACGGCTCCAACTGCGCCAGAATAGAAGACAGCCTTTGGGTTACCAAGGATATCCCCCGGCAAAGCAAACTTATATTTCCATTCATTAATTGGTGCGTCTACTAATCGCCCTAAGCTAACCTTTTTAAGTGACCAGCTATACGGGTAAGACATCAAGACTGTGTCGCGTATGTCGTCGTAAAGACGATCTGCAACCTGCGCTTCGTCACTGCCATCACTGAAGCTAGAAAGCGGTGAAGCGCCCAGCATAATGAGCGCGTCAGAACATATAGATAGCTTTGTGTCGCCAGCCGACATTAATCACCTCCAGCAAAAGAATGGGTGAGCTAGAAAGACTAGCCCACCCGGTCTTATTAGTCGCTGTCAGTGACGACAGCTACAACCGTACCATTTGATATATCGACGACGCCAGAAGCGTTTGATACAACAACATGGTTGGTGACCGTTCGCGTGCCACCAGTAGCGCCGTGAACCTGAATAATATCACCGACCTTTAATGTGCCAGAAACTTCATTAAAATAACCAGCAGCATCAATAGCAGTGTGTGCTTCAGTGCTAGTGTAAACATACTGAGCGGGAAGATTCCCCGCAGCAGATTGTCCACCTGTTGGGCCAAATCCCGCAAGAGCAAAAGCCATGATTTAACTCCTTATTCAGTGCTGGAGATGACAACAATACCATCGTCATCAATGGAAACGGCACCAGCCGAAAACATTGAAGAGACGAGGAATGAAGTCTTCTCAGGCACGTAGTTGATCTCAGTCTTCTGAGCCATTGAAACGCCAAGGCCAATCGCATCGCGATGGAAGGCGTAGTTGGTGCGCGTTGAAGGAATCGGCAAGCCGCCCTCGTCACGATCACCAAGTGTGATGAACTTAAATCCTAGGAATGTATCGATCTCACCCTGAACAAGAGCTTTAACCGAAGCAAAATCAGAGGACGTAAGCTCTTGCTCATCAAGCAAAGAAGATAATCCGTTAGCATGGATAATCATGCAACGGCCATCCGCAGGGACGTTCTTTGTGTCCAGTGCTTTCTTAGCAGCAAGAAGTTTAGCAAGGTTCATGTTCGAAGTAGAGCCGCCAATGCTAGTTGCAACAGTTGACGGAGCCGAAGCTGCGCCAAGTGCGTCTAGCACTAATTGGTCCATACGACGACCGATAGAGTCACCAACAACTTTAACCAATTCGCGGCGCTCGTCGAAGTTGACTTTTGCCTGATGGAAAATGTCGCTGTATTCAGCAGCAATGTAATCTGACATTGAAGCTGTGACTTGTGAATATGTTACGTTCAGAGGTGTTACATCTGTCTGTGGAACACGGACAGTGGCAACGCCTTTGCCGATTTTTGGAAACTTAACTTGATTGCCTTCTACGTTCAACCGTTCGCGGGTCACACCAGCAAGTGCGCGTGCACCTTGATAAGCCTGTTTGACTTCCGCGTCGAACAACTGAACAAAGGCGTTTGAAATGCCAATAGCCATTTCGTATCTCCTTCATAAAAAAAGTTACTACGGGTTAATCGCCTAACAGGTATCCATATGGGCTGCGGCTTGCACGGTTTTGCGCCTCACGCCAAGGCGGGTCTAATGGGCCGTTGCCGGGTATCCATTGCTGACACTATATTACATAACAGGGAGTGATGTAAAGATGTTACAGTGATTTTTTTGCAACATTTACAAAACAAAAATCCCGGCACTAAGGCCGGGAGTTCTGCATTAAATAGGTGAGTAGTCTTGAGCGCCGTAAACTTGCTCAAACATCTTTTCAACTTTTGCCCTATAAGCTGGGTCTGAAGTGTACTCAGGCTTGCCAACCATAGAGTTTAACTCTTCTTTACTTGGCATCCCTTCTACTGGGCCGATATTAACTGGCACAGACTGGTCGCCATAATATGACCGCACCTTCTGCAATGCACGTATGCCCTGTGCTGTGCCACCCATAATCTTGAACTCGTCAAAGTCACTTTCAGCCCAAACACCTTTACGGACAAGACCTTGCGCCCATTCGGTCATAGACTTGATGGTAGCGTCAGCATTTGGCCCTAGCTTGTTATACTCTTCTTTATAAGAAGCCTCAGCTTGTTGCGCCTCATTGCCAGCAAGCTCAATAAATTTGCCAGCCAACTCATTGAACGCGGATTGGCTTACGCCGTTTTCTTTAGCCCAATCCTTATATGTACTGAACAACTCGTCATCTTCAGGGATGTTAGCTTCCTCAAAGATTTTTGTGTCGTACTTTTCTGGTGTTTTGTGGTCACCACGAGAAAACTTATTTTGAAGCTCTGTGTACGATTTTACCAAGTTCTCAAGGTCTGGGCCTTCATCTTCTTTCCAGAACTTTTCTGGATACCACTCAGGCCGTTCAAACTCAGTTTCGTCCTTGTCTTCTGCAACCGTCAGATCGTCAACTGATCTTGGGTCACCTTCCTCAAGGTGAGAGATAGATTTATCTTCTGGCGCAGTTTCTTCGCTGGCCGTTTCTGCGGAATCTAAAAGACCGCCTTCCTGTTCTTCTTCGCTCATGCCTGTCTCGCTTTCTTAATACGCCGCTCGATCTCGCGGACTAATGAGTTTTGCCCTTCACGAGCAAAGCCATGTGCAGCATCCTCACCAGGATACCACGTTGGCTGCTCAATCGTTAGTGAGCGCAGGTGTTCTAATATCTTTTGCCCATCCTCACTACCGAATACACGCAAGTACAAGAGATCAGTGTCACTTGGTTCCTGCCGTGTTTCTTCAAGAGACTGAGGCATCGCGTGCCGCAGTCCTTCCCATCCTTCTACTTCTGCCACTTAATGCCCCTTATGCCATACCCGGTGGAGCCGCACCTTCTTCTGGCTCGGCTTGTTGTTGCTGCATCTGTGCTTGAGCTTGGGCCATCTGCATAGCCTGCTGCATCATTGCCTCTCTCTCTTGAGGATTGGTGCGAAGACTGGCAGGTACGCCTAGCTTGTCAGCAATGTAATCTGCAATCGCGCCATTCTTAACTGCCATTTGTCCTTCTGGCCCAAGAGCAGAAGCAATCTGCGCCCATTGCGTAACCTTTTCAATATCACCCATATTCTGCGCTTGCGCGATTGGAGAGACAGGCGTGAGACGGATTTCAAGGCCATTAACCTTTAATGGCAATTCAATCATGCCACGCTCATCCATAACACTTAACACACGCGAGATTAATGGGTACATAGTTTCAGTAATTAATCGACCGAATGCAGCACCTAAGTTTTGCGCTAATTCTTTCATACGCTCCGCAACTTCAGTCGCAGAACGTGCACTCATATTGTCAGGCGGCAGTGTGTCGTCCAACATGATCTTCTTAATATTCATTCTCAAATCGTTAATTACGATCTGGCTTACGTTGAAATCTCCAGAACGTGGAAGCTGTCTAAGGCTTTCACCTTGAGGACCGCCGTTTCGTGCCACAGGTATAATAGCGCCCGGCACGATTCGGATTGTTTGAGGGTTTAACACGCCATCGTCTGCGGCAGTATAAACACCAGCGATTGATAGAGATGCGTTTTTAAGGAGCATCTCAAGAGTTTTATTCAACGTCTTAATGTCTGGTATCGCAGTAACCAATGGACCTCGACCATACACTTCACCCGCTACCTTCATGTAACGTGCGACAATCCAAGGGCTAGACTTCATGGTGCGGGTAAGAAGTTGCGACTTGCCTTCAGGCCAGATGACATAGTACTGGAAGTCACCACGCTCTGGGTTAAGCACCGTAGCCTCAATAAGCTCAATCTCTTCTGTAGGCTTTTGTTCAATCATAGTAGCAAGGCGTGTAGGAATTTCAGCTTCTACCCAATGCTGCTTAATTGCCTCACCCTTCATCCGCATCTTTCTATAAACATTATCGACCTTGCCATGAGCGCCTTCTTCAATAGCTACTAGATACTGAGGCACAGGCGTAAAACGGATAGGTGTGGTATCATCGCCGGGCTGTACAAGCATTACTGCTGTGCCAACCGCAAGGTCTAACAAAAACTCGCCCATCGCCAAATCAAAGTTACTTTGGCGCAACACAGCGAACATCTTGTCAGAATACACATCAAGTGCAGCCTGTGCTTCTTGACGCCGCTCCAT
>TARA_R110002126_G_scaffold69764_4_pt1 | contig 10330 bp, 10 predicted proteins | sample TARA_R110002126 | Tara Oceans TARA_R110002126 (sample SAMEA4397536) | marine metagenome | biome: Polar Biome; feature: [DCM] deep chlorophyll maximum layer (ENVO:01000326); material: water (ENVO:00002006), including particulate matter (ENVO:01000060) such as... | depth 30 m
GCCGTATGCGCCGCCGGGTCGACCCGGACCGGCCCCTTCAGCGTGCCGCCATAACCCCGCGACAGGGCATGGGCGCGATAGCCCATATCGCTCAGGCGGGTCAGTATCGTCTGGGCGACCGGCGTCTTGCCGGTGCCGCCCAGGGTGAGATTGCCGATACAGACCACCGGAATGCCGGGATCGAGCGGCTCGGCTTTGCGGATCCGCCGCGCTGTCGCCCAGCCATAGATCCAGCTCAGCGGCGTCAGCAGGGCGCGCACGACACGGCCTGAACTGCGCCCGCCATCGGTGCGCCAGAAGACCGGCTCTCTCATGGTGCGATCTCCGCGCCCTTGCCGTGTTCCAGCAGTGTTTCCAGAGCCGCCAGACTGGTCGCCATGGCGCCGCCCGAGGCCTCGATGATCGCTGCTTTCGCTGCCTTGAGAGACGGCCCGCGATGCGACCAGACCTGTTCCAGTGCCGCCGCAATCGTGGCGGCACTGCTCACCGTGATCACGGCCTTGTGCTGACGATAGACAGCATAGAGATCATCGAAGCTGGCGGTGTGCTCCCCGCTCAACACGACGGCCCCGGCCTGGCTGGCCTCGATCGGGTTATGGCCACCAATATCGGGCAGGAGGCTGCCGGCGATCAGGGCAAGCCGGGCTGCGCCATACCAGAGTGGCATTTCGCCCAGCGTGTCGGCCAGCCAGATCTGCTGGCCGGCGGACGGCAACTCGCCGGCTGAACGGCGTGCGAAACGAAAGCCTTGCTTGTCGATCAGCCGCGCCACGTCTTCGCCGCGCTCCGGATGGCGTGGCGCGAGGATCAGCAGGGCGTCGGGATGCGCCTTCAGTGTCAGCGCATGGGCGTAGAGAATGATTGCTTCCTCGCCCGGATGGGTCGAGGCCGCGAGCCAGACAGGCCGGTCGCCGATCTGTTTGCGGATCTGCGACAGCGCTTGCGGGTCCGGTGCTTCGGCGCGCGCTTCCAGTTTGAGATTTCCCGCCAGGGTGACGGCCTGGCCGGTCAGGTTTTCCAGCCCATCGCGGGTGCGGCTGTCGGCGGCGCCGATCCAGTCGAAACAGCCCAGCAGGTAACGCGCCGAATCCGGCCGTTTGTGCCAATTGGCCAGCGAGCGGTCATTCATGCGGGCATTGACCAGCGCCATCGGGATGCCGCGCTGCGCCGTCTCGATCACCAGATTGGGCCAGAGTTCGGATTCGGCAAAGACGGCGAGGTCCGGCTTCCAGTAGTCCAGGAAACCCGTGACGGCCGAGAGAGTGTCGATGGGAAGATATTGGTGGCGCGCCACCGGCGGCAGCCGTTTGGCCATCAGCCGGGCCGAGGTCATGGTTCCGGTGGTGACCAGAAAGCGCAATTCAGGGTGAGTGGCGGCGAACTCGGTGACAAGGCTGGCCAGGACCAGGCTCTCGCCGACGCTGGCTCCGTGCAGCCAGACCAGGCGGCCCGGCGGGCGCGGGAAGGTGGGTCGGCCCAGGCGTTCATTGCGACGTTCGCGGTCTTCCTTGCCGGCCCGGGCTCGCTGGATCAGCAGCGGCACAGCCAGCGGCGCAGCGCACCGCATCAGCAGGCGGTAGGCCGTGAGCGCCGGAGGCAGGTTCACGGCGTGGCCTCCCTCGCCCCGGCGAGAGCCCCCGTGCCCGGCCGCACCTCGCTGTCCGGCTCGACAATCTCGCCGCCGACGGCCTCATCGGCTTCGCGGGTCATCTCATTGAGCCGCGTCTCCAGCAGAAGGCGGGCGGCTTCCATTTCTTCAGCCGTCGCCGTTTTGGCGACATGGATCGGATCACCCCAGATGATGACGCCGCGGGTGAAGAAATGCGGCAGGCAATGCTTGTCCCAGGCCTTGTGCAATACGGTCTTGCGCCGGGTCGACCAGGTGACGGGAACGATTGGAACGCCGGTGTCGCGCGCCATTCGGATCGCCCCATAGCCGGCCCGCATTCTCGGTCCGCGAGGCCCGTCGGGCGTCACGGCACCGCTGCCGCCCTGGCTGAGATGGTTGACCATGGCGCGATAGGCCGCTTCCCCGCCCTTGCTGGCTTCCGGCTTCCTGGCATTGCGCGAGGACCCCCGCACCAGGCCGACCTTGTACCAGCGCGCAAAGCGCGAACCGATATCGCCCTCTCGCGAGCGCGATGCCAGTGCGACCATCCGGTCGTAATGCTGGTTCCAGGCCTGCAGTGCCATCAGGACACGGCCATGCCAGACACAGCCGAGAATCGGCAGGTTTTCGTCCCACACCCGCTGGACGTATTCGCCATTGCGCACTTCCCAGCGAATCGAGCGGCGCACCGACTCCACATAGAGCAGTGCGAGGAAGGCCGCGATTTCCTGGCCCCAGGGCTTTGACAGCAAGCGTTTCAACATCGTGTTCCCTTGCTCGCCCTCACCGGCTTAAAGGTCAAGCACGGCGCGCGGTTGCCTCACTGGCCCGGGCATCCTAAATCCCGTCGCAGCAAGAAAGAAACCGCATGGCCTATGATCTTACCGATCCGAAGGATCGCAAACGCGCCTGGAGTGACTATCTGTGGAAGGATCATGGCGTATTGCGCCTGCGCTTTCACAATATGCACGAGGTTGGCGGGGGACTCTGGCGGGCCAACCAGCCTTCGCCGGACCGTATCGAATGGCTGGCGGCGGAAGGCTTCAAGACGATCCTGAACATTCGCGGTACCCAGCCGGGGGTCTGCTATTATGATTTCGAGCGCGAAGCGTGTGAACGGCACGGCCTGGCCATGCACGACATGCCCTTCGGGTCACGCGAAGCGCCCTATGTCGATCGAATCCAGCGCGCGGTGAAGATTTTCGAATCAATCGAGTATCCGGCCCTGGTGCACTGCAAGTCCGGCGCGGACCGGGCGGGCCTGATCTCGGTCTTGTTCGCACTGACGCATCTCAACCTGCCCTATGAGCAGGCGATCGAGCATTTGTCCCTGAAATACCTCCACGTCAAAGCCGGAAAGACCGGCGTTCTCGACTATTTCTTCGAGACCTATCGCGCCTATAATGAGGCTCATCCGATTGATTTCATGGAATGGGTCGAGACGGTCTATGACCGTGACGCGGTCCAGGCCGGCTTCATGTCGAGCTGGTGGGGCAACCTGCTCACAGAGCGTCTGCTGCGCCGGGAATAGTCGGGGCCTGATTCTTTATGCAGGCCCGATTCATCAGATATGACGACTCTTTCCCCAACTTTGCTGCAAGTTAATACCCGTTAACCACGTTGAACTTCCGTCCGCACGGACAGGTCACGTTGGGTCGGGAGCTTGAAAATGCATGACAGGGTGATTGCCGCGCAAAGGACGGATCAGCTGCTGGACGGGCTAAACTCCCGTCTATCACGCGAATCCGGCCAGGCATTCCTGTCAGCCTTCGTCAGCCTGGTCGCCGATTTTTTCGACGCGGACAGCGTCTATCTCGGGCGAATCGATCCTGGACACCGGCAGATGCGGACGCTGCACGTTGCCTCCCAGGGCGGGGTCGGCCGCAATTTCAGCTATCCGGTCGAGGGCACGCCCTGCGCCCGGGTAATCCAGTCGGGAGCACTGGTTTTTGAAGACCGCGTCGCCCAGGAATTTCCGCATGATTACATGCTTGAGGAGATGGGAATTCGCGGCTTTGCCGGAACACCGCTCTATCACGGCGCCCAGTCGATCGGTGTCATCGCGGTCTTTTTCAAGCGTCCGATTGACGATGCCGACAGCCTGCTCAAGGTCATGCACCACTACCGGCGCCGGCTGACGGCCGAAATTCTGGCCATCGAAACCGGCGAACGGGCCAGTCTGGCGATCCGGGGCATGTCGGACGGGATTGTCGACTGGTGCCTCGAGACTGACCAGGTCTATACCTCGGCGCGGTGCCGCGAATTGCTCGGCGACAAGCCGCGCGAATCGACAACGCCAGCCGATACGCTCCGCGCCTTGTTGCACCGCGAGGATCGCCCCCGGGTCGAGTCGGCGCTGCAGGCCCATTTTCGCGCCGGCCGCCCGTTCGACATGTCCGTCCGGTTCAAGGTGGCCGGTGGCGCTCATCGATGGTTCCGGCTGCGCGGCGAAGCGGTGCGCACTCCGGACGGTGAACCGACCCGGCTGGTCGGGGCGCTGACCGATGTCCATGATCTGCTCGAGGCCCGGCAACAAGCGACCGAATCCAGCCGCGCCAAATCGAAATTCCTTGCGACGATGAGCCATGAAATCCGCACGCCCATGAATGGCGTGCTCGGCATGTCGAGCCTGTTGATGAACACGGATTTGCAGGAATCGCAGCGCGAAATGGTCGAACTCATCCAGAAGTCCGGTCATGCCTTGCTCGATATTCTCAACGATATCCTTGATCTGGCGAACATCGAATCCGGTCGCTTTGAGGTCGAGGCCACCAGCTATTGCCCGGCCGACCTGGTTCGCAGTGTGCTCGGGCCCTACCGTATGAAAGCGCTGGAAAAGGGGCTGGCCCTGCATGTCGAAATCGACCCGTGTGCCGAGGGCGAAGCCAGTGGTGATCCGGCCCGGATCCGGCAGATACTTTCCAACCTGCTCTCCAATGCCGTCAAATTCACCGAACGGGGCGAAATCCGGGTGCGCTGCCGGGCCAGTCAACACGAGGACGGACGCCATGTTGTCAAATTCGACATCAGCGATACCGGTATCGGCATGGACCAGGCGCTGATCGGACGGGTCTTCATGCCCTTCACCCAGGGCGAGTCGGCGATGTCCCGAAAGAGCGGCGGAACCGGACTCGGTCTGGCGATTTCCAAGAAACTGGCTGAACTTATGGATGGCGATATTGAAGTCGAGAGCGCGCCCGGTGCGGGCTCGGTCTTCTCCGTGCGCCTTCCCATGGCGGATTTGCAGCCCAGCGTGCTGGCTGCCAGTGCTGGTGCCTAGCCTTAGCCGGCGTCTTCGCCGAATTGCAGCCGGCAGAGTTTGGCATACAGGCCATCTTGCGCGATGAGTGTGTCGTGCCGGCCTTCTTCCTGTACGCGGCCATCCTGCATCACATAGATCCAGTCGGCATTGCGCACGGTCGAGAGGCGGTGGGCGATCACAAGCGTGGTCCGTCCCGCTGAGAGCCGCTCCAGTGCGGCCTGGACGCGTTGCTCGGACTCGGTATCAAGCGCGCTCGTGGCCTCGTCGAGCAGCAAGATCGGCGCGTCCTTCAAGATGGCGCGGGCAATCGACAGACGTTGGCGCTGACCGCCGGAGAAATTGCTGCCGCGCGGACCCACCGGGCTGTCATAGCCCTCAGGCAGCGCAATAATGAAATCATGGGCATCGGCGGCCTTGGCGGCGGCGATGATGGCGTCGCGATCGGCATCCAGCTGGCCAAACCCGATATTCGCCGCGACGCTGTCGTCGAACAGGGTCACATCCTGGCTGACCAGGGCGATCTGGCGTCGCAGGGAGGCCAGCGATACCGAACGGATATCCGTGCCGTCAATGTTCACCGAGCCGGCTTGCGGGTCATAGAGGCGCGGGATCAGGTTGAGAATGGTCGACTTGCCCGAGCCGGACGGTCCGACCAGCGCGATCGTCTTGCCGGCGTCGGCGTGCAGGCTGACCTCGCGCAGCGCCGTGGTGCCATCGGCATATTTGAAGCTGACACGATCAATATCGATCCGGCCCGTCTTGACCGCAAGGGCCGGAGCTTCCAGCGCGGCGGCGACCTGATTGTCTTCATCAAGCAGATGGAAGACGCGGTCGAGCACAGCGAAGCCTTCCTGAACGACGGCGCTCAATGTGCCAATGGCGCGGATCGCCGGTGACATCACGCCAATGCCGGTCAGAACGCCGAGAATATTGCCGACAGAGGTCTCCCCGCCGAGCAGGCGCCAGCCGGCGAACCCGACCAGTCCGGCGAAGGCAATGCCGCCGACGACTTCCAGGATCGGATCGACGCGGGCCTTGTTCTCGGTGATGCTGAAGAGGAATTTCAGGCGCTCGAAAAAGGATTTGTCGGCGCGCGCTGCTTCATAATCCTCGAGCCCGTAGGTCTTCACCATCCGGGTGCCGGAAAAGCTCTCCTCGAGCTGGCTCGTCACTTCGCCCATTTGCGACTGGGCCTGGGCCGAGGTCTTGCGCAGGCGCTGGCCGATCTTGATCACCGGCCAGGCCGCGAGGGGATAAACCACCAGCACCAGCAGGGTCAGCATCCAGTCGAGATACAGCATCCAGGCAATCGCCCAGATCACGGTCATCGTGTCGCGCAGGAGATTGTTCGACAGCCGCACCAGGGTTTCGCGCAGCAAGGTGATATCATTGGTGAAGCGCGACACCAGGCTGCCGACAGGCTCCGATTGCAAACGCGCAAAATCGGCATGCACCAGCTTGGTGAACATGGCGTTCTGCAAATCCTGCATCACGGTCAGCGCGAGGCGATTGGTCTGCAGGGTCTGGAAATAGAGGCTGACACCGCGCACCGCGGCCAGGCTGATCGCGGCCAGTGGCGCGATCGGGAAAAAGCCCGGATCGCGTTGTTCCAGCAGGTTGAAGGTCCATCCGACCAGACCGGCATAACTCGCCGCCGCCGCCGCCGTGATCACCGAGAGCAGCATGGCCCCGATCCACAGGCCCGGGCGCTTGGAGACCCAGTCACGCCAGAGCCGGCGTCCGAGCGCGGCAGTGGATGGGTGGGGTTGGTCGGTCAAATACTGGGTCCGTCAGGTCTTGCGTTTGTCCGAGTGCGGGTCGAGCAATTGATGGGCGTGGATGATGAAATAGCGCATGTGCGCATTGTCGACCGTGCGTTGCGCGGCATTCTTCCAGGCCGCCCGGGCGTCTTCATAACTCCCGTAGGCGCCGACGAAATCGACCGCGTCGAGGTCCTTGAACTCACAATTCTGCGGGTCGACGCAGACGAGTTCGCCGCCGATGACGAGGTGCAGGAGCTGCTGATTGATTTTGGTGCTATCCATATTTCCTATCCCGAAGAAAGTGGGGCCTGGGCCGGGTCTAGAGGCCACCAACCGAGAGTTTGTCGACCAGAAGGCTGGGCGAATTGACGGATCCGCGAAATTCCAGATCGCTGGCTGGAATTAAGCGCGCAAAGATGTCCATCAGATTACCGGCGACGGTGATTTCGCTGACCGGATGGTCGATCTGGCCCTTGGTGATCCGGTATCCCGAGACACCCACCGACCAGTCACCGGTATTGGAATTGAGCGAAGGTCCGAACATTTCCATCACCAGAACGCCGGACTCGATCGCGCCGATCATGGCCTCGCGGCTCTCGCTTCCGGCTTCCAGATGCAGATTGGTCGGGCCGGCACCGGGCGCGCCGCCCATGCTGCGCCGGGCATGACCGGTTGGCGCCAGCTTCAATTGCCGTGACGCCGCGCTGTTGAGCAGCCAGCTGGTCAGACGGCCATCCTCGATCAAATTGGAGCGGTGATTGACCGTGCCCTCGCCGTCAAAGGCGCAGGAGCTGTGGCCCCAGTCACGATGCGGATCATCGACGATATTGATGCCCGGCGCGAAGACCGGCTGACCGAGCTTGTCGCGCAGGAAGGAAATGCCGCGCGCCACGGCCGGGCCACTGATCGCGCCGCACAGGGCCGACAGGAAGGTCGTGGCGACACGGCGGTCGAAGACGACCGGCTGCACGCCGCTGTCAATTTTTTGCGGCCCGACACGCCGGGCTGTGCGCTCGCCGGCCTCGGTGCCGATATCGAGTGTGGTGCGCAGATCGCCCGGGCGCCGTGCAGCCGTGGCCGCATAGTCGCGCTCCATCGCGCCATTTCGCTCGGCGATGACGCTGGCGCCATAACTGAACATGCTCTTGCGCCAACCCTGGTTGAAGCCGGTCGTGGTCGCATAGGCGGCTGCGCCCTGGCCGAAACTGGCGAAGGCCGCATCGGTCTTGGAGACGCCGTCAATGGCACGTGCGGCCTGCTCGACCTCGATGGAGCGTGCTTCCAGATCTTCCGGTGACCAATGGGCCGGGTCGAACATCGCGATTTCAGCTGGGTGGGTACAAAGCCGCTCGGCCTCGGCCAGGGCCGAGAACGGGTCTTCCGGCGACAATCGGGCCATCGCGACGGCGCGCTCGATCGTCAGGCTGCGGCCATGCTCGGACAGGTCGGAGAAGGCGACGCCGGCCTGTCGGGTGCCGACGAAGACGCGCACACCGGCGTCGAGAGATTCAGAGCGCTCGATATCCTCCAGAGCGCCATCGCGGACGGAGAGCTCGGTGGTGCGCGATTCGCTGACGCTCGCCTCGGCGGAATCGGCACCGGCACGCCGGGCACGAGCGATGAGGTCGGCCGCGATATCCTGCAGTTTTTGCGGGTCGGGGGCAGAATTGGTTTGGGTCATGTTGCGGCTATAGCTCCCGGCGGTGGTCCGCTGCAATGGCTCAACTGATTGCCTTGGCCAGCAGAAGCAGTGCGCTGGCCAGCAGGACGAGCCAGGTCAGCGCGGTTCCCGTGACACGTCCGATGCTGCGGCCAGGGTCGGTGAGCAGGCCATAGGCGTGCAGGCCGCGGCCCAGGGTCAGCGCGATCCCCAGGATGTGAAGGATGAGTGTGCCGGTGCCCAGCATGCCCAGTAGAACCAGGGCGATCAGCGCCGGCGGCAGGTTTTCCGCAGCATTGCCATGGGTGCGGCAGGCCTGTTCCAGGGATGCATCATTGCCAGTGCCAAGACTGATTTTTGCCCGGCGGCGATTGAGGCTGACATTCGCTGCGAGAAAGACAAGCAGCAGGATATTGAGGCCGGCATAGAGGGCAACGGCTTGCATGGCGGTCATGGCGAGACTCCGTGAAAATTCCTGCTGAAACCTAGAAGCTGCGACGGCGCCGCGAAAGCCTTATTCCGGCTCGGGGGGCTCCTGCGCGGCCTGACGGATCGCATCGGCGAGGATTTTCGGCTCCTGGGCGCCGGACACGGCGAAGCGGCCATTGAAGATATAGGTCGGCACGCCGGTCACGCCGAGCTTGCGGAAGAAGGCTTCTTCCTCGCGCAGTGAGGTTTCATCCTGGTTCGAGCTGAGCAGTTCGGCCGTCAATTCGTCATCAAGGCCGGCGGCGCCGGCGATCTGGCTGAGGGTCTGGATATCGCCAATATCGCGGCTGTCGGCGAAGAAGGCCCGGAACAGGCCTTCGGCGGCGGCATCCTCGACACCCTGGCCGGCCGCCCAGCGCAGGACGCGGTGAGCATTGAGCGTATTGGGCCGCGTCGGGATGGCGTCAAACTTGAACTCAATCCCGGCTGCCGGTGCGGCCGCTTCGAGATAGGCGCGCATCTGGGCCCAGCGTTCGGTATTTTCGCCGGAGAATTTGGCTTTCATATACTCGCGATAGGGACGGCCACCGCGCGGCAGATCCGGGTCGAGCTGATAGGGGCGCCAGACGGTCTCGACCGGAATTTCCGGCACCAGCTTGCGGGCGGCATCCCAGTTGCGTTTGCCGAGCCAGCACCAGGGGCAAACGAGATCGGCAACAATATCTACGGAAACTTTATCGGTCATGGACCCCAGATAGGGTAATTCCCCGCCGATTGCGAGAGCCTGGCCCGCCAGGCCTGTATTTTCGCTGTGGCGATGCCGGTTCGTCATCCCCCGCCTGACGCAACACGCCAATGGAGACAGCCAGTCGCGGGGGATGACTCCCACCGGCCACCCGCCGACTGACGCGAGCTCAGGCGATAATGTCGAGCAGGGTTTTCGTCATGTCGTCAGCGACCTTCACCATGGCTGCGGACGCTTCGTGCGTGGCTTGTGCACGCTTGACCGCAATCACGGCTTGAATAATCCCCTCACCCTTGGCCGCGGCTTGGACGAGGCTTTCGGACGCCGCCCCGGCCTGGACCTGGGCGTTCAACATGCCGGAGACGGCGGTATCGAGGGCAATATTCATGATGCCAGGCTAGCAGAGGCCAGCCGGCTTCGCGCGGCACATTTGTGACCAGGGTTAGCCGGGCATTAACGCGCCGCCATGGCCCGCCCGGCGCTGCTTTATACGGCCCGGGCCGGCGTGACGGGTGTGCGGGGGGATTGGAATCGAGCCAATTCCGGTTGCACGAATTCCGCCTTGTGTGGAATGTTGCGCGTCATCGGGGCCCCGTCGGGCGCTTCGATCGGGCCTTGCCGACCGGCCCGTTTTTCAAGGTTGGCTTATGATGAGGTTGAATTGATGTCCGCTCCTGTCCAAACCGCGCTCAAGGTCGAGTTCGAGCTGAGCGAGTCCGATCTGGACTTCTTCCGGGCCCGTCTTGCCAAGGCGCGCGATGCGCGCATCGCCGATGATGAAGCCGTCATCCTCGAGGGCGTGGCAGCCATGAGCAAGCAGGCTGCAGCGGCCAATCCTCCGGCTTTTGTCCGCGAGCGGCTC
>TARA_R110002126_G_scaffold116875_3_pt1 | contig 10329 bp, 9 predicted proteins | sample TARA_R110002126 | Tara Oceans TARA_R110002126 (sample SAMEA4397536) | marine metagenome | biome: Polar Biome; feature: [DCM] deep chlorophyll maximum layer (ENVO:01000326); material: water (ENVO:00002006), including particulate matter (ENVO:01000060) such as... | depth 30 m
TACAATGGTACTGTAGTTTGTGGTTGTGCCAGATATGGTGTTTGATACACCACCAACAATAGAATTATATGAACCCTTTTTATCTTTATTTTCATCCCCATTAATTGTGTTATTCTTACCAGCAAATATACCAGATGCCGATGTATCATTAACAGAATTACCTTTACCACCACCAATATTAGAAAAGGCAGATGCAAATATTGTATGACCACTACCACCAACAACTGATGAGTAATTAGAACCATTTAACATATTATTCTTACTACCACCAACAATGTTTGAACTATACGAATTGTAAAAAGTGTTTTTATACCCACCAACTATGTTACACCAACTAACGTAGTTACCAGTACTAGCACTCATTGTATTATGTGAACCAGCACCAATGAATGATGTATCAGAATATTTATAAAGTTTATTATTATACCCACCAACAATGACAGATTTGGGTTCGTCAATATGATTATCATGACCACCACCAATGAACGAATAATCGGAACCGGCATCTACCCTATTAGAACTACCACCAACTATTGAACTAAAGTTACTATTAATAGTATGTGCAGACCCACCTTGTATATTTGACCAAGAAGTTCCAGCAACGGTGTTTTCACCAATACCATCAATTAATCTAACACCGAATGTTGTACCTGTTTGGAATTCATAAACTGAAGTTCCACTTGTTGATAAATCAACTACTTCTGTGGTACCGTTTTGGTAAAGGAATGTTACACTATCACCTGATTGTGTTATATCTATAATATCCCTACCTTTAAGGTAGATGAAGTTTTGATCAACATCTTGCCAAGATAATACTGCATTTCTAGTTGTGTCACTATATGGACTTACAAGATTTCTTAATAATAATTCTACTGGAGTTGGCATAATTTACTTTTAATTATAAATATGCTGATAGTAGGTAAATAGATTAAAGTTTTATACCAAACTATTTACCCAACTAAATCTTGAATTGATTTTTTCTATAATATTAGGTGGTAGATTAACATTGTGTTTTTTATAAGTAACAGCACCTTCTTTAATTGTGTGTGGAAATTTATGATTATAAAAACCATCGTACTCAAATGTTGTTTGTTTCAGATCTTTAAAATCATTCTCCGCATAGATATATTCCTCCTCACCCAAGAAGTCATGTATTTGTTTTAAAACCATCTGTGGGTTCATTGTAAGGTCACCATATTTAACGATTAATATCCTATCTGACATTCCATTGGTGAAAGCGTCATCTAATAACCATACTGGTCTAGCAACAATACCACCATCATTTATGTAGGTATTAACTCTAGATTCTGTTGTTGTAAAATCTGCACCAGCACCTTCATCAGCGTTCTCCAATAAAATTGTTTTATGGTAGTGTTCTTCTATTGAGGATACTATTTCAACAGGATCCCTATATGTCCATATTACCTTTGTTTCTTTATGCCCTAAAACTTCATCTAATATTTTAAGGTAAGATGTCCACCCCCTACATTTATCAAATACAATATCCTTATCGTAATAAAAACCTTCAATAAACCCCAACATCCCTCTCCTCATATTCTCATATAAAGAAATCCTATCTTGTGCTTTAAAAGTGACATTATGTGAAAATGTTGATCTCATATTTGAAATAACATCTATTAGTGGTGATGTAGAAGTAGCATGAAACTTCTTATTCATATTAAGTAGATTACATAATAATGTTGATCCACTACGAGGTAATCCTGCAATTAGGTGTAATTTTTTCATGAAAGAAAGTTAATTAGATTTTTTTTAAGGTAAATGTTAAACCCCCACCCAAGTATCACCACTATAAATAATATTTTCAGTTGTTTCACCTGTGATGATTAAATCATAATCTAATAGTTTATTAGCCCAATTTAACTCTGATGTAAATGTTTCTTTTTCATCCAAACCTGATGTTGTAGTGAGACCAACATCTGTCATCCCATATTTTATAATGGAGTTATCTGACTTCTTTATAACCCACCACGTATCTTCTGTATGTCCTTTAATTTCTACCATATTTTATATTCCACCACCATCTGTTATTGTCCAAGATAACCCTGTTACCCCATCTGTTAAATAATCCCTTGCTAATTCTGCTGTCGTCCCTGTGGAATAATTAGCACCACCCGCATGAAATACTACATTTGATTTAAGTGTTCTTGTCGCAGCGGTACCCACCCAAGCAGTCCACCCAGTTAAAATATTATTGTAATTATCATTACTTAAATTAGAAGGAGTACCAAACATGTTATTCATTTTTGTCACATTACTAACATCCCAATTACTTAAATCTTGATCAAACACAGCACACTGCCAAAACATACCCTGCATACTAGTTACTGCAGAGACATTCCATTCAGTAAGGGGTTGATTGAATGAACTACACCCTCTAAACATATCCTCCATAGTAATCCCATCACTAATACCATCATTAAACGTCCATCCAGAAATGCTCGATGACCCCCCATTATTAAAATTACTACAATTTAAGAACGTCCATGCAAACGCCTGAAAGTTATTAGCATCACCAACTACCCCACTTACATCCCAAGAACCAATGTCTTGGTCAAATGCACTTGCGTTAGCAAACATTGATGACATAGTAGTAACATTACTTACATCCCAGTTGGTTAACGGTTGATTGAAAGTGGTTGCCTCTATAAATGTATTATACATATTAGTTACAGCAGAAGTTGTCCATCCACTAATTGATGGTGATCCACCATTATTAAAACTACTATTAGACGCAAATGTAGAATTCAAATACTGAACCTTACCAACATCCCATGACCCAATATCTTGATTGAAAATTGCATCACCAAACATAAACGTCATATTAGTAACATTACCCGTATCCCATGACCCAATTGGTTGATTAAACGTTTTATTGTCCTCAAACATATATTGCATGTCAGTAACCGCAGAAGTTGTCCATCCTGATATTGATGTTGACCCACTATTATTAAAACCAGTTCCTTCTGTATCTCGGAACATATGGCTCATAAGTGTAACATTACTTACATCCCACGCACCAATATCTTGATCAAAAGCATCCGCATTCATAAACATACCAAGCATATCAGTTACCCCAGTAACAACCCATGTATCAATTGGTTGATTGAATGTCGTATTCCGTAACATATTTTTCATAGTATCAACATTACTAACATTCCACCCACTTAATGGTTGATCAAATACATTATTATCGTAAAACATACCTTCCATATCGAGTACATTACTCACATCCCACGATCCAATTGGTTGATTGAATGTTTTGTTGTCTTCAAACATATAATACATAGTAGTCACAGCGGAAGTAGTCCACCCTGATATACCTGTTGAACCACTATTGTTGAAACCTGTTAATTCAGTATCTCTGAACATACTAGACATATTACTAACATTAGAAACATCCCAGTTACTTAAATCTTGATCGAATCCATCAGCTTGATCAAACATACTACCCATAGTAGTTACACCACTAACATTCCAAGTACCAATAGGTTGGTTAAAGGAGCTGTTAAACTTAAACATACTAGACATATTAGTTACCCCAATAACATTCCAAGTACTAATATCTTGATTGAATGACATATTATAGAACATTCTTGACATATCTTCAACACTACTCACATCCCACGGACCAATTGGTTGATTGAATCCACTATTTTCAAACATTGATGACATACTTGTTAGTCCACTATTAAATGTCCATCCTGATATACTTGGTGACCCACCATTGTTAAATGAAAACGCTTGGAAAAACATATCTGCCAAACCAAAATCATTTACTGAAGGTGATAATTTATCAACAGCACCACTTACATCCCACGCACCAATATCTTGATTAAAATTCTGAGCGTTATTAAACATACTAGTTAATTGTTTCACCTTACTCATATCCCAGTTACCAAGTGGTTGATCGAAGTTAGTACAATTAGCAAACATATACATTGTGCCACCACCTGCACCCCCAACTGATGTCACCTTTTCCATAATAGGTGGGGTTGTCGTCATACCTGTTAAGTTTGCAGCACCCTCAAAAGAATCCCTGAAATTTCTCCAAATAATGTTACCCCAAGAATTTATTTCTATGATTTTATCTGCTTCTGTAGAATTATCATAATCAAACTTATCAAATCTTCCTTCTATTTGTATTGTATACGTACCACCTGATGGGTATGTGTGGGTTATATTGGTTGTGGATGTAGATGCGCTTGTAAACCCATCACCCCATGTTACTTTATAACGATATGTATAACCTGAATCTAATATCAACTGGAAATTACCCGTACCACTAGCACCAGCGATTGTGGTATCCACAACCATCTCAAAAGGTTTCCAAGGTTGTACACTACTTTGCCTACCCATATAAAATTATTGTTCTTGAACGTACCAGTATTCTACTCTAGTACCACCTGCCCATTCAGCGTATATTATGTTTAAGGTTGAAGTAAAATAAATTGCGTCACCCATTAAAACCCACCCTGCTGGGTAAGTTGGTTCAGATGTATGATTAGAATATATTTTCTGAATTAACCCTACTTTAGCACCTGTTAAATCACTTGTAAAACCTGTTGATGACGATGGAGACACAGCATCAAAATGGTAAGTTAAACCACTAAAATCAATTACGGTAGTTGTTCCCGTAACAACATTAGTATTACCTATACCTGTTAAATTAGAACCATCACCATAATAAAGTGAAGTAACACCATCTCCCGAATAGATTGGTGAGTATGTTGTACCTGTCACTTTTAAATTTGATTTGATCGTTACATCCGTACCATCATCTAAAATATTTGAATCGGTTAAACCTGTGGATGTTAACCACTTGGTTATTGTATTAGTTGTACCTGTTCCACCTACACTACCTGAACCTCCACCACCAGTTGTTCCTGTTACTACAAACCCATTAACATCAATACCTAAATTATTAATTGATGTACCAGTCCCTAATGTTCCTATATTAATTTTATTAACATGTGTTGTATTTGCCGATATGGATGATAAACCTGTACCAATAATAAATGAATTATCATGTGTAAGTGTATTACCAAGACCACCAATGATAGAAGAATAATTACTATCCAATATATTATTTTTACCACCAAGAATAGATGATTGGATAGTATTACCCGATATTATATTACCACTACCCGCACCAATAAGTGAATCACTACCACTAGTAATTAAATTATTACTACCCCCACCAATAAATGACCTAGCTGAAATACTTAAAATATCATTACCACTACCCCCACCAATGGTGTTATAACCATAAAATGAATCAATCACATTACCAATACCCCCACCAATGGTGTGACCAATATAACCTGGGTTTGTGTTCGTATCCAATATTTTATTTCCACTACCCCCACCAATTGTACAATCATTCCATTTACCATGAATAAAGTTATTTCTACCCCCACCAATGGTGTGCCAACTAGTAGATGTAATAAATGGTGCTGTTGTACCAGTAATTTGATTACCATGCCCCCCACCAACACTTGAATGTCTAGATAGATTTACTATATTATCTTCACCCCCAACAACACTTGCTCTATTAGATGAGGTAATTATATTAGTATCACCACCACCAATGGTTGTATAATATGATAAATTTAATTGATTACCACTACCCCCACCAATAGCTGACTTAGGTGAATTATTTATTAAATTATATTGCCCACCACCAATGTTTGAATGATATGAATCATTCATAGTGTTACTAAAACCACCACCAATACTAGACCAAGGTGTGTTATCACCTAGAATATTACTTTGACCACCAACAAGTGATGAATAATATGTATTCCCAGATACGACATTACCCTTACCACCACCAAGAAATGAATTAAATGGACCATTAATAATTGAATTATCATTACCAGCTAATATTGATGAGTAATTACTATCATTAACATTTCCAGCAACAACTGTTGGTATTATCCTATTGTTTATTGTTGTAGATGTAAATGCACCTGCATCATCTACAGTACCACCACTACCACCAACTACATTCCCACTAACATCTACAGCTAACATTGTTACTGGTGATCCACTACCTAATGTATTAATCGTTAATCGATCAACAGTTAACCTCTCTGTAATATTCCCACCACCTTCTACTTGTAACCAATTAGTTGTCCCTTTATAGTCTAATGTACCAGCAGAGAAATTCTCTAATACTGCAGTAACATTACCTAAATAATAAGTTTCACCTGAAGTCGATCCTGTACCGCCAATTAAAATAGGGCTTTCCGGATCTTCAATAACATCATCAAATGAATAACTAACACTATAACCACTAAACGATAACTGAACAAAATTCTCTTCAATGGTTGTACTATCAGTTAATGTCCAAACATAATCTGTTTGTTGTGTATCGGCACTTAATGTTGTGATTGGTATTGTTAACCCTGTTGTCTGTGCGGATAAAATACTATCTGTCCAATACCTACTTAAACCACTATATTCTATTACAGTACCTGATGTTGTGCCAGTAACCCAACTTGGGTTTGAACCATGAACAGCCAATGTAATAATTTCCATATTAATATTAGCACCTGAAAATGAGCTCCCTACATTATAAAAACTCTCATCAATAAATGTTTGACCAGATACTGCAACACCTAAATTATTAAATAATGTCCCATAATTTCCTGTATCATAAATTTCTTGAACCACAGGTGGGTTAAGTGTAATACTAATAGGGATATTATTTGTAACTCCACTTATCGCAGTAAATGTCATTATTGGGTTGTATGTCGTAGATGTGACACTTACACCTTGTGTATCTAATATTGTATATGGCGACGCACTTAATGTTGTTGCACTCACACTATAATATGGTGAAGCTGGATTTATTACATCAAAAACAGTTGTTCCTGAATCCCCACTAAACGCAGTAATTTGTGTATCAATAACACCTAACGATACTATCGTAGATGTGTCAACCCCTGTCGGAAACCCGCTAAATGGTATTCCCATTTGCATCCCACCTTGGAAAACAGCAGTTTCTCCGGAATAAATTTCGGCTTGTCTTACTAAATCTAAATTAGTTGTGAACTTATTAATGGACATAAAATCTTCTTTGAATATAAATATTTGATTTTCAGGTATATTTATATAAAAAAGAATAATATGAGAAAAACTTTGAAGAAGGGAGATTTACTTGAGTACATGAAACAAGAAGATATCATTGATGAAGAAGAATTGACTGAATTAATTGATACTGATGGATCATTGATTGATAGTGGTGATAATTTTAGATCAACTGATAATATTGTTAAATCTAAAGGGACTTCACAAGATTACGCTAGACGTACAGCACAAGGACCCGGTGCGTATTTTGCTTGGGGTGGTGCATATTATGGTAGTTATCATGGGATGAATGAAGAGGAAGAAATGGATGTGAGAGACGAGGATGATGATTTAGAGATGTGGAATAAACCTGATCGTAATATGCCTTCAGAATATACAGAAATGGATATTGAACCGAAGATTGATGATGAAGGTAGAAGAGATCATGATGATTATCCCGATAAAAGAAAAGATAATTATCAAGGATTTTTTGAAGAGGATTTAAAAGGTATCGCAGAAAATAGAATGGAATCTTTAGTAGATGAAATGTTACAAAAGAAACAAAAGGGTAGAGATGTTGTTAGACGAACAAATAAAACGGATCTAATGCATGATGTTGAAATTCCTGACTTTACAGAGCTAAAATCAACATATGAAAAACCTATCGTTGCTAGGAAGGTAATGCACCTTACAGATTTAATTATTAAACAAGCAATCGGTGGAACAGAGATGTCGATGATATTTAACTATATGTTAGACACTCTTGATTTATCAAAATTAAGTGATGAACAAAAAGAATATTTAGGTGATAAATTAAAATATGGCGAAGAGGGAGAATAATAAAGGTGGTAATAGTCAATTACAAGGTAGGTATTGGAATTGTCCTGATTACGTGCTAAATTGTTTGGGTAACGCTGTTAAACGATACGAAAGTCTTAAAATGAAAAATGGTAAGACTGAAGGTTATGAAAGAGCAAAGGGTATATTAGTTGAGAAGTCTATCAATTATAAACAAATGAAAAGAATTAAAAACTGGTTTGATTCATTTGAGGGTGATTGGGGAGATACGGAATATAAACTTAATGGTGGAAAGACAATGCAGAATTGGGTTAATAACCAATTAGATACTGCGACTAACTCTATTAAAAACATTAAAAAGGCTCAACAAGATACTAACCCTAATAATACCTTCCAAACTGATGGTAATGAAAAGGACAATAGTAAACCAACGTATAAATCAACATTCTCTATACCTAAAATTTATAAGGGAAGTCCATCACAAAATTTGATGGGTGGAGCTATTTATGAACCAATAGGTGAAGAAATACAAAGAATGAAAGATTTAATAATATATGAAAGTAAAATATAAAAATTATGGCAAGTAAATTAGAAGAATTAGCAAAAGTTATCAGAATAGATAATATTAAAGGTAATACTTATCAAAATGATGAAAGTAAACAATATAGTGGAACACATAAAAACGCTTTAGGTGATGGAGATGTTAAAGGTAAAGGAACTGGAGCATTTTTAGATACATATAATGGTGGTGGGTTACATGATGAAATTGGCGTTGCTGATCAAGCAGATTCCGGTAGAAAAAATAACCTTATAAAGAATATCTATAATAAAGATAAACCTTACAAACATCCTGATAGTGATGGTAATGAAGGTCAATTTAGAGTATCATAAAAAAATAAGTAAATGGAACTTTACAATTTAGCAGAGACGCTTATTCTAGAAAATGTAAATAGATCCATGATTATGGATATTATGAATCAGCGTAGGTTAGCAGAAATATCCTATGATGATGAACAGGATCCAGGTGGTGAAGGTAAACGTTGGATTGAGATCGTTGCTTACGGTAAATCGAGAGCTGACAATGATGTTGTTAGGGCTTATCAGGTAGGTGGTGATACAAAAACTATCCAACCAGGATGGAAATTATTTAGGGTAGATAGATTTCTACATTTTATAAAACTTGGTGGTACATTTGATACTCCTAGAGATAAATTTAACCCAAATGGTGATAAAAGTATGAATGATGTCTATGCAATGGCGAATTTTAATAGTAACAACAATGATAATTTAGCGTAAAAAAATAAAGAATGAGTGCAGATTTAAGTAGATTAAAAGATATATTAGCTAAATCAAAGGCTGTGATGAAACAAACAGATGTATCTTTAGGATCACCAATGGGTGAGACTAATGGTGGTTCAGAAGGTGGGTATGTATCACAACAGGTAACGGAACATGGTGAAAGAGAGATGCCAAACTTAACTGAACAATTTGCTGAGAAATATGGTATGACTGATGGTAAGATACCGAGTAAGTCAGTATCACCGAAAAATGGTAACTACCCAAATATATCTAAATCTAAAATGCCTAAAGCTATTTTAGATGCTATGATCAATAACCCAATCGATATACCGGAAAATCCATTTGCTGCAAATTCATTTTCTTTAGATGATGTACCAGAATTAATGGAGACACCTAAACCACAAAGAATGGTAGAACAAAAACAACCTAAACCTAAACAAACAAAATCTGTAACTAGAGAAAGTATTAAACAAATAGTTAGAGAAGAATTTGAAGATTTAGTTAGAGATGTGTTAGATGAATATATGGAGAAGTCATTAGTGACAGAAGATATCCACATTAAGATAGGTAATACAATGTTCGGAGGTAGTTTAAAACCATTACCAAAGAAAAAGAAAAAAATAGTAAGATAAAAATAAAGGGGAAATTAATCCCCTTTTTTTATTTTATTTTACCGCTTCTACTAAATCATCCTTACCCTCAACAATTTGTGACTTCGCTAACCAAAAGGTTAAATCACCAATCTGTCTGATTTTCAATTCTAACATTTTTTTGAAAACCGCAACATCCTCTTGTTTCTTAACGTAAGGGATATTTAAATGTTTACTACAAACCGGTCCCACACCCGTCGCTTGTGATTTCCAATCTGTTAAATCCAAACCACAACATCTACAAGATGTTACATCCGATGTAGTCATCTGACCAACTACTTGGTATGCTTTTTCGGTTTCCCTTAACACTTTAGAAACTGTCAAAAGGAAAGGTGCGAATTCTAATTCGTTTTCCTCTTTGATCCTCTTAGCGATGAATCTTTTAACTTTAATGTCTACATTGACATTTTTAACTTCCGACTTTACTTCAGTAGTCGGTTTACTGTTTCCGAAGAATTTCTCTGCTGCTCCCATTTGTTTAACTGATAAT
>TARA_R110002126_G_scaffold136345_1_pt1 | contig 10329 bp, 23 predicted proteins | sample TARA_R110002126 | Tara Oceans TARA_R110002126 (sample SAMEA4397536) | marine metagenome | biome: Polar Biome; feature: [DCM] deep chlorophyll maximum layer (ENVO:01000326); material: water (ENVO:00002006), including particulate matter (ENVO:01000060) such as... | depth 30 m
CAAAAACGCACCTGTCTTCATCGATAGGGTTGAGCCAAGCGGTGATGCACTGCCGGGATTAGCCAGAGTGCCTCTTTTTTCTTCGTCCGTCAGGGCATCGAACATAGACCTAGCCATTAGTAATACGCCTCGGCTTTGCGCCGTCGAGTACTCGCTTTAACTAAATCATTCATTGTCAACGTCGATTTCCCATCGATCGTGATGATCGGATTAACCTTCTCAACCGTCGGTTTCGGCGGCTCGCGCCACGTCCATGCAAGATATCTCAAGGCATCAGCAAAGTGATTCGTCCAATCGTGCACCGGCTTGTCTCGAAAGCATTTCTTCGGGTCATCCCACTCGCGCCGGAATTGGCTGAGCGCATTGATAAATTCTTCCTGCTCTTGGTCAATCCAAAGCCGTGGGAATAAATGCCGAGCCGCCATGATCCCTTGCTGCTCCGTGTTCGTATTCTTCAAAATCGTCACATGACGCATCTTGTGGTCGCTGACGAGCTGTTCGTACACCGACCGTCCTGCCGCCGCCAGGGTCTTAGCCTGCGCGTCATGGGGCAGTACATGCCGTGAGTAATTATAATCTTTCGACGCGATAACCTCCGCGTAATGCGCCAGTGGCTGACCGTTTGCGGAGTAAGTGTCGATAATTCGCACCTCATTCGCGACGACCTGAGCGAACAATATCACTGTATCGTCGCTGTATCCAATATCCCAAACGGTTTGCACCGGCAGGTCTGGGTCGTGCTTAACCGCGCATATCCGACCCTCCGACCTGGCCGACGCCAGCTCCCCGCCGTAATAGCTGCCAAGGATCGCAGCCTCGAAAGAGCACAGGTACTCTTGCTCAAACTGACTGGCCCCGAAATCCTGGCCGTAGAGCGCAACGTATTCGTCACGAATGCCGTCGAGCTGTTCATCAGAGAAAGCCCCGGTCGCTTGTGCGTTAGAAATTTCCGCGTACCAATCATCCGACTTCATCGCGTGGTTAAACATGTCATAAGCATGATTCTTGCCCCGTGGGGTCGTGATAAACAAGGCCCAGCCGTTGTTCTCGCGCATCATAGGCGACAAGTAGCCCCAGGCGCTTGGGTTCGCCAGCGCCCATTCTGAGAAGACGATCCCGGCGACACCTGCACCAACTAGCGAGTCGTAAGTGTCTGACCCAATCACCTGCCAGGTCGCGCCGTTCAAGAAACGAATAAACATCTCCTGTTCGTTCGTGACCTCGCGCAGCTCAACAGGAAATGCTTCGTCGATCCGGCGCTTGCCAGTATGCGGGTTAACCGCCGTCCAGATTGCTTTGCGTGCTTGGTTAAGTTGCGGCAAGCAGTGCCAGTACGTTGCGGGGCGGTCTGTAAGCGCCTGGAACGTCCATGCTAGGGCGATCTCATCCTTACCCCACCGTCGGTGCGCTATCTCAATCGCTCGCTTACCCCCGCCGCACAGGTACTGGTGCAGCGGTGCTTGGTAACTCCTAATGCGTCGCTCAACTAACATTATTTTTCGTAAATGTTGTTAATCGTCCACACCGCGTCGCCCGTGTGCTCAATCTCCTGCTTCTCGCTCCAGCGCATTCTCGTCTTTGTCCACCAAATCAGAGCGGTTGTGTCACCTTCCATCGCTTTGTTATACAACGTGCCCGCAACTTTGGCGTTCGCCTTAGTCGCAGCCGTATCTAACTCTCGTCGGAAATACTTACGAAGCGTCTTATCATCAATGCCGTCTCGAATGACCAGGCACTGCGACACCTGCGGGATGCCGACAGAAGTCATCTGCTCAACTAGCTTGCGCTCCTCGTCAGTCGGTTTGAATGGCGGGCGTGTAACTCGCTTGGTTTTTTTAATCATTTTCTTTTTATAGTCAGGATAATCTCGCTAATATTATATGGTTTAGTCAACCTGTTGATATTTATTACAAAATTTATCCATCGCTGCGTTATGCGCCACTATTTGCTCTTTATCCGCTCTAACCATGCCAGAAATTGACTGATTCTCAAGATAAATCGGCTTACCAAAAGCACACTCAGCACTATAAGTAGTGCGGTTAGCAGCAGAATGCGCGTAATAAGCCGATCCCAGGCTTGAGACAGCACTAATCGTTTGAAGGGCGACGCAGCCTGTCATCCAGCTCAGTATCAGCGAAACCGCTAGTAATCTGGTCAAGCTCCTCACGCTCACGCGCTAGTCGCTCCAAATCCTTCCTCGCCTGGTTTTTGTAATTGGCTCGACCCGCAAGAAATGCCATATACCCGCCGAATAGAATCGCGCCGGCAAGAAACGCCGATAGCGTTATTACCGTTCCGTTCAAACCGATTTATTCGGTACAGCATAAACCAGGATTGTCGTGATAACCGTCCCTACCGCCGTGATAATAGCTGGACTTACCTCAATCCCAGTGAACTGCGCGACTAACATCGCAACTCCGCCCAAAACGGCCATGATAGCCTTGCTCATTTCACCCATAATCGCTTCCTTAAATTAAATCTAATTAGGTACAACAGAATACGCGCCAGGATAGCGGCCTAAGAATTCAAAATGCACTAAGTCCATGAATGTCTGATCTTTCAAGTCGAAATCTCCATCCCAGTCGCCGCCCCATCTAACTCGATAGCCGAGTGCTCTAGCAACTCCTTTCACATAGCCGGCATAGTGTACGAATCGCTCCCGGTTGTTCCAGTCGATTGGATACGGTGCCGAATCAACGGCGTCTGACGGTACCGAGTTATGTTTTCCATTTGGAAATTGGACGCGAGACCTACCTGTCCTGAAATACTCATCTTGCGCTGTTTGCCCTCTATGGCCTTCAAGTATCGAATTGTCATAATCTAGTATCACAATTCTAAACGTGTGCTGTAGCTCAACACAGGTCGACTCTAGCTTCGTTTTAGACTGTGCGGAGTAGCTAGACATTATTGTCAGACGCCTTTGCGTTCGTGATATAAGCCGTCAACCCTGTCAGTCAGGTGTTCGATCGAGCGTTTGTTGGTTTTCTCGTTAGATTCCAACCGCTGGACAATTCGGTCTCCAAGTTGGATTAATTCCTCTGACTTAATCGAGTGCATCTCGATATACCCTAACTTTTCCTCCAGAGCATCGACCCGCTCTACTTGCCTATTCAAGCTCCATTTGATCATGCCAAGAAAGCTCGTTAGCACAACGCCCAGCGCGGCGAATAAGTACGCAATGATCGTCTGTTCGTTCTGCACATGTGTCCCTCTAACGAGGTTTGCCGCTCGGATAACAGCTAACGATTAATATAGGCACTTATAAATAGAGCCGTCTAGCATAAAATAGCTACTTTACGGCATGAATTCAAATTATGTTGCTGACACTTTTCGTACAATCATCGTCAGAAACCGATAAAACCGGCGAAACCGACTCCACAACTTAGTCGCCATCTCATCTCTCCTGTTGCTTTTTAGTCACAATCCACCGTTTTCTTTAGCTTTAACCGTCGATTTCTTATGCTTATCAGTCCATTCAACCCGCCCACAGCTAGTGCATTGCTTGTAAATACGTAAGTTATGTTGCCGGTTGACCATTTCTTGAGCGTTTCCACAGTTACAGTACATTACTAAATAACCCTATATGCTGTTTGGTGAATTTAGAGTTAAGCAGACCCATAGCCTCTCGACTATTTGTCTGCCATGCCGTTCGGAGCCATCCGTCGCATCACAGTACCGATTCCTTACAACGTCCTGTCGTGTCTTCTAACCTACACTCGTCCCGGATTAACCCTAAGTGTAGGCTCATACTAATTAGCGCGAACTGAGAACAATTCCATGTGACTGATAACGCTAATCAGCGGATATTGGCTTAACGGGGTTAGAGTGATATGATCTTGTCACTCGGAGTGCCGCTAAACACTAATCCGATACGCCCCTAACTCAATCGAGCGGGGCGTTCCTTATTTTATACTCTTAAACTTTCCTTACGTCTACTCACACCTTCACCTTATAACGCCTAGCCGCCCTCAACCGCTTAACGAGCTGCTCTCTAGTCTTGAGGCGTTCGCAGAGTTCGCGGGCTTCATCGTCCATCGCGATAGTTCGACCGTTATTGATTAACTCACCTCCGTCAATAAAGAATCTCAAGCGCTGTAATGAATCTTCTATCTCTGACCTGGCGCCATATCGGTTGTCATGTCTAATCATTTAGCTAACCTTATTTAATCGATTATAATCTTGCGCCTCGTTGTCGCATCTCATGCACTAACCCCAGGGCTTGTTCTTCGCTTTCAATCACGGCGATATAGCCGGAACAGACATTGTGGAACATTAATTCGTCCTCTGTTAATCGTCGCCGGCTGGGCACTTTCGAGCCGTCCTTAATCTCGACCAAGCAAGTCACCCCGTGCGTGCTCACGACGACATCAGGAAAGCCGCCACCGAGAGAACTCGTTATAGCGACGTGGCAACCTAGCGTTCGGAATGTTTTGACGATGCTGGGTTGGTTGGCGTCTATGCGTTTACCGGCCATCATTTAACGCCGCGATTGTCATAGCCAGCATGTCCAGTTCGTCTATTTTCTGTACCTTCATCATAGCTTTATCGCCATGCACGCCGACAGGCCCGCGATGGCAACTAGGACACAAGGGAACAGTTAAGTAGTGACTAGCGCGCTGGCTCATGCCTTGGCCTTCGCGTATGTGATGAACCTCGACAGGATGGGTATTACATAGCATGCAATTCATTTCGGCTACCCGGCCCATGTACTTCTTTTCTTTTTCAGTTGCTTTGCGTTTCAATAATCATCTCCTCGTGGCGTTAATGTGCGATTAACTTGCGCCAGGGTTAGAGATAATTTCTCCGCTATATCTTTTCGGGCCATGCCGTTCCGCGCCAGATCTCTAGTGTGCAGTTGCTGTATTGGCGTGATTGCTGCGCGACGACTGCCGTGGTTGCGACGTAAGTTTAAGCCGTGGCCGTTTTGGCAAATGTTTATGTAGTGCTCTAAATGTGTCATCACACCACCTCATCATAATTAAAATCAAAGCCATCGAATTCGTCGTAAGCCCATACTTCTATTTCCATCATGTAATCCATAAATTCGCCTACCGTTAACTTGGCGCTAGACTTAGCCACACCGCCACCATACGGGCCTCTTTCCATGCCTAGAAAGCGCTTCTTTGCGTATTCCGCCCACACCTCCTGACTATGCCACTCGCCACCCATGTACGGCGGTGCCTGCTGGCTAATAGCGGTAAGCAGCGCCCAGTAACGCCGATTCTGCTCGCCACTTCTGCCCGGTTTAATCTCATCGATACTTATCCGGTACTGAACAGCCTTATCATCACGTCGCCAGGGTAGCGTTTTTATATACGCTACCAGTCGTTGCCAGTCGGCCTTGTTCGCTAAGCGTAGGTTCATCGCATCAACTCTTTTAATCGCTTATCCCGATCTTGCCGCGCATCAATCTCAGCCTGCGCTAATGCCTTGCTTGAGAATAATCCCACAACAACCCCTTGAGCGGCTTTCGTCTCTCTGACGATATAGCAGGTGCTCTTGAGAAGTTGCTGTGGGTATAACGTGTAGCTTGTTATTTAACTATTCTCTGTGAATATTTCGTTCGGCATTTTCCTTTTGCGAATACCGCTTATTCTTAACGACATACTCCCTTTCGTCGCTTCTTCGCCAAGAACGTGCTTGTTCCATGCAACCGTTAACAGCATGCGCTTCGCATATGAAGACATTTTGGTTTTCGGTGATTTCGCGTGGGCATCATCGAGCATTTTTTTCAGCCAATAAACGGGCTCATCGATTGATAGATCAACGCCGGAATACATTTTCTCAATAAACCATTCCAGATCTTCATCCGACCCGCCTTGTCGCCTGACGATAAACCCGAGCGCTGTGACAATTGATTTTGCAATAATGTACTTAGTGCGATTACCGAGATTACAGCAAAACGATAATTCGTCTTTATTTTCTATAGCAAAATTTATTATTTCTTGATCATAAATTTTATTTTGAAACAAATTAAAACTGGAATTATTCCACATGCCCTTGTCATAACCGATGATTAATCTAGCAGAGGTAGCGGAAGTCGATGCATCTAACACACCGGCATAATGTAAATAATTCGCTAGTGTACGCTTAGAGCCACGATCTATAGTCACCCCAACCTCTTCATCAAGCCCGGTTATCACCATCGTATCAATCGCTACCCCTGACTCAACACAGGCCGATAAACGGGTCTGCCCGTCTATCAATATCCCGCTTTTAGATACCCGAATAGCATCACCATTAAATACGAAGTCGCCATTCGCCATCGTCCCTCGAAGAATCGAAACACGCGGCTTAGATAAATTTCGGAAATTCGCGGTGTTCAACGCTAATATATCGCCCGCCTCGCGAGGATCTAATAAAATTCTCCGCGCCGTCACCCGGTTAGTTATCCACCGGCCACAATCATTCGTGTAATCTACTGATTTTCTATTTTCGAGCATCTTATTCTCCAATTATATTTCGAGTTTATTGATGGTTTGCTATTTTATAGCGCCCTTGGCTTCTCTAAGCCGCTTTAAGCCGTTTTCTCTGTCAATCGGTACAACCGCGGCAGGTTGTGTATTCGTGTGATAGCTGGGGCGTTTCTTGCGTTTGTACTCATCACGCGGGTACGGCACTAGCCATCCTGATTGCATCGCTCTTCGACAGCACTTATTAACGTCATAGCCCTCATCATGTAAATCGACACAATCCTCAATAAACGAGTCTTCCATTCTTGGCGTCCATTTTTTTCGGCTAGTGTCTTTCGCTCGGTATTCGCGCCAGCGGACTAACATTTCTTGGCTTAAACTTTCAGGTAAGTCCATTATTCACACCCTTTAATCGCCATACGCGCAGCATCCTGGAATGGTTCGAGACTCGCGCCGACTTGACGTATTTGCCAGTCCACTCGAAGTCCTTCGTTTTAAATATCGATCCCGCAGCCGGGCCTAAACAATCAGCAAGCCCGCGTCGATCTAAGCACTCGCCCACATCATCAGCAGTAACCTCGCCATATCGTAAAACATGCTCCATCGCCATGGACCGAGCTACGATCAATTCATCGCTTCTCTTATCGCGAGAAATAGCCATCCCTTCACGCTTTAGTCTGTCGCCTTCTTCTGCGCTGAATAAGTCGGATTGATCACTCGTCATTGCACGCCCTCCGATACTTTCAGTTCCGGAAAGCGTGCAGCTATTTCGTACTGCCGGCTTCTAGGAATTTTATTAGTGATAAACCACTTATTAACCGCAGCCCTCGACAGCCCAAGTATTCGAGCTATGCGTGCCTGCGAGCCCGCTATTTTCTGCAATTGTTTCGGAGTCATTTATTAATTACCTGTAAATCTAGGTTGACAGCGTAAACCCATTCAGTTATTATGTCAACACAAACTAACAAGCGACAGGGGAAACAAAATGAATAAGAGAATAGAGGATTGGAGTGATGAGCGCGCAATCGGCAATGGAATCATAGTCACGCTGCATTATGGTTTTAGTTTTGAATACATGAATCACGAAGCTGTGCGCGGGTTTGACACTCTCGAAGATGCCCGCGAGGACACTAAGATCAAATGGACTTACACATGTAACTGTGCCGAATGCAAAGCGCATAAAAAATAAACGAATCCAATCAACAGGGGAAACAAATGACTTACGAATACACAGAAGGTTACAAAACTAAAACACGTGGTCGTCTTGAAGACGAGTACGACATTTATCGTAACTGCGCTGATAACGGCAAAGGCGGCGACATCACGCGCAACGGTGCTCCGCTTAAAACATTCGATCAGTGGCTAAATTCTTAGGGGAGACGAGATGGAAACACGAGAAATACCGATAGAAGTTACGCGCAACGGCAAGGATTACGAGATCGTTGTCGAGATAAGCGGCGAGTGGTCAGGTCATTACCGTCCAGCAACAAGGTTGGACCCCGAGGAATTTGCAGAATTTGAGATTTATGATTTCAAATTTATATCAGCGACCGGATTACTCGATGATGTTGTCGCAGCGAACGACCCTGACGGATTTCAGTGGGTCCGCATGGTCAACCCGTTTGCGGAAAATGATCGATTGGAAACGCTGTATATATCGGTGGATTTTGGCGAGAAGACACTAGATGTCGTCTTCGAACGAGGCACGCCTTTTGAATCGTTCGAACTTTCCGCCAGCAACATGTTTATTTTTGAACTAGAAGATCACTGCATTGAAATTATGAACCAGGAAGAAGGCGCATGAGCGCTGAATTGTGCAGCGAATGCTCAATCTGCATCGACACTGATTACGATGATTCTGGCGAATACACGGCGGACTATGTATTTTCCTGCGGGCGATGTGTCGCCGACCGGCACGAGCGTATCGGCAACCGAATTATCGAAGCAGCAGAAAGTCTAGAAAAATTCGAAAAGGGAAACGAAAAATGATTAAAACCGACTACAAATATCTGGCTGACGACTCGCCGAAATCGGAGATCAGTGAAGGGTTCGCGGCGCTCCTGCTTTGCGTCGTTTTTATTTTAATCGCGATTGACTGGGATTCGATCCCACTGGGAGGATGATATGAGCGGAGCATCACGCGACGCATGGGACGATTGGCAGCGAGAATTAACGGCTGATCCAGCATATACACAATGGATAATCAATCTAGAAGGGAAGAGAAACAATGATGGACATACTAGAGCAATTGAAATACCCGTTCGATCCAAAAGTGATTCACTGGCGGATCGGAGCGAGGAATCAGGACAAAACTAAAGGGATCGCGTTAGCTTATCTCGACGCCCGCGATGTGATGAAACGACTCGATATGGTTTGCCCAGATTGGCAGTGCCGGTACTCTCACAACAGCCCCAGCGGCACGATCTGCGAGATTGGCATACGACTAGATGGTGAATGGTTGTGGCGTGCTGACGGCGCAGGAGAGACCGATGTCGAAGGCACAAAGGGCGGCATGTCGGATGCATTTAAGCGGGCCGCTGTACGCTGGGGCGTGGGGCGTTATCTTTATTATCTCGACAATAAATGGGCGGATCTCGAATCCGGCGGCAAGAAATTTACCAAAGATTCTTCCGCTTTTAATTTGCCGAAATTTGCAATACCAGATCCAACGCTTGAGCGACTGCATCGCATGTGGGAATCACTCGAAACTGTTTCTGAATACATTCAGCAAATAAAGGAGGGGATTGAAACGGAGGATTTGGACACGGCGGCGAGCGCCTACTCGGCGCTATCTGACGAGAACAAAAAGGCGGTCAATATAGCGCCCACAAAAGGCGGCGTATTTACTGTTGAAGAGAAAAAAATAATGCAATCAACTGATTTCCTGGAGAAGTTAATATGAGTGAATATGACAACAGCAACCAAGGCGCTATTTGGAAAAATAATGAACGCAAAACCGATAAGCACCCGCACTTCAAAGGCTCTGCTGAAATTAACGGAGTAGAGTATTGGGTAAGTGGATGGCTGCGCGAAGAGGGCGGGAATCCGAAAGCCCCCTCATTAAAAATGAAGTTCCAGCTTAAAGAAGAAACGCACAAAGCGGGAATGGAGCAAGCGAAAGCAGCAACTAATGATTTTCCTGAAGACGATATACCATTTTGATCGCACTAACCGCCGCTTTCGCTCTATCTGTCTGCGCCCATGTCGGCCCCACAGTCACGCAAAATTACGCCCTAGCCGATGCCGGCAACGAGCACGCAGCGACACGCATTAACCTCGCTGTGCGGGCCTGTGAGGCGTCGATGGGGCAGGAGTACGGCAAAATTATAGGCTGGGAATGTATTTTACATTTAGAGCCTGATAGCGAGGCCCATTGCATTATTGAGGTGATGAAGGATGAGTAAATATTACAATGAGTTTATTGGACTCGAAGTTAATGCTCTAATATGAGTCGATAATCAGGAGATTCTGCGGTGGCAGAGGAAACGCCAATCGTGTTAAAAGAAAATTCTCAGCTTACGATTGATGTAAAGTCGCTAGTCGGAATACTCGCAATGCTGCTGTCCGTAGCTGGAGTTTATTTTACGTTGACGGGTCAGCTTAATCAGCTTCAACTCGATGTGATTAGACTGCAAGATTCAGTCGCGCTCAACGAAGAGTTCCGAATAAAATGGCCTCGGGGGGAGTTAGGTGCTCTGCCGGATGATGCTGTCCAAGATTTAAATATCAAGTATCTCCAGGGAGCTGTAGACAAAATTCAAAACGAATATGATGAGCACGTCGATGAGCATAAGGTCAAAAAGTGAGACGCACTAGCTTCGCCCAATAATAACGATTCCCCACTTTAGGGTCTGTGGACACCTCTGCAGAGCCCGAAGTGGGGAATGTTGAAACCTGCGAACCGAAAATCCCTAAG
>TARA_R110002126_G_scaffold3413_6_pt1 | contig 10321 bp, 9 predicted proteins | sample TARA_R110002126 | Tara Oceans TARA_R110002126 (sample SAMEA4397536) | marine metagenome | biome: Polar Biome; feature: [DCM] deep chlorophyll maximum layer (ENVO:01000326); material: water (ENVO:00002006), including particulate matter (ENVO:01000060) such as... | depth 30 m
GGCGGGCACCGTCAAGGCGCTCTATATGGACCAGGTCCGGGATACCGGCGCCGACATCATTTTGGGCAATACCTATCACCTCATGCTCCGCCCCGGTGCCGAACGGGTCAAGCGACTGGGTGGACTGCATAAATTCTCCACCTGGCAGGGTCCGATCCTGACCGATAGCGGTGGTTTCCAGGTCTGGTCGCTGTCCAAATTGCGCAAGATGAATGAGCAGGGGGTCACGTTCCAGAGCCATATCGATGGTTCGAAACATCACCTAACCCCCGAGCGTTCCATCGAAATCCAGGCTGACCTGCTCGGCGCCGATATCTCGATGCAGCTCGATGAATGCACCGCTTTCGGCTGCACCCCCGCCGAAGCCAAAGCCTCGCTGGAGCTCTCATTGCGATGGGGGCAACGCTCGAAAGACGCGTTTGGCACCCGCGATGACCAGGTCTTGTTCGGCATTGTCCAGGGCTCGGTGTTCGAGGATCTGCGGCGTCAATCGGCTGAAGGACTTAAGGAAATCGGCTTTGACGGCTATGCCATCGGCGGCCTGGCCGTCGGCGAGGGCTTCGAGCAGATGTGCGATGTGCTCGATTTCACCACGCCGCACCTGCCGGTCGAGCGACCGCGTTATCTGATGGGCGTCGGCAAGCCGATCGATCTGGTGGAAGCCGTCGCACGCGGTGTCGACATGTTCGATTGCGTCCTGCCGACCCGGTCCGGCCGCCACGGCCAGGCCTGGTCGGATTATGGTCCAATCAATATCAAGCGCGCCGACTTCATCGAGGATGACACGCCGCTGGCGCCGGAGATCGATTGCCCCGCCAGCCGGGACTATTCCAAGGCCTATCTCAATCACCTTTTCAAATCAGGCGAATACCTCTCGGCCATGCTGATCTCCTGGCACAATATCGCCTATTTCGAACACCTGATGGCCCGCATCCGCGCCGCCATCGCGGCGGGTGAATTCGAGGCCTTCCGGCGCGAGTTTCGGGCGAAATGGGATCAGGGCGTCGCCGAGGCGGCGACGCGCAGCGCATGAGCGGCGCGCTCGTCATCCGCGCCCTGACGGCACAGGAGCTCACGGCCCGGCTGGATGAATTCTGCGACCTCCTGCTCGACATCGTCAATGGCGGCGCCTCAGTCGGCTTCATGGCGCCGTTCTCGCGTGACCGGGCGCGCTCGTTCTGGCAGGGGATTATCGCCAGTGTCGAGCGCGGTGAACGCATCTTGCTCGCAGCGATAGACGGGGAGGGCGGCCGTGTGACCGGCTCGGTCCAGCTGGTGCTGGCGCAACCCGACAACCAGCCGCATCGCGGTGATGTCTCCAAAATGCTGGTACATTCCAGCGCCAGGCGGCAGGGGCTCGGCGCGGCCTTGCTGGACGCGGTCGAGGCAGCCGCGCGCGAGGCGGGCAAGACCCTGCTGGTGCTGGATACGGTACCGGGCACGCCCGCTGATCGTCTCTATCAGCGCGCCGGCTGGACAGCGCTGGGCGTCATTCCCGGCTATGCGCTGATGCCCGACGGGGCGGCGTGCGATACGCGCATGTTCTGGCGCCAGCTCGGGCCCGTGTCCTAGTTCGAGGCGTCAACCAGTCCATAGGCCTCGAAAGCGCGTCGCATCTGGACCGCCGGGCAACCGAAACCGTCATAAATTCCGCGCAGATAGGCGCGTCGGCGCTGGGCCATTTCACGGCGTTCGCGGGCATCGGTCTCGATCCGGCCAGCCCCGCCGATGAAGCGGATCACCGGGCGCACAGGATTGAGACCGACAATCGTGGAGTGATACAGGCCCCAGGCGCCGTCCGTGGCGAGTTCCGGTGCCTGCGAAGCGAACTGCGCGCCCTGGCTGATCCAGCCTTCGCGCTGCGTGTCCTCCTCGGCCTGCTGGCGCTGTGCTTCCTCGACATCGGGGCCGAGCACGACAGTCAGCCGGGCGACATCGCGCGCGATGGTCGAGCAACGCCGCGGCGATCCGTCGCCGCCATAGGGTGTGGGCACGGTATCATCGCCCTCATCAACCATGACGGGCCCGGGCCGGTCGCGCGGCAGCCCGATGGCATCCTCGACAGCTGTGCTGGTTTCCTCACGGCCAAAACCGCCGGCGCTTTGTCCGGTCGACGAGCATGCGCTGGCGGCTAACGCCACCATCACACATGTCAGGAGACTGATCTTTTCACTCATGCATTCGATATTACCGGCAATTATGGCAAAATCGCATCCCAATTGCTGAAATCCATAGGCAAAGCGCGATTGACCCGCCGGAATCGGCCCTATAGGTAGGGCCCTCCTCAAATGAGGAGCCTGTAGCTCAGCTGGTAGAGCAACTGACTTTTAATCAGTAGGTCCCGGGTTCGAGCCCCGGCGGGCTCACCATTTTCCCAGACATTGGAACCAACGCCACACCGGCCCGCCATGACGTGCCGAACGGGCTGGGATGGCTGTGAGCCAGGCCGGCTTCAAGGCGTCTTCAGTGCTTCGGCAAGGAAGTCGAACACGCGCCGGACCCGGCGGCTGGTCTTGAGTTCGGAGTGGGCGGTAAGCCAGATTGGCAGGGCGGGCATGGGCGTATCGGTTTCAATTCGTTGCACCGCTGGTTCTGCGAGTCCGACCTCAAGCTGATTGAAACCGATCCCGAAGCCGGCAACGACCATCTGCCAGCCCACGACCTGGCTGTCACACCGGAAGCCGAAGAAATGCCGGTCCACCTGAAGGCCGACTTCGGCGAAGCCGCGCAGCATCAATTCGCTGCGGTCATAGCCGATCACGTCGTGGCCGCGGAATTCCTCGACCGTTGTCGGTGCGCCGCTCCGGGCGATATAGTCATGCGCCGCGAACATGGCGAGCTGCAGGTCTCCGACCTTTTTTGTAAACACGTCGGCCTGGGTTGGCCGGTACATGCGGATGGCGATATCGGCCTCGCGCTGGAGCAGGTTCTCGCTGCGGTCCGATGAAACCAGCTCGATTTCGATCTCCGGCTCGGCCCGGTGCAATTCGGTCAATATGGCGGGCAGGGTATAGGTCGACATGATCTCGGAGGCGGTGATCCGGATCGTGCCGCCAATGCGTTCGCTGCGGCCGCTGGCGGTCAGGGATAGCTGGTTGGCGGCTTTTGCCATCGCGCGGGCATGCTCGACCAGATCAGCGCCGGTCGGCGTCAGCGCCAGCCCGTGTGGCGCCCGGTCGAACAGGCGCACGCCGAGCTGGTCCTCAAGGGCGGCGATATGCCGGCCCATGGTCGGCTGGCTGCCACCAGTGGCGCGGGCGGCGCCGGACAGGGTTCCGTGCTCGGCGACCGACAGGAAGGTTTGCAGGTGGGACCAATCGAAGTCGCGCATCATTGGGTATCCAAAATTGATTGAAGGGTGGCCAAAAATGTAAGATATTCAACCAAAAATGAATGAGCGCGGTTCGCAAGTCAAACGGAAAACGAAACACTAGCGGGAAGTCTTGCCGCAGGGGATCTATTCGCCGCGCACCAGCCCGGCCTCGGCCAGTGCGACCAGCAGGGCCACCTGGATCGCCTCGTGCGAGTCCTCGTCGAGCCAGCTCTCATTGGGCGCGTGGGCATTGCGGGAGACGCCGCCTCGGCTCATCGTCACCGAGGGAATGCCGCGCGAGATCGGAATATTGGCGTCGGTGGAGGATGCGGTCAGTTCCGGCTCCTGACCCATGGCCCGGATGGCCGCCATGGCGTGCAGCACGATGGGCGCGCCAAGATCTCCTTCGCCCGGTGGCCGCGAGCCGACGGGGTCGAGTTCGACCGTCAGGGCGTCACCCAGCCGGCGGTGCGCATTGGCCGCCTCGAGCGCGGCATCCACCGAGCTGAGGAACGCCTGGTGCAGGGCGTCGAGTTTTTGCGGATTGGCCGAGCGCATATCAACCTCCATCCAGCTCTCGAAGGGGATGGAATTGACCGAGGTGCCGCCGCCGACGCGGCCGAAGGAGAAGGTCGCCCTGGTGCCGTCCAGGGTGATTGGTGTCGCGGCCTCGGTGAAGCGCAGGATCGCCTCGGCCAGGGCCTGGTGTGGCTGGGCGCGGCCGAAATGTCCGTAGGAATGACCGCCGGGACCGCGGAAGGTGACGCGGTAGCGGATCGAGCCGACCGCCGTGACGACCAGGCGCGCGGCGTCGCCGCCATCAATGGCGATAAAGCTGGCAAAGGGGGAGGCGTCATCGCGATAGAGGTGGCGTACACCACGCAGATCGCCCAGGCCTTCCTCACCGACCGAAGCGATGAAGACAATATCATCGCGGGTCTCGATCCCGGCCCGCTGCATCGCGTCGATCAGGCTGAGCAGGACGACAAGCCCGCGCGAATTATCGCCAATCCCCGGCGCGGTGAACAGGTCGCCCTCGCGGTGCACGGTGACGTCTGTGCCCGCCGGGAAGACGGTGTCGAGATGGGCGACAATGGCGATGCTGCGCGCTGCACTGCCGGCCGTGCCGGGACGGCGGCCGATCACATTGCCGACCTCGTCAATGCTGACATCGTCCAGCCCGAGCGCCCGCATCCGCGCCGCCATTTCAGCGCCACGCGCCTGTTCGGCGAATGGCGGGGCGGGGATTTCGGTCAACTCGACCAGGCGCTCATTATTGAGCGTGCGCATGGCCTCGATCTCGTCAAAGGCGGTCTGGACCTGATTGTTGGTCAGCAGGCCGGCGACAATGCCGTCATCGGCCGGCGCCACCATCCCGGCCGGCGCAGCCGGAGGCGTCATCCAACCGGTGCTGGCACAGCCGCCCAGCGCGGCGAGGGCGGCAAGACTGGCGATGATCGTTCTGGCGGACATGATAGCTCCTGACACGGCGGGTTTGCGGTCAAATATAACCGGAATGACGAGGCAGGCCAGCGGCCGACGCTCGTCTCAGGCGCCCAGCCAGACGGCGATGGCCAGCAGGGCGCAGGCGATGACAATGAAGCCGGCCCACAGCGGCGCGATGAATTTGGCCCAGTCGAGCCAGTCAATGCGCCCGGCGGCGAGATAGGCCAGCAGCGTGCCCGAGGTCGGGGTCAGCATGTTGGTGATGCCATTGCCGAACAGGAAGGCGATGACGGTGGTCTGCGGGCCGACCTCGGCGAGCTGGGCCAGCGGCGCCAGAATCGGCATGGTCACCGCAGCCTGCCCGGACGTGGACGGGATCAGGAAGTCGAGCAGGAGCTGCGAGCCGAACATGGAGAGTGCGGTGACATAGGCCCCATGCTCGCCGACCGCCCCATTGAGAGCGTGTACGATGGTATCGAGGATGCGGCCGTCTTCCAGCACCACGGTCACCGCCATGGCCACCCCGATCAGGGCGCTGGCGAGCAGAACCTTCTTCATGCCGGAAATGAAGGCGTCGGCGCTGTCATTCGGCGACAGGCCGCTGGCCGCAGCGAGGCCGAGGCTCATGGCGATATAGCAGGCGGACAGCTCGTGATGCGACCAGGACCAGCGGGTTGATCCGGTCAGGATAATGGCGATGCCGATTACCAGGATTGCCAGCATCGCGCCTTCGCGCCAGCTCATATCGGGGACGGGATGGTCGCTCACCGTAATGGCCTGGCCATTCGTCATGCCGCGCACCCGGTAGAGCAGAAAACCGATCCCGGCAGCGAGGAAGACAGCATAGAAGGCGAGCCGCAATCCGGCGCCGGAAAAGATTGGCACCCCGACCAGCGGCTGGGCGATGGTCAGCGGGATCGGATTGGTGACCGAGGCGAGATAGCCGACCTTGACCGCGATCGTGACGATGGCGAAACCGATGATCGGCGACAGGCCGATGCGTGATGCCAGCGCGGTCATCACCGGGATGACGATCAGATATTCCGAGGCGAGACCGAGAAAGGCGCTGCCGGCCGAAAAGATCGTCATCAGGGCAGCGACCAGGACCATGATATTGCCCTTCACAGCGTGAAGCAGCCGGTTGATGCCATTCTCGACCACGCCGGCACGGTCGAGAATTCCGAACAGCCCGCCAATGATCAGCACCATGAAGATGAGATTGGCCGCGCGCTGCAGGCCTTCGGGAATCGCGCGTACGGTCTCGGTCAGGCTGACCGGGGTGGCCATGCCCTCGCGGGCCTCGACCGGGACGAATACCCCGGCCAGCGACCAGTCCTTGTCCATTGACGCATAGCTGTCAGGCACGATCAGCCGCCCGCTGCGCTCATAGCTGCCCGAGCTGACCATCCAGGTCATCAGTGTCGCCAGCAGCAGGATGCCGAGCAGGATGATGACCGGATTCATCGGGCGCGCCGGCTTGGCGGTGTTTGTCATCGGCTCTGTCCTGGCTGGATCCGCGCGCGCAGATCGGTGGCAATCGCCTGGGCGACGCGGGTGAGATTGCGTTGGAGTTCGTTAAAGCCGGACGAGGGCTCGAAGCGTGCCTCGTCGAGATAGAGGGCGCGATTGATCTCGATCTGCAGGCTGTGGCGCCCGCGCGCCGGATCACCATGGCGCCGCACGATATCGCCGCCCTTATAGGGCTGGTTGCGCGCGACCGAATATCCGCAGGCGCGCAATTCGCGCTCCACGAGCGCGGTGAATTCCGGTGCCGCGCTGCTCCCGTCGAGATCGCCGAGCACCATGTCGGGCCGTGCCTCGCCGAGATCAATATTCATCGCATTGGCCTGCGATTTCATCGAATGCGCATCGATATGCCAGACCGCGCCGAAACGGGCATGCAGGGCATCGAGCCGCTCGGCGAGGGCGCAGTGATAGGGCGTGTAGAGCGTGTCGATCCGATGGTGAATTTCCCGCGGCGTCAGCGGGCTGGAGTACAGGGGCAGGCCGGGAAGGATCAGCTTGCGGATCAGACCCATGCCGCGCGCGCTATAGCGTGTCGGCGCCAGCTTGCCCCAGGCGAGCGGCCACGCCCCGTCGACGACGTCCGGATCGATATCATCGACCGCCCGGTTGGGGTCGATCACGATGCGGGCGAAATTCGCTTCTATGAGGCTGGCACCGGCATCGACCGCGCCGCGCCACAGATCGGGAATGAAGGCGTCCCAGGCGGTGAGCTGCTGGTCGCGCGTCGCCAATGTCTCGAAGCCCGGTGGCAGGGCCGTGCCGCTATGCGGCGAATCCAGCACCAGCGGAATGGTCGTGGCCTCCTCCGGCAGGGAGAGGCGGAATGCGGGCGCGGCAGGACGGGGTGTCAGCACAAAGAACTCCGGGCACCGTGGATTCGGCGCTGCCGGGCAATCTTCCGGGAAACGGGGCGCTAGACCAGCAAATATTGAGGCCAGGCCCCCCGGGCGGTACCGGGGCTAGGCGTCGTCGATTTCGGCGAGGCCGGCATAATTGAAACCGGACGCGGGCTGGGGAGCCGGCTTGGTCGGTTTGCGCAAGCGCCGCGGGTCGATCCGCCGGTAGGGATGGAGGTCTGAATTGATGCGGGATTTGTCATCCATTCTCATGATCAGCCAGATGAAATTTTCCCACATGTCATTGCCGCGCCGGTAGTGATTTTTCCGGCGGCGGTGGCGTGGATTTTCCGTCGCGGCGGACTGGTAGATAATGACGTAGAACAGGGTGTTGAAATACAGCATGAGCCGCCGGCGCCGCTGCCGCTGGATGATGTCGAAATCATAAATGCCGACCCGGATGCTGATCGCGACATGTTCCAGATAGCCGAGGAAATACCGGCACACTTCGCGAAATGTATATTCCTTGCCTTCGACCCTGACGGTCGCGGATTCCTCCCAAAGCTGTTTGACGGTATCGAGCGAGAAGGTGAGGTCGCCGATTCCGTCCACACCTTCGCCATGCTGCTCGGCGATGAAGGCTTTGAGTGCGCTGGCATAATTGCGATGGCGCTCATTCGAGTTGATGTGGCTCAAATGCTCGATGGCGGCGATGTGCCGGGTCTTCAGCGCATCGACGTAATTGGTATATAGCCAGCCTGCGGTCGCCATCATCGCGCTGACCAGAATGAAGACCGGCCCCAGATTGCCGGTGGTCAGCGCATTGTGATGAGCCAGCTCAATAACGGCGAAGCCGAGGATGATCGCTTGCGGGTAGGCAATCAGGGTCAGATTGCGAAGCAGCCGCCATTGCAGCGAGATCGGCTTTTCCGCCGTGCGGAATTGATAGGTGGTGCGATGGTCGCTCGCGGTCAGATCGATCCAGACCGTTGCCAGGGCCGTCGCGAACGGCAAGGCGAGCGCTGTGGCGAGGGCCGGCGGCCAGGGGCGCGACGATATATCGGTCGTCTCACGGCCGAAGAGCAGGAAGAGGACGATCAAAATCAAACATGTAATCAGTGTGGTATAGCCAGCGATCGTCGCTATCGCCCGCTTCGATAATTCAAATGTCATCCGCCTCCCCCCGAGGTTTCAGGGCCGCTCAGCTATTGCGCTGACCACCATTGAACCGGCTCGCGCTGATCGTGCGCACGAAGCTCTCCACCATGTCGGATATATCGTCGAAATAATTCCCGGTGGGCGCGGACTCATCCTCAACCAGCTTGGCGAATTTCTCGGTCCAGATGTCACCGGGGAACCAGTGCAGGATCGCCCAGGAATAGATCAGGGCCGGGATCGCCACGAGGCCGGCGAGGACACGGAAAATATCCGTGTGAACCGCCAGACTGCCATCGGGCGCCGCGTTCAGGCTGACGGCAATTGTAAAGCAGACATAGGCACCAATGGCGATTTTCGCGCCGAGCGAGATGATATGAAACATCTTGATCGTGAAGCGGGCCTTCCAGCCCACCGTGGTCGCGTACCGGTCAAGATATTCCGAGCGCTTGGAGCACCAGAGAGCGATCTTAGTCCAGAGACTGGCCCGCTTCGCCCAATTATCGCTTTCCAGCAGGGCGTTACGCGTACATTTGTCCATTCTGGACATGATGTCGTCATAGCGGGACTTGACCTTATAGGCGAATTTCTCGCCATTGATCTCAATCTCCCGCTTGAACAGGGCGCGAATGACAACGCGCAGGCCGGCAAAGATTACCAGCCCGAAGGCGGCGTAGGCGTAAACGAATTCGCGTTGGCTGCTCACCCCGGGGAGCTGGGCGATCAGCTCCACCAGTACGTCCCAGACCAGAAGGTTCTGCATCTGCGGATAGCCGGCATGAAGGGTCGAGCTCAGCAGGACCATCAGGACGATATAGGCGAGAAACGTACTGACGCGCATCAGGCCATAGCCAACCTGAACATCGTCAATCGCCTTGTCTGCGATGTCGTGAATGTCATTGTCGAACGGGAAATCATCGCGCATCGCCTTGCGCAATTGTCGCGAAAACGGCGCGATATGGTCGCCACCAACGCCGAAATGGGCGCGCCCGATCAGCGCGTCGACCTGTTCCAGCTCTGCGGCACCCTCGAACTCGAATCCGAGCCCGTTCTCAGGCGCTGACTCGACCTCTTGCGGCTCGGCGTTGATCGCCGCCGCGGCCACCTCGTTTTCGGGTGCAGTGTCCCCTGGACCGGGCGTGCCCTCGTCCGTCTCCGCCATTTCAATGTCCCCCACATGGCCTGCTTGAGGCCAGCCGACATTGTTTGACCGCATCGGGAAAAGATCAACCCCTTGTTGTAAAGTCGAGCGATGAGTCGTTTAGATTCCTGTTTGGGTTGAGTAATTATGATCGGGGCGGCTCGCTGCGAGGCGGGATCAGCCCGCGAAACCGGGCGTGCCGGTCCGCTGGCCGGCTGCATCAATGATGATCTCGCCATCCTCCTTGGCGAAGGGGCCTTGTGGCCACGTGTCGAGCAGGTCGAGCACGGTCTCGCTGGGGCGGCAGAGCCGGACGCCCTTTGCGGAGCAGACGATGGGGCGGTTGACCAGAACAGGATGCTCGAGCATCGCGTCGAGGATGCGGTCATCGCTTATGCCGGGCTCAAGCAGACCGAGCTCGGCTGCGGGCGATTTGGTCTCGCGCAGGGCGGTGCGCGGTGTCAGGCCGGCAGCGGCGAACAGGCCGAGCAATTGCGCCCGCGTCCAGCCCTGTTCGAGATAGTCGATCACCACGGGCGCATAGCCGGCCGCCTCGATTGTCTGCAACACATTGCGCGAGGTCGCGCAGGCCGGGTTGTGATGAATGAGGATCATGTGCTGGCTCCAGGGAAACGGGCGCGCGTCGCATTGGCGATGGCGACCAGGGAGAGCATCACCGGCACTTCCACCAGCACACCGACCACGGTCGCCAGCGCGGCGCCGGAATTCAATCCGAACAGGCTGATCGAGACAGCGACGGCGAGCTCGAAGAAGTTGGAGGTCGAGATCATCGCGCAAGGGGCCGCCACCGCATGGGGCAGCTTCCAGGCCCAGGCAGCGCCATAGGCGAGCGCAAAAATGGCGTAGGATTGCAGGATGATCGGCACCGCGATCAGGGCGATG
>TARA_R110002126_G_scaffold12196_20_pt1 | contig 10310 bp, 11 predicted proteins | sample TARA_R110002126 | Tara Oceans TARA_R110002126 (sample SAMEA4397536) | marine metagenome | biome: Polar Biome; feature: [DCM] deep chlorophyll maximum layer (ENVO:01000326); material: water (ENVO:00002006), including particulate matter (ENVO:01000060) such as... | depth 30 m
ATTTGACGCGCTGGCAGCACAATACCAGTTACAACCTGACATTATCGCTGAAGCAGACGATATGGCGATGCTTCGCTTACTAGCGCGCGACAGCGGCGCGCTGGCCGTGATTCCGGAAGTGGTAGTAAAAGACGAATTGCAAAACGGCCGCTTGCATAAGTATCTGGCGTTGCCACAGATTTACGAAAACTTTTATATTATCACCACCCAGCGTGAGCTGTTACACCCACAACTAAATCTGCTGCTGCAGGCGTTTTCGGCCTGAGCAGCCCCAGTTTTGACTTAAAAAGGAAGAGAGAGTAAAGCCTCTTTACAAAGGCTCTGTCAGAGGCGTCTGTCGAATAGAGTAGATAAAAAATAACAATTTGCTATTGGCTGCTCCCGGCGACTTCTAGTGACGGATTACGACCTTCCACAAAGGTGGCTTTTACCCGCTCTGATATCAACATATAAGGTATCCAGATTAAGGCACTGATCGCGGTACGGCCCCATTCTTTGATGGTTTCCGCATCCAGCATTTTGCTGTCTTCCAGTACCAGGGTTACCAGCCAGGAATTGACAGGAATAGCCACCAGCATGCTAACAACAATAATGATGTACAGCCGCGGAAACAGATAATGTTTAGTGTAGAATAAGTACATCAGATAAAAGCCCGCGACCACAATACAGGCGTTATAAACCACTTCACTCATCAGCACCGGTGCCCATAAAGCATGGTAAGCCTCCGAGCCCTCTGTGGTCAGCGCGGCAAAACTGCCATTGCTGAAAATTTCATAGTAAAGCGGCAGCACCTGATAAAGCAGGATAAACGGCGACAACGTCACACCAATACCCACCACAATTAACCAGCCACCTAATCCCTTCAGTTCATGCTGTTGCATTAGTCACTTTCCTTGTCGTTATTTGTTTTAGTTTCTGAGACAGCTGCAGAAATTACCCGCAAAACATACAATTAGCAATTTAAAAATAAACATGTTGGATGGTGTGCCCCAAGATGTTTTATTTCATCGCCTTGTTGTATTGTCTGACAGCTCAGCGCTAAGCTCTATTCCGGGTTGAACAAGCAGTAAGGTTTATATTTCATGTCTTTTAGTAAACGGCTTTATCTGGGCGGCGCAGCTACGCTGGTGATTGCGGCCATTTTGGTATACAGCCTGGCCTGGCCGGCGTGGCAGCAACAACTTACCCAACAGGAAAGCGCCCGGCTGGCGCAACTGGCTGCCAACGCTAAACCTGTGGCAGCGCAACAGCGCTTAGACCATCAACAATTGCTGGCCGATCTGAATTGGCTGGCTCACCCTGACCGGCAAGGTCGCAAACCGGGTACCGCCGGAGGTATAGCGGCCCGTAACTGGCTGGCAGAGCAGTTTGCCGACATCGGCTTACAACCGGCAGGCACTGATGGCTATTTACAGCCTTTTAGCGTAAAGCGACACTTTGTATTCAGGCGCTGGTTGAGGGGAAAAAGCGCCATCGTACCGGCAGCTGAAAACGCAGCGAATGTGCTGGGACAGCTACCCGGCTTAAACCCTGCATTAAAACCGATAGTAGTGACAGCCCATTATGACCATATGGGGGTGGAAAATGGTCAAGTCTTTGCCGGGGCCGATGATAACGCCTCCGGTGTTGCCACCTTGCTGGAACTGGCGCGTTATTTTAGCAAACACCCAACTGCTCATCCGTTATTGTTTGTGGCACTGGACGCTGAGGAAGGCGGCTTGCAGGGGGCTGTAGCCTTATTTAAGCACCAGTTGCTCTCACCCGGGCAACTGGCATTCAATATTAATATGGATATGCTGAGCCGCGACACTGAGCAGTTGCTGTTTGCGGTTGGCAGTTACCAGCAGCCCGGGTTATTGCCGCTGCTGCAACAGCTGCAGCAGCAAAGTGCGGTGAAAGTGATTGCCGGCCATGATCGCCCCTGGTACCGGGCGGGTAACACCCATGACTGGACCTTAAGCTCTGATCACGGCATCTTCCATCAGCAGCAGGTACCCTTTATCTATTTTGGGGTGGCTGACCATAACGACTACCATACAGTGGGCGATACGGCGGACAAAGTCGACCGTGACTTTTACGTTCAGGTCAGTGAAACCATTCTGAGCTTTATTCAATTGCTGGATCAGCAGCTTAGCCAGCGCTGATTGCAAGATAATACTGAACCACAACAAAGTGGTGAAACTGACCACTTATTTGCAGTTTTATGCTGCGTAAAAGTTAATGATGGCACTGTTATTATTTAACCTAATGATATATAACAACTTAAATTTTGGCATTTATTGTGCAAAATCACGGATAGAAAACCAACAAAATAATAAAAGGAAGTGTGTATGTCATTAATGTTGTTACGACAGACCTGGCTGTTTAGCCAGGTAGAACTTTCGCGGCTGTGGCTAACCCGTCGCGGCCTGATGACGCTGGCGGCAACTGCCGTAGTCTGGTTTTTTCTGCTGCGCTACGCCATTGCACCGGCCAGTGACATATTACAGGAACCCAATTTTCAAAAGTCATTAACGGCCGCGTTTGGCATGCTGGGGTTGCATCAGCTGCTGAACTGGCCAGCGCCTGAGCTTACCCTATACTGGATGCTGAGCTTGGTACTGCTGCCGTTTCTAAGCCTGGTATTTACTGCAAATCAGCTATCCAGCGATGCTGCCCGCGGTACGCTGCGCTTTATCAGCCTGCGCAGCAGCCGCACCGCCATTGTGCTGGGACGCTTTTGCGGTCAGTTAGTGGTGCAACTTTGCTTAATTTTGTTATCCCTGACAGCAACGCTGCTGATTAGCGCTGTGCGCCAGGGCGGTCTGAGCTGGCAGGCTATTGAAGCCAGCTTGTTGATCAGCTGCCACTTGCTGATTGTGTTAATGCCTTTTACTGCCCTGATGACGGTGTTTTCGGCCTGGGCCCGCTCTTCCAGGCTGGCGCTTAGTCTGGCAATCGTTACGCTGGGAGTGGTATTCGGTTTACTCAGCTGGCTTATCTATCATCAGCCTGACGCAGCATTTGTACTGGAATACATGCCAGGAGCGCAAATATGGCAGCTTATTCCGGCCCAGGGTTGGCAAAGCCTGCAACTGGCCGCACTACCTCTGGCACAAACTGCGATATTTCTGGTTATTGCCCAGCAAATTTTAAGCCGGAGGGCACTGTAATGCAGTCAATCATTAACGTATCCAATTTATCAAAAAGCTATGGCCGCAACCTGGTGCTGAACAATATCAGCTTTACGGTAAACAGCGGCGAAACGGTCGCTTTAATTGGCCAGAACGGTGCCGGAAAAACCACTTTATTCAGCCTGCTATGTGGTTATATTAAAGCCGACAGTGGCGAGATGCAGCTACTGGGCGGGCAACCTGGCAGCCAGGCTTTATTTGGTAAAGTTGCCGCATTACCGCAAGATGCCCAGCTGGACCCTGCCTTCAGTATTGGCCAGCAACTGAGTTTTTATGGCCAGCTGCAGGGGCTTAGCGCCAGTGAGGCAGGGGCAGAAACTAAGCGGGTGCTGGCACTGGTTGATTTAGCCGCGAATTATCACACCAAAGCCGGCGCGCTTAGCCATGGTATGCGCAAGCGCGCTTGTATGGCGCAGGCCTTTATTGGCTCGCCGGCGCTTATCTTGCTGGATGAACCAACTGCCGGGCTGGATCCGGCAAATGCGCTGCACATCCGAGAACTTATCAGCGATTTAAGCCAGCATGCCAGCTTTCTAATCAGCTCACATAATATTTTCGAGCTGGAGCGACTGTGTAACAAAGTGCTGTATTTGCAGGATGGTAAGCTACAGCAACACCATGCCCAGCCGAATGAAAGCACAGCGCATATCAGCTTGCAGCTTGCCACAGCCAGCGATGCGGCAGTTGACAGTGACGCCGTATGCCAGCAACTGCAGGAGCTAGCGGGTATAACGGACGTAACAGCAGGGCGTAATCACGAGTATCAGCTAAGTTATCAGCCACAACAGGTAGATGACTTTGATATCAGGTTGTTGCAATGTCTGGCGGCCAATGGCTGGCAATACAAACAGCTTAGCAAGGGCAAAAGTCTGGAGCAGCAGCTCTTTGCACAGAAAAAGGCCGCCAACGCCTGAGTCGGTATAACGGCCCGCCAACTCTGTCAGTTTTTTTTACAAACTGGCAAGTTTTGCCGCACCATCAAATGTTAACAAATAACAGCTGGCCAAATGCCAAACGGTGGCCAGCGCCTTTTCCTGTTCATGGCACAAAATTTGCTACCAAAATAAAACAGCAACTTAAATAGCTATTAATATAAATAACAATTTATTATCGCTATTTACCAGAGTGTCAGCCGTCAGCGAATAACCAGGGTAAAAGGATCCAGTATGCGTAATATTTTGATTGTATTAACGTTTGTCTGTTGTAACGTGTTAATCGCCGGCACAGCACTGGCGACACCTATCCATACCGACCAGCATAATTATGGCCGGTTAAGTTATAACCCGTTAACCAGCGGCAGCTGTGGCACTATCGCCACCGACTTTATGCTGGTGCGCAGCGGCAGCTGCACTGCAGTAACTGATGCGTTCAGCCTGACCGGTTTTAACCCCACCACCACAGATTATATTGAGCTGAATGTCACGTTTGCAGCAACCAACAACCGCTATTGTCTGCGCGGTGACTGTTTGGCAGAGCAATGGCAGTTATATATTTTAAACGCCAGTGGCGACACCCTTGGCAAGTTTGATTTATCGCAAAGCAGTGGTGTTATGCAACAGCGCGTTTTGCTGAACCGGCTAACCCTGACAACATTTACCGACTTATTGAACCAGGACAACCTGTGGTTTAGCGTAAATGAAAGCAGCGGCAACAACCATAGCTTCCGTTTAATCAGCAGCCAGTTAACCGTTTATGCCATGCCAACCGCCATACCGCAACCGGCAACACTGGCTTTATTGACGCTGGGACTTGCCGGTTTTGGGCTACGCCGTAAAACCCAGCAATAATACACTGTCGTATTACTCATTTTTTGGGGGCTCCTTGGTCAGACACAGACACTTCAGGTAATTTCAGAGCGTACCACAAACCCGCCAGGCAACTGGCGGCAAAAAACCACAAGACTGCCACTAAAGACCACCAGGCAATGACACTGCTGATAGCCCCCACCACCAGCAACAACACCCCAATTATTGAATTACTGACTGAGACATAGTCGGTACGCTTGTTGCCGGATGCCATATCCAGCAAATAGGTTTTACGGCCCACCCGCACCCCGGCATGGCCAATGCTCAGCAATAAAAACAACAGCAGGTAGCCATACAAGGCAGGTTGCTGAAAAACCACATGCAGTGCTGCCAGCACCGTACAACCGGCCAGCGCCATAGCCGCAGCAATAATAATAACCTGACGACTGCTACGATCAGCCAGTTTACCCCAGAGCAGTGAACTGAGCGCACTGGCCAGGCTGGTGCAAATTAAAAACCAGGCCAGCGTCTGGCCACCGTTATGCTGTTGCTGGGCAAGTAACACCAGAAATGGCGATACCAGTGCCGACCCCAGCAGCAACGCCCGGCACAACACAAACTGGCGAAAATGGGTGTCTGTTTGCAAAAGGCTCAGGTTTTGCCAGGCCAACTGCAGCGCATTGGCGCCACCCGCTGTTTCACCTGGCTGTTCCTGCACCTGACTAAACAGCACGGCGGCGCTAAACCATAGCAAGCCAGCGGCAACCAGCAACACCAGATATACCCACAGGCTATCGGGTTGCTGTTGCAACAACCATAAAGACACCAACAGCGTTAGTACTCCAGACACAGTGCCGGCAATACCGGTTAGCTGACCGCGCTGGCCCTTTGGCACCGTTTTACCCTGTACGTCTTTCATGGCTACCGAACACAAACCACGGCCCAGACTAAACAGCACTAACAGACCAATAATCGCCAGGCCCGCCACAGCCCCCTGCCACTGGCTTACCACCAATGCCATCGCCAGCACACAACTACCCTGCACAATACTGCCGGCTATCCAGAACGTTTTACGAATGGGGTAGCGGCGTACCCAGGCACCAATCAGCAGTTGCGGTAGCATCGAACCCGATTCACGCACAGGCACCAGCCAGGCCACCATCGCTGGTGGCGCACCAATTACGCTCATCAGCCAGGTAAGCACGGTTTTCGGGCTGGTCAGTAAGTCTCCTAAGCTGAGTAATATCTGGCTTAGCAGCACCAGCACAAAGTTTTTCGGTACTTTGGTACAGGCGCTGTCCGGTATATCGCGACAGGCCCGGGCATCTTCTTCGTTTACCAGTAACTGGTATATTTTTCTTTCTGCCATTGGCTTAACTTTATCGTCAGGTTGCTGATTAACAACGATCAACATAACCGCCGCTGTTTCTGGCTGCAAGTTAACATTGGATTTGGGCAGCCAGCGAAATAGTTTATTACAAATGAAACCGCAACAAAGGTTAACACGGCTTAAAAACGATTGACCCTTTTAGCTAACTTCAGTTACTGTTTGTGGCTAAATTACGGCTACAGGATAAAGCTATGAGTATCGCAATGATCTGGATCATCGTTGGCGTGCTGTTAATTCTGTCGGAACTGCTGGCAACCAGTATTGTTGCGGTGTTCCTGGGTATTGGTGCGATTGTTGTCGGCGTTCTGCTGCAACTGGGCTGGATAGAGTCGGCCACGATGCAATATCTTATTTTCGGTATTGTCAGTCTGGCATTGCTGTTGTTAGCTCGCGGTCATTTTAAACGCTGGTTTACCGGGTACACCGCTGATCAAGGCGAGCAACCCAGCCGGCTGAAAGACGACATTGGCAACCGGGTCATTGTGCTGGCTGACTTTCAACAAGGTGCCGGCCGGGTAGTATTAAACGGCGTACAATGGGACGCCCGCTCTAACGAGCATCTGAAAGCAGGCGAAGTGGCCTGGGTTATTGCCAATGAAGGCATTCATTTAATAGTTTCGGCGCAACAGCCAGTTTAATTGTTAGTTTAAAAGGGAATACCAACGATGGAACCAATAAATATTCAAACCATACTGACGCTGGGTTTTGCCATAGCGGTGGTAATAACTATTATCAAAACCGCCCGGGTAGTGCCGCAAAAATCTAACTTTGTGATTGAACGCCTGGGTAAATATTCACGCACGCTCGACTCTGGCTTTCATATTCTTATTCCGTTTATCGACAAAGTGGCCTACACCCATAGCTTAAAGGAAGAAGTAATCGACGTAGAGCGTCAGACCTGTGTAACCCGCGATAACATTCAGGTAGGCATTAATGGCGTACTGTATTTGCAGGTAGTAGACCCGCACAAAGCCAGTTACGGCATCAACGATTACCGCTATGCCTCCTCCCAGTTAGCCCAAACCACCATGCGTTCGGTGATCGGCCAGACTGACTTAGATAAAACCTTTGAAGAGCGGGCTAAAATTAACGAAGAAGTGGTAAAAGCACTGGACGAAGCGGCATCGCCGTGGGGCATTAAAGTGCTGCGTTATGAAATCTCTGACATCGAATTACCGCTAAGCATTAAAGATGCGTTAGAGCAGCAAATGCGGGCCGAACGGGAACGCCGGGCTGCCATTGCCAAATCTGAAGGTGAACGTCAGGCTATGATCAACGTATCTGAAGGCCAGAAGCAGGAAGTTATCAACCTGTCTGAAGGTGACAAGATGCGCCAAATTAACGAAGCCGAAGGTCGCGCCCGCGAAATTGAGCTTATTGCCATTGCTACCGCAGAAGGTATCCGCCAGATTGCTGAAGCGATTAACCACCCGGGTGGTCAGGAGGCAGTAAGCCTGCGGGTAGCCGAGCAATATGTGAAAGAATTCGGTAACCTGGCCAAAACCAACAACACCATGATAGTCCCAGCTGAACTGGCCAATATCGGCGGCGCCGTAGCCGGCCTGACCGAAATACTGAAAATAGCCCGGCCGGGCGGTAAATAAAGCTACAGCCACTGGCTAAAGGAGTAACTTATGGCGACACAACAAACATTTAACGAGGCACTGCTAAAGCTGGCTATTTTAATGTACCGCGTTGACGGCAAAATACGGTTAAATGAGCAGGAACTGGTCGATGATATTGCCGACAACTTAGAATGGAGCGGCATCAACAGCATCACTGCAGTACAAAGCCAGGCCATGGCCGATGTACGCCAGGCGATCAGTGCCAACAAAGTAGAGCCCTACTTAGCCGGCCTGAAAAGCGACTTAATGTTTGATAAACAACGGGCGCTTGATACCGCTAAGCAAATCATGCAAAGCGACGGTGAAGAAGCCATTCAGGAACGCCGGCTGTATGACCTGCTTCGCCAGTCAGTGCTGGTGTAACCTGCCAGAGTAAGAGTAAACAGAAAGCCAGCATAATGCTGGCTTTTTTGTTTAGGATTCACCTAATCAACGGCATCCGTGACATTACTATTGGTTGCCGGCTATAGCTTTAATCCCTGCCACTATTGCTGCTGCGCTATCTTTACCATAACCACCACCACCTAAGAATACCGTTGGAATATTTAGCGCTTTTAAACGCTGGTATACCAGCTTATGGCTTTGGGCGACATCGGCAATGCTAAGCTTTAAGCCGCCCAGCGGATCGGTTGCCAGGACATCCGTGCCTGCGACCACAAAGGCCAGCTTATAGCCGCCAGTAAGCAGCTCCAGCGCGCCGCTTAGTTTATTCAAATATAAATCGCTGCCGGTGCCATTTGGCAAAGGTACCGGGATATCCACCCGCTGCCGGCTAACCGGTGTATTGGGGTAAATATCCTGGTTATACACATCGAGCAGGGTGACGTTGCTGTTGTCGTCAAAGGTGCGGGCATTGCCGTTACCGTGATGGGCATCGATATCAATAATCAGAATTCGGTCAGTAGCCGTTAGCTCGCCACTTGCCAGCAACTGCTGATAGCTGATGCCAATATCGTTATATATACAAAAACCTTCCATCTTATATGGGCTGGCATGGTGATAGCCACCAGCCAGATTCCAGGCATCGGTGCCAGTCAATGCTAATCGGCTGGCCGCTAATGTGCCAGCAACGCCCCAGCGCATCGGCTCAAGGATGCGACTGTCCAGCCACGAAAATGACAAAAACGGAATTTTAGGAATTTCAAGCGCGCGGCATAATGACGCTTTATCTTTCAGCTGTATTTTTAGCAGTTCATTTACTGACTCAAGAATGGCAGATTCCGAAATAGCAGCGTCAGGCGCGATGACTCCCTCATTGTGAAGTGCAGCGCGCACCTTGCGAAATTTACAACCATCAAACGGATGCAGAAATTTAAAAATGCCGACATCAATGTTGTATTTTTCGTGGTAGATAATCTTCATGCTGATTTCAGTTCGTTTGCATAGCGCATTACGTTCGCCGGAGTCCATATACCGTAACCCAATATGCGACCGACTTTAGCATACTCTGCTGCGTTAGGTTTGAATGTCGGCTTTTTACTAGCGCCTTTTTGCAGTATATCTACAACTAAATGCGAACAATTATGCCGCGCAAGTTGATATCGCGGCACGTTATTTTGTAAATAGTTTACATAGTGCAGCATCGCAACCTCATTCAGGTTGGCTATATCAACTGTAATGGGCTTGCGACCTCCCTCATTAATGATATCTTGAGCTAACGTCTCGACATATGAACCCGGGTGGCTGGTTTTTATTTTTAAGTCTTTTTTGCCAGCATCACCATCGGGCCAGAAGCTAACGTAAACATCTCTTATCGTAAGAGCTGCGTGGCCAATATGTTGTTCATCCCTTAACCAGATATGTACCTTTACCATGACTTATTCCTTTGCTTTTTGAAGCCATAAGGATAATGCAGGGATACCAAAAGATAAATATATTGTTAATTAAAAGCCAACATTAGTTGGCTATTAGCCAATTTACAATTTAACCTTCTTTAGGTGCTGGCTATTCTATTTTTAAGGCAACTACCATGAAAACAATTGGCTTGCTGGGCGGTATGAGTTGGGAGTCGACCATTCCTTACTACCGCATAATAAATGAAACGGTGAAACAGCAACTTGGTGGCCTGCACTCGGCTAAAGTTATTCTGTATAGCGTTAATTTTGCCGAAATTGAGCAGATGCAACGCACTGGCGACTGGCAAGCTGCCGGCCAGTTGCTGGCAGAGGCCGCCAAAAGCCTTGAAGCAGCAGGTGCCGACTTTATTGTGCTTTGTACCAACACCATGCATAAAGTGGCAGAAGCTATTGAAGATGCGACGACATTACCTCTGCTGCATATTGCCGATGCCACCGCCATTGCGGTAAAAGCTGCAGGCTATAAGACAGTGGGCCTGTTAGGCACTAAATTCACGATGGAACAGCCATTTTACAAAACC
>TARA_R110002126_G_scaffold34127_4_pt1 | contig 10309 bp, 2 predicted proteins | sample TARA_R110002126 | Tara Oceans TARA_R110002126 (sample SAMEA4397536) | marine metagenome | biome: Polar Biome; feature: [DCM] deep chlorophyll maximum layer (ENVO:01000326); material: water (ENVO:00002006), including particulate matter (ENVO:01000060) such as... | depth 30 m
GCAGCCTACGACAAGCGCATGTCCGATCCTAGAAAATCTCGTGAAGAGCAAATTTCTGCATTCTTGCGTAATACAGCAGGTGGTGGCTCGTTTGGGCAGACTATGGCTGCTGGCTCTCAGGGTATGGCAAACGAACGTACTCGCCAAGAAGCAGGTGAAGAGAAACGTCTTAAAGAGATTATCGGTCTCGAAACCGCTGCAATCACTGTTGATACTGATCTAGGTAAAGCAGGGCTGAGTGCAGGTACCGCCGCTGCGGATCGTGCTGATGCTAACCGCCGTCAAGCGGGGTCTATTATGGCTCAGATGACTGCCTCAGAAATCCAGCTTGCAATGAAAGAAGCAGAAATGAAACTGTCTGCCGAGCAAAGTAACTTGAAAGCTGGTTTGGATCAGATACAGATTCAATCTACAGAAGACCTACGTATGGCGATACAGAACCAAGCAAGCACTGATAGGCTTATGGGTATCTACCAAACACACGTGGACAAAATGTCTGGGTTTGTGCAAGGGGTTATTGAAAACGACGACCAACTAACTGCACTACAGAACAAAGCTGAGAAAACTGGTGAGCAAAAAGACGTAGATGCCTACAACGCACGCCTAAACAATGTGATTATCCAAGCGAATACTATGATGAACGCTGGACGCAATGGCGGTATGCTAGGGTTTGAAGAAACACTACGAACCCAACTTGAGGGTATGGGTGTAGCTTTGTCTGGTCCTACTACTAGAGGGTCCGGTATGGGAGATCAAGGAATTGGGCTGGACCCCGCTACGCAGGCATTAGTCGATCAGTACACAAAATAGGTAGAGTTATGGCAAGTATTGAGCAACTATCAACTGCCCTTCGCAATGCTCATGCAGCGGGTGACATAGAAGCGGCTCGTAAAATTGCCGCTGCACTACAAGGCATGAGTGGTACACCTTCGTTAGGGAGCTTTCAAACAGCCCCAAGAGGTGATGAAGAGGCTGGGTTTTTTGAGAACATAACCTCGGGGTTCGGTGCGGGTGCTGTAGGCATGGCCGAAACTGCTTCGCTCGGTGCTGCTACTCTACTAGAAGAAGAAAGCGAACTTGCGGCTCGCGAGAAGATCAAAGCCGCTGCTAATTACTTACGCCCTGAAGGGGGCGATTCCGATTCTATTTCGTACAAGCTAGCGTCTGGGCTTGGTTCTATTGTGGGCCTCGCGGCTCCTGCCGCCCTTGCAGCTTATGCGGCTCCCGCCGCTGCTACTACTGCTGTCGGTCTTGGTGTTGCTGGTGCCCTCGGTATTGGAGCTGGAGCTGGTGAAGCTAGTGAACGTGCACGGGACTTTGGTGCTACAGAAGAAGATCGTAACGCCGCTATCTTGCGCGGAGCCGCTATTGGTTCACTTGACGCCATTCCACTAGGCCGAGTTATCAGGATTCCGGGGGTTACTGACCTCATGGAGAAACTTGGTGGTGAAGGTGTTGGGCTAGTAAATCGGATACGTAGTGCCGCTGTATCAGGTAGTGTAGAAGGTGTGCAGGAAGCCACAACCGCTATTTTACAGAACCTCAACGAGCGTGGGTACAACGCCGAAGCAGAACTTGTTAACGCAGGTGTCCTTGAAGAAGGCGCGGTTGGCGCAGGTTCTGGTGCAATATTCCAAGGTGTTATTGATTTATTCGTAAAAGGTAAGAGCAGAAAAGGTGGGACTACTGAGCCTACAGAGCTTGGCCCTGCACCGGAAGTAGAGCAGCCTAGACTAGAAGAAGGCCAAATGCAGGGGGAGTTGTTCCCTTCACGCGTTGAGCCTAGCACGGTTGAACAAGGTACCGATTACGGTAGCGCACTAACTGACTTTGCTGACGAGCAGGTTACCGCCGCAGTAGATAAACTCAGAGCTTCTAACGTAGACCCTGCGACGATCACAGAAGATATGGTGTTTGACACCATAACTAACACCCCTGAAATAATGGCGTTAGCGCCCACTGCGGAAACTACTGCGGAACCTGCTGTACGGGATGACCGCACTCCAGACATGATTGACCGTATGGAGACACAGCAGCTCAAAGAAATGGAGCAGCGTGAGCTAGACGACACCGAGATTGCCGAAATTGAGTCTTATTTAAAGGCTGACGAAGAAGCTGTACGAGACCTTGAAAAAGTACGTGGTGCATCGCAGCAAGAAACCGATATGGCCGCGCAAAAAGACGAAGCGCGTGCTGACCGTACTAGACCTCGTGAAGCTGCCCTCGATGCAGTTATTGGTGAACCGACTACAGGTAGCTACGTTAACCTTGAGCGTAAATTTGCTAAAGAATTAGAGCAACGAAACATTGCTAGTGGTGAACGCGCTAAACCTACAAAACAAGAAGTCGCCCGTATTCGTAGGGCCGCTGATGCGTTTGCAGGTATGCGCCCACAAGAAGAAGTAAAGCCAGCGCCGCCTGAAGTTGGCGCTCCGATAGAAACTGCACCTGAAGCTACGCAACTGAGCGAGATGGAAGCACGTATTCCAGAAGCTAAAGCAGCCGTGCAGCCTCAATCACAGCTATCGTTCCCCGGTATGGGGCGGCGTAAGACACCACCTGTAAAGGAAACAGCACCTGAACCTAAAACAGTCACTAAAGAATTTATGGACGGGTTGGGTATTGCTCAATCTGCGCCGATTCGGAAACGTGTTACAGGTAAAGACCTCAACGCTACCGAAGTTCGTGACCAATTTGTTGTGTTCGCAAACAACCAGAAAGTCCCAGAACAAACTCGTCTCAATGTCGCAAGGGAGCTGGAAGGTACGCCAGATGCACAGCTTGAACTGTTTCAGCCTAAGCCCCGTGGGAGAAAGCAAGATGAGGCACCTCAACCAACAACAAGTGGAGCAGGCGTTCCAACTGCTACACCAACTTTGGACTTCAAAAGATTGGAGCCTCTTGAAGGGCGAGATGCCCAGCGACCTACTACATCTAAACGAAGCGGAGTGGGAGTATCTGGGGCACGCGTTGCAAAACCTGCTAGTAGAGAAGTCGAAACACAACTTACACTAGACTTGTCCGAACCTATTGCAGAGGCACCTAAGAAGGTTTCACGTGAAACAAAACGTAAACCAAAAGGCAAACGTGTATCTAAAAAAGCTCCTGTTGTTGCAGCTAAAACATCAAAAGAAGTTACTCCTAAGAAAGCAGAGCAGCCGGAGACAACCTCTACGGTACGCAAAACAATGCCTGTGCTACAAATCGAGAAGACTACTCCGGTATTGGCACCTACACGCAGCAACGCAGAGAAACAGCTTACTGAACGATTTGAGGCGCAGTCTCCAGAAGTTAGACGCACCGCTACCGAAGTTAGTCAAGTTTACGAGAACACTGTTGGTAAGGACATCACCAACCCTGATGACCGTTTAAAGGTACTCACCCTAGTAACTGAGGGGGCAACTGCCCGTGACAAAGAAGGGAATGCTGCGGTAACTTATTTAAGTAAGGTAGAGCGCCAGATTGATGGCCTGTACCTCGCCATATTCGACGTAGCTAACCAGACACCACAATTCCGTAAGACTATTGACATGCCGCAAGGTGATGTCGAGTTCTACTCTGGTATGGGTAAGAAGCCTGCACAGTTGACGTTGGATTGGGCCAAGAAAAACTTGTCCAAAGAAACTAATGCGTGGATCGACGCGACACTTGAAAAAGAAATTCGTGACATCGAGCGTATTAATAACACTGACTACATAGAGATGTTCCGTGCACGAGAAGCAAAGCTAGCCGTAAAAGAAGCAGCGGAGCAGGCACAGTTTGATGCCGAGATGCGGCAAGACTTACGTTCTAACATAGACGAGTTAGCACGTATGTTCGAGATGAAGATTACTCGCAACGCCGTGGTAGCTATGGATGCACCAATGCACCCGCGTGCGAAAGTTCTTATGCGTCGTGGCGATTTGAAAGGTGCGTTACGTGCTATCTCTGTCACAACGAACAATAACAAACTAGCACAGGTAGCTGGGAAACTAGCTGATGTCGTTGACTCGGTAACTGTTAAAGACGGTAAGCTGTCAATGAGCAGAGATGCTCGCGTAACCCGTGCAAAAGAACAAGGGTTTGACACAACTACTACCTACTATCACGGCACAAACGTTGACTTTACTAGGTTCTCTAAACAGGAACTAGGAGAGGCTACAGGGGCTAAAGACGCTCAAATGGGTTTCTTCTTCGCTTCTAACCCTACTGTTGCCAGTACATATGCAGACACAAGTAGCTCGTATACCGAAGGGTTTGTCGGCGCAATAAACAAGTTTACTCGTGGAGCATACAAGAAAGTTAACGAAGCACTGCTAGGTACTATGGGTAAGACCGCTGAAGTTACTGGTGGTCGTGTTATGCCTGTATATCTACGTATGGAAAACCCAATGGTTGTAGACCATAAGGGTAAAGCGTACGACGAAGCTGAATATACCTCCATACTGGAGCGTGCGTATAAGAACGGGCACGATGGCGTAGTGATTAAAAACACTCGTGACGAAGGTTTTGTTGACGGGGGAACCCAAATTACCGACATCTCTATTGTGTTTGACTCCGCTAACATTGAATCGGTTAACGCACCATTCGACCCCGTAGATCGTGGGCGCACGCAGTTGGAAATCGTTGAGAACTTGAAAGATGCACAGGGTAACCCTGTCGCAGGGCTGTTTGACCCAGAAACAAACACAATTAAGATCGACCAAGAGACTGGAACAAACACACACGTGTTACTCCACGAGATGACCCACGCTGCGGCATCGGCTACGTTGGCAAATAAGAACCACCCGCTGACTAGACAGCTTACCAAACTGTACGAAGATACCAAGGATATGATCGACGGTGCGTACGGGGCTATAAGTTTAGATGAGTTTGTATCTGAGGCGTTCAGTAATCCTGAGTTCCAAAAGAAACTGGCTACGATGAATGTCAAAGGCGAAGAAATCTCTGCCTTACAACGGTTCTTTAACTCTGTCGGAAACTTCTTGCGTAAGCTAGTCGGTATGCAAACCAAGTCTATTGACTCGGCTTTGACCGAAGCTGACCGCCTGATAGAAGCTATCCTCGCCCCTGCACCTGATTCACGGAACGCAGGTGAACTGCTTATGAACTCCACACGTTCGGGAGTTAAGCAGAAAATGAAGGACATTGGGGACATCCAGCGGGAACTCGCGCTACCACTGACTGATAAGTTTAGAGGTGAGTGGGGAGATGGGGCTGCACAATGGATACGTAACGCAGGAGACACTGTGCGTTGGGTACTGCCGAAACTGACAGGTTCTCAGGCCCTTGGTGATATTGCAAAAGCAGTCGGCCTTGGTGATCTAGGCTTACGTCTGCACCGTTCGTATGAACTTCAGCGCGGTGCTATGAACCAGTCTGATGAGCGCGTACAACAAAAAGTACGTATCGCAGACAAGTGGGCTAACAAAGTCGGCAAAGACAAGCAGGACAACCTCAACAATTTAATCTATAGCGAAGACTACGGCGCAACAATTTATCAGGTAGACCCTACTTTGACCCGTGCACAGGCGCGTAAAAAGTACGAAGGCAACACTGATGCTAGCGGCAATCCCCTGTTTAAAGTATGGGAAGCGCAACGGAAAGATTGGGATGCACTCGGCTCTGAGGGCCAGAACGTCTACAAAACTATGCGCGATATGTACAGAGAACAGTACAACGAGCTTAAAGATGTTATCTATGGGCGTATTGACGACGCCATGAAGGATAACCCTGAAGCAGCGGCTACATTGAAGAAAGAAGTGTACGCTAAGTTGTTTGAGTCTGGCACATTAGATGTCTACTTCCCACTGATGCGTGAAGGTAAATACTCACTAGCGTTTAGCTATAAGCCCAACCGCACTAAAAACGAGCGGGATCAGTATGTCGTGCAGATGTTCGACAACTATCGTGAACGTGACCGTGCAGCAAAAATGCTGGCAGAAGACGCTGATGTAGATCAGAGCACCATCTCAACTAAAGACGGCGCGTTGGAAATCAGCGACTACACAAATGTACCTGCTACTACGTTTGTAGGTCAGACCTTAAAGACCCTGAAAGATAACAAGGTAGACCCTGATGTTCAGGCAGAGATTATGCGCCTGTTTATCGAGGCACTGCCCGAATCATCCTTTGCTAAGTCACTACAAAAACGTAAAGGTACGCCGGGGTACATGAAGGACGCTATATACGCCATGAGAACTAAGGGGTACGACCTCGGACGTCAGATTGAACGTATGCGTTACAGTGCGATCATTCGTGGTCTTGAAGATGAGGTCAGTGAAGCTCAGCCTCCTGCTGATGGTGGTAAGGGTAAAGGTATCAAACCTGCGTTCGACACTGTACGTGCAGAACTGTTGGTACGTTCTAAATTCGCTCGGCAAGGTGCAGCGTTTAAAGGTCTTGAGAAGTACGTCCGTACAACAAACCAACTTGCGTTCGTATATACAATTGGTGCAAACGCCGCTTCCGCAGCGGTTAACTTATCGCAAATCCCTCTGTTCGTTTACCCGTATCTCGGGGCTAAATACGGCTATGCCGCTACGGGTGCCGCGATAAAAGAAGCTAGCGCCATCGTTTCAGGGTCTAAGATTGGTTCTGACTCAGGATCGTTTACAGGCAAAGCACTTGATAAGATCACGTTAGCCTATGGTATCGACGCATACTATGACGTCAAGAACGGTGACTACCGCGTGCGTACTGATTTGAACCTAGACCCTGAACTAGTAAAACGCCTAGAGACTATGGCCCCGCTAGTTAAAGTGGCTTCGGCACGGGGGCAGTTGACCCGTTCCTACCTGCTCGATGCTCTCGGCCTTGAAGAAGGTGGACGTCAAGCGCGTGGTAACAAGTTGCAACGAGCATTAGACATGGGAACTGGTATCTCAGCCATGATGTTTAACCAAGCAGAACGCTTTAACCGTCAGGTTACTTTGATCGCGTCCTATAACTTGGCGTTAGCTAAGGCTAAAAAAGACAACCCCAACATGTCGAGTACCAAGCAACAAGAGCTAGCGGCAGAAGAAGCACTGTACGAAACGCAGCAAACTAACGGTGGCTCGGTGCTTGAAACTGCACCTCGTATCGCGCAGGAGAATATCGGGCGCGTTGCTATGATGTATAAGACGTACGGCTTGCAGATGTACTACACCATGTTGAAGTCTGGACGGGTGGCATTGGACGCGTTTGCCAAAGACAAGAAGTTCACCGCCGAAGAACGTAAGATCGCGCTTAAACAAATCGCAGGTCTGCACGGTACAGCGATGTTCTTTGCAGGTATTCACGGTGTTCCGTTATACGGTGCGGTTCAGTTGCTGGCGGACCTAATTCTGTTTGATGACGAAGATGATAAGTTCGACGACGTAGTTCGTAAGACTATTGGTGAAGGTTGGTACAAGGGAGCCTTCACGGAACTTACGGGTATCGACATCGCTAACCGTGTGCGTCTAACTGGGTTACTTGTCCAAGAAAACCGCTATAACAACGATCCGTCCACAGAAGAGTTTATTGGCTACTATCTTGGTGGCCCTGCACTCAGTGTTGGTAAGCGGTTCGGGCGAGGTGTGTCTGACTTGTGGAACGGTGAAACGCAACGGGGTATCGAAAGTATGATGCCAGCGGGTATCGCAAACATGTACAAGTCATCACCAATTGGTCGGTACCAGCAAGAAGAGGGTATCTATACACGCCGTGGTGACCCCATATACGATGACATGACAAGTGGTGATTTGCTTTCACAGTTCATTGGCTTCGCTCCAAGTGAGTACACCCGTGTGCAGGAAATCAATCAACGCGATAAACGTGTCGAAGGTGCGGTTATTTCGCGGCGCAGTAACTTACTCAAGAAATACTATATCGCTGTGCGTATGGGCGACCTAGCTGGTATGGAAGAAGCGCAAGAAGGGATTGCTAAATTTAATGACCGCCATCCTGCTGCACGGATAGATAGAGCGTCTATTAAGAAGTCGTTGAAATCGCACCGATCTACGTCGAAGAAGATGTACAACGGTGTCACTATCAGCCCATTGATGCAGTTCGCTATCCAAGAAAGCCGTTTAGAGTACGACCAAGGGTTTAACTTCTTCTCTGGGGATTAGCAGGTTGAAAAGAAAAGGCCCCGCAAAGCAGGGCCTGATCCGTAGGAGAACGACAGTAACCATGAGGGTGGTATGCACTATCGCTAGTAGTCTATCACACTATTCGCCAAATACGTAACCCCAAATTCCCGTTTTCAATACGAATTTCAGTACGTATACCCCAGTTTTTAGCCCCAAATATCTTGGTAGCCTGTGCCGAAGCTGACTCGGTGTCGATGCACGGTACGAATATGGAAGCCCCAATTACCATGGACTCCCAGTCTATTATGACCCGCACCCCATCAGGATGCAGATCATACGTCCGAATTATCCCCTGATCCATCATCATCACCGACATCAAATTTCATCATAATACAATCAGCGGATGGCAAGTCTAAGTGTGTACCCTTAGTCAGATACTTCTTCATCCTGCGCCCGTTACACTTCGCAATTATTTCAGTTACTAAGTGGCCGTAGTTTATCTGTAACTCCCCGCACCATTCTTTGAGCGGTTTGACCTTCACGAAGAACAACTTTGTGTCTGTCTCGTACCGTGCGACCAGCTTACCCCGCGCCACGGCCTCGGGTATAACAAGTGTGTCTATCCCGTTACCCTGTACCTTACGACTGTCATCGGTGCTTTTGATCTGTAGAATATAGCTAATGTTTTCAGCAAAGAAGTCGTTGAGTATGTCTTGCACTGTGGCGTTCATCTCCAATGCACTACGCTTATTCTGGGGTATTAGTTCCTTTATTGCCCACTGATAGACCTTCTTAATGTCGAAATCTACCAACCCAGCGGCCTGTGCCACCATCAACCCAGCTATAGTCTTAGAGACTTGCTCAGACCAAAAACGATTCTCAGCGTTCAGTTCTGCGGCTTTGTCTACACGAGCCTGTACATCTTCACATATACGCTTCACGCTCTCTAGGTTCCGCATGATGTACTGCACATACACTATCCCTGCGTGCCCGTAATTAGCGTGTAACGCATTGTCGAACGCATCTGTCTCAGCCTTAGACGTAAACTTTATACGCGGCACACGGCATTCTAGTATCCTCTGCGCCTCTGCTTTCGGCATAGCCTTGGTAGTGCTGATACGCTCGATGATGCTTGTGTTACCTGTCGTGAGTGCCATAAGTCTCCACGGCTTTCCACGAAACCGCTCGGCGTTGCTGCTAGCTGTCATTCGTGCGCGTTGTTGCCCTCCAGTAAACTGGTACAACATATCAGACGCTTGCTTAGGCGGCATGTTTGTAATTTCATCAATAGGCCAAACAAGATTGTGGTAAACCTCACCACGGTTCATCTTAGTGTTTAACGTATCGCGCTCCTGCATAATAAGAGCTTCTGGCTGTCCCCAAACACCTACAGCAGCAGCTAGACAGGTTGTTTTACCTACCCCTGACTCCTTATTGTACAAATGTAGAGCGGCGCAATGGACGTTTGCAAACTGCATGAGGGCAGTGCCGAAACCGACACCAAGTACATACTGCTGAAGCTCAAACCCCGAACGATCCCAGAAGTGCACCGTATCGCGCCACCCCTGCAAAGAACCCTTTGGCTCGAACGCAGGGAACAAACCCACGGTCTGATTTGACGGTGGGTTAAACTCGATACCCGTAGCCGTGATCTTCTGGTTGCCCAGAATAAACGCTTCGCATTTATCGTTAGTCCATCCAAACTGGCGGTGCGCTTCTTCTGCTACGCTGTTTGCCTGTAATTCGTTAATCCATGTTGTTGTATATGACATAAGTTCCTCCATTTTCATTAAGGCCACACCTTGCGCTGACATAACTTTGCGAAATTCTTCCCGCGAAGTAACCGCACTCAGGGATAACGTAAATTCCTGCACCCCATCTCTTGGTAGGTGCAGCCTCATAACCACGGCTTCCCCTATCTCAGGGTCTTTAATTCTTTTGACTACGTATAAGTCGTTATGGTAAAGACACTTCTCATCGGGGTCCCCGTCAGCATTTGACGTTCTTATATAAACCCCACCATTCACACCTCGAAAATATGGGTGCGGGTACTTCGGTATGGTGTATTTATTTATAGGGGTAGTTGGTAACGCCAGTGCTGGCGCTTCTACTTCTACTTCTACTTCTACTTCTATTGGTACCTCGTACAGACCTTCGGCATTTACTGCCGATTCCGCTACGCGCTTACCCAAAACAATCGGGGATTTGATCTTGCCCCAGTTAGGACAGTCCATGCACACGTCAGGGTTAAATTCGTCAAAACGTGCACAGGT
>TARA_R110002126_G_scaffold74165_4_pt1 | contig 10302 bp, 18 predicted proteins | sample TARA_R110002126 | Tara Oceans TARA_R110002126 (sample SAMEA4397536) | marine metagenome | biome: Polar Biome; feature: [DCM] deep chlorophyll maximum layer (ENVO:01000326); material: water (ENVO:00002006), including particulate matter (ENVO:01000060) such as... | depth 30 m
GTCTGACCCACCCGTAATGTCATCGACATCTACTATATGAAGAAAGTCGTCAGTAGCAGGAACTGCTGTTAACTCGGTGAGGTCTGTGAGTTTTGTTGCCATTTTATATAATTTTTGAGCTTAGTCTCTTTCTTAATTTTTGATTGCGTTAAGGAAGGCTTTTTCTTGGTTGCTTCGGGGTGGTTGTGGGTACACGTTGAGTCCTCCAAAATAGTTGTTTTGTGATGGTGAAAGGTCGCTACCTGTATTGGTAGAGTATTGTGGTAAATCGGAGGTATTGTTGCAAATATAGTCAATCATTCGCTCTCTATAAAACATACCTATTTCTTCTGCTCTCTGAACTACGAGTTTAATATCGTCCGTACTCGCAGACTGCCCCTGCTCACTTGTGGAGATTGTGACAGAGTTGTTAGCGAATCGTAAGCGTACTACATACGCAACCTCTACAAAAGCAAGTTGGACTAGACAAGGTTGGAGGTATTCTTCTACCAAGGTCTTGTAAGCTCCAGTTAGAGCCGTAGGAGTAGCTATTTCTGCTTTAAGGTATTCGTCTAAGTCAGTTCCTAAAACGGGTAATATCCACCGATCCTGAGCTATTTGAATATAAGGGTTCAAAATGTTATCGTCTACGGTACTACCTAAAGCAGTATCGCGTTTTATTCTAGCTGAAGAAATATATAGTACAGACATTAGTTAGGGTATTTAAGTGAGCCTCGTCCGGGCATATCTATCGGGGCAACGGTTTCATATCCTTCGTTTACTACGTAAGGGTTATTTCCTACGCTTCTCATAACCGAATCGAAGTCGCCTTGAATCTCTACATTTTTGTCGTCGCTAAATTCAAATATCTTGTCGTCAGGAGCGTATATATAGATATTTCTTTGGAAGGCGTGGCGGCAGAAACAGCCTCCTTTCCACTTTAAAATGGAGTATTCGTTTTCACCGCTTGGAGCAAATTGTCCGTTGACCCCATCCTCCGACATACGTTCTATGTCCTCATAGCGATACATAGCTCCACTGTTGGACAGTGACATCATTTCCACACAGAAGTCCCTGCTCTTATAGTTAGGGTCTACAGGAGGCGTTTTAGCGTTTTCCATGTAGCTATACCTAACTGCGAATAGATACCCTTTTGGAGAGATTACATCGTAGTCTGAATCCATGTCATAGTCAGCATACGCTTCGACATTTTCATTTGCAAAAGCTCGGTGCATCTTTTTAAAGGAGTGAAACCACTCATCTTTCTCTGGGTTCTTTACCTCCTCCGTTTTCCATAACTTCCACCCCTCTTTCATAGTGGTAGCTTTGTCAGACAAATGGTGAAGCCAAGACTCCGAAGCCTCCGAAGATATTTTAGGAGGTTGCTCGTTAAAAGCCCTAGGCATAGGCATAGGTTCAGGTTCTTTCTCGTCTAAGAAAGCAGCAGGCTGAAGAGGTATAAATTCTAAAGGTATAGTAATAGAGCAAGCAGCTAGGATAGGACGTAAACCCTCAAGCAAAAGATTCTGCATTGGTTTAACAACGGTATTTGAGAACAAGTCGTAGCCGTCACGCATTTCGTCAGCGTTCGATCCAAATCCGCCACCCTCGTTTCTCACACCAAATAGCAATGGGGTAGTAACTCTATGACCCGAAAGTATTTTAGTTTGCACTTCTTTACTGAGATAGTCAAATGTTTTGTGTTGGTCCTGCATAGCAAAAGACTCTATAGTAGGAGCTGAATCTACACCATCGTTAAAGGTCATTAAAACCTTCTGTCCTCCTGCGCCTCCGAACTTATCTAAGACAAGCCTTTCTAACTCCATCCTTTCCTCTTGAGTAGGTACACCGTCGTTAAAATTAATAATTGTAGAAGGAAAGAAACCTGCCAAAATTGAGTTGAGATGGAAAGTAGCTAAACTAGAGTCTACCTGGATATATGAGGTACTCGCTAAGTAGTCAGGTAAGCCGTAGTAGAAGCTCAGAGGACTGTACATTTTGATTTGTACAAGTTGTGAGGCTGCGGTTCTATCGGAGGTATTAAAGGCAGGTATAGGTCTAGGAATCTCTTTCGTGTCAGACCAGTCTGTTGAGTGGAAGAAGACATTGATATTATCCTCGTCGTCGGCTACACCGCATCGGATCGTAGAGGCAGGAATATGGTGGACCTCAGAAATAGTAGAACGGTCTAAACTCCAAATAATATTCAAATAACATTGACCATAAAGTTTAAGGTCTCCTGAAGCTCTTTTTAAACAAGTCTCATCTCCGAAAATCTGTTTGACCTTTAACCATTGCTCTATGTTTTGGTCTTTAGTTTCAGAGGTTAAACCACCCCCGTAAATCATTTCAGACACCCCCTTAACAATCGCACCATGAATACTAGAGCTTGCGAATAAATCCTCTAAATAGTGAGGGTATTGGTTATCTACTCCTATCTCAATATACTCTTTATTCGGTTGCTCCGAAAAGATTGGGACATTGGAATTAGCGTAGTTAAGTACGCTCATCTTTTGTTTTTTAGCTTCTTCTTTCATTATGTATTTGGATAAACAATGTCGGGTCTCTCTTCTCCTCCTTCGTATGCGTCAAAATCAGACTCTCCTATAACGTCTGTACCGCTAATATAAGCAAGTTGTGTAGCTAAAATTTTATTACTAGAGGCTTCTTCAAAAACTATAACATACATACCAACTGCGTAAGTCGTTAGTTGGTCTATTTCCATTTGGGAAGCTCTACCAGTTACAATAGGATATACGTCTCTATAGGTTGTAACCTCTTGAGTATATTGGTTTGTAAAAATTAAGTTTATAGCAGGTGCAATAGCTCCCTCTACATACCCCTCTAATTGTAAAGCTATGTCTGTTTTTGTTTCAGTAGATAACTGTATCATATCTATATATATAAGACCTTTAACAAAAAAAGGAGACCGTTAAGCCTCCTTTTCTTATTTATATATTTACTTCAAACTATACCTGCACTAGACCTGTAATTGCGTCTAGAGGTGTAGCTTGTGAAGAACCGTATGTACAAAGATATACTGGGTATAACTGACGTGAAGAAAACTCTAAAGAGAAGCCTCCTGCGTCATTGAAACTTGTACCTGTTAAGATACTTCCACCAGTTAAAACACAACCATACTGCGCTCCTAAAAGGTACAGCTTTTGGTTATTATCTTCTACTATAATTGGAGGCGAAGACTTTGCAAGAGTAACTATTCTATCTGTATCAGCAGGTAGAAGAGTCTTAAAAGTCAAAGTCAATTTCTGCTCAAAAGAGTACGTTCCCGTACCTTGGTCTCCCGTAATAGTTACGTCCATCATAGACTTCTCACGAGTGAGTTCGTAAGTGTACATATCTAGATCGGCAGGTGTTCCCGTAGTGTTATCTTTTAAGGTAGTCACCTCATCAGAAGTACCGTCTACCACGAAAGCCGTAGCAGGGTAAGACGTAACGTCTTGACCTGCCATTCCACCAATCCATACTCTACGAATACCTCCAATACCATCTTGGCACGAAATACTCCGTCCTGCTGTTACTATAGAACAAGCCATAATTTTTAGGTTTTAAAGGTTAAACAATTAAGCTGGGTCAGTAATGATTGCTGTTAAAGCTCCAACTACACAATCAGCAGGGATTCCGACTTGACATCCTAATCCGAAACGGATTGCGATACGTACTTCGTCCGATCCTGAAAATTTCCAGCTATCGATATACTGAGCCGAAGTGTAGTCGGTGTTAGCATTTGACCCTACTACTAAGTTGCTAGTAGGTGTAAGGATTAAACAATCGTCAGGGAAACCTGGACAAACGTGGATAGGAATACCTAAGTATTGCAAGTTATCAAACGCTTGGTTGGTTACATTAACTTGATAACCTGAACCTCCTGCTGTAGCTAACTCGTGCATATAGTGTCCTGCTGTTTTCGGTGAACAAAGGAAAGCAATATCTGTTTGGTTTAAAATACCTGGAACACTTGCTAGAGCTTTAGAATATACCTCATTCCAACACCCTGTTAGTTCTAATTGATTTGCACCAAATCCGTTTGCACTAACAACTTTCTCAGTACAAATTGCGTCTGCTATAACTGTTCCTGCACCTCCTAAAATAGAAGCTCGGTAGCCTCCGTTATCAAATACACCATCGTTAGAAAGGAAACCACCTGCAAAGATAGTACCGTTACTTTTCCAAATTGCGTTCTCTACACTTTGAGCTGAAGCTGCTGCTACAGTAGCCATAGTAAAGTTTACAAACTCAGGTGAACCGGCTGTCATAGTTTCACGATTTCCGGTCATTCCTGCCCATGTAGGTAAAAGTGTTCCACGACATAGAGACTGCATTACTGCGAGGTCCGTAAGAGTAAGTACACGCTCTCCTAAAGTTAGGTCAGCTCCGTCTACCCACTCGCAGTTTGCTGCCTGCATAGGGTCTGAAGAAGTTAAGCTAGAGATAACTGCCTTGCTTTGGATTCCATCTATCTGTCTAACAAATCCTTTGTTTAGGGTGTCTGCGAGTTTAAAAGCTGGAGTTACGAAAGGGGTACTGAGTACGCCTGCGTAAGATGTATTAGGGTCTACGGCTGGTTGCGCTACGTATGCAAAGTTACGTCTGCGTGTTGTAAGTGATTTAGAATATCCCATTACTTTTGTAAATTTTTAATCATGTCAAAAGCCCTGCTAGTTACACCTGTTAGGGGTGTTGTTTGTTTTGCTGCCTCCTCAATCTGTGGAGCGTTACGTAAAGGTTTAGAGGCAGGGGAAGCTCCAAATTCTCTTAGTTGTTTTCTCAATTCAATATTCTGACGACGAAGGCGTGACACCATACGAGCCTCACGACTATCTTCGCTTAGACCACGACGACGTGATTCTGAATTACGAGCTTGTGACGGCTTGCGCGACAAGTTTCTACGTCCTGGACGTTGGCGAGATGCCTCGACTTTTTCTGTTGTTTCTGTACTCACTTCTTCTGTTGTTTCGCCTGTACCTGCCTCCAATAAGTCCATAGACATTTGGTGGATAGCTTCGGCTTGTTCTGCGGATAACCCCATCTCCACTAAAATTGTTACAAACGCATCATGAGAATCTGGGGTAGATTCTTCAGTTGTTTCGGGAGTAGTCTCTTCAACTACAACTTCATCTTCGGCAAATTTTCTGTTTCGCATATCTATATATATAAGGTCGTTTTATTTTTAGTAATCGTAGCTATAAAGGTTGATATAGAAAGTACCATTTCCCATCTCTTGTACCTCATCGTACCAGTCGAAATCGTAAGCTATCTCTGCTATATCTTGCATGAGGCGAGTTCTCATTTCGTCGGCTTCTATCTCGTCATAGAAGGTTACGATAAATCCTACGTTCGTTTCTTCGGACGTACTCTCTTTAATGTCAGCGTACTTTCCTACCTCTGACATAACTGCGTCTACTATCTCTCTATACATTCTTTTTATTTATCCAAAATAAGAACTCATCCAATCTAATACCATTAGGTGAGCATTTTCCTCATCCCTCCAGTCAGGGTTTGATATAGGAAGCTCTCCGCTATCACGTAGAAATTCAGCACAATCTTCTACTGCGTCTCTAAAATTCCTTTCCGTAACCCAATCGTAATCTCCTGGTCTGTTATCGGGGTTAGTGTAGACTTCGTAATACAAAGCCTCTTCTACTAAATCGTAAATCCAATCTTCCATCTTTTCTTTTTATTAGTGACTATTTATAGTGTCTTCGATAATTTCAAATATCTCATAAGAAATGTTTGGAGGCAATAGCCTAGCATCGTCAAGATATATTGATAGGTTATCTTCTAGTTTGTCAATTAAGTCTTGTTTATCTCTCATATTCTTTTTTTTTAATAACCGTATTCGGCTTCGTCAATAATTTCTAAAAATAAACTCCTGTCTAAATTTCTTATAGAGGAAGGTGCGGATCGCTCAAATAGTAAACGTACCCTCTCGTAGTCCTCGTCCAAGATAGCGTCTTCAATTAGACCTATTCTAGCTAAGAACTTGCTGTCGTAAGAGTAGTCGTTCGCAAACTCTTCTAGCATAACCATTAACTCCTGTTGAGCTGTGTTAGTCCAGACGTCCCAAATTCTTCCTATTAGACTCATATTAGAACGGTGATATATGTCGCTGCTCCTTTGTTTTGAATCTCCTCAATTCCATCGTGTCCTACGATATTCTCAATTGCTTCTATTACATCGTACTCGTAAGCTCCATCAGTCTCTATGAGAAACCAATACCTACCTTCGTCAATAACTTCTGCGTTAATATCAATATCTAAAACAGCGTTTATAATCTCGTCTTTCATATTCTATTTATTTAAAAATAAGATTCAAATTGCCAAAGGGCATCGTCAGTAGAGTCAAATGGTCCTGTGTTTTCGCTAAAAAACTTACCGTCCACTTTTAACAATATCCCACTTTCGTCTATTATAAAATCTGCCTCTTGGTCGCGCCACTCAACTTCAAATTCAAATGAATCCATAGTTTCAAACATTTCCCATCTCAGACCGCTGTCATTTAAATAGTCTTTTAAATAGGACGCTTCTTTTCTCCAGTTCATATTCTTTTTATTAAGGGTGTGTAATATCCTCCGCTACCGCTTGTATGTCCATATTTAACTCATTGATATAGTTACCGCCTTCACCTTCGTCAAATCTTCTTACCATATCATTATAGTCAGCTACTCCATATAACTCATTAGTTACTTCTTTAGCTAGTTCATATAAATCCCAGTATTCATAATCTATTTGCAGGTAATCCTCTATAACTAATACCTCAAGCATATACTCGACGTATTCTAAAAATGTTCCTTTATCGATCATATTCTTTTTATTAAATTCCTATGTCTAAAATAGACTCGTTTACGTGTTCTGCAATTTCTCGCCAATCAATTTCGCCCCAAGCACCGTTAAAAAGTTGTCTACATAAACCCTCCGTAGGAAAGTCGTTCTCTAGTAAATCATACAAATAATCTTCACACCAATCTGCGTCCACTTGTAATTCTCCTGAATCTAGTGCTGTTTCTGCTAAATAGTAAATATAGTTGTGTAATCCTACGCTCCAAGTTTCGTAATTCGCCCAGCCGTTGTAGCCTAGTTCTGTTTTCTTATTCATTTTAATTTATTTTTGTTTTAAGAGTAAAATATTGTCAAATCTCCATGCAAAAAAACATCATCTAATGTTAAACCTCTGTCGGGTAAAAATTCATCTTCAAAAAATTCAACAACATCTTGAAATAATGAATCACTATTTACATATCTATCTGAAATAAACATTTGTATTTGTCCGTCTTTTGGGTAATGAGAAATATCGTGTACTCCAAACCAAGCCCCTTCTACTTCTAAATCTCTAATAATATCGTTTTCCATTTTAATTTCTTTTTATTTTTCTTAATAACTCCAAAAACGCTCCACTATACCATTATCAAAATCTTCTTGGTAATATGTAAATGTCGCACCACTTATTGCCTGAACATGAACCCTGTCTTTTTCGACTAGATATACTTCCAGTTCATATCCGTATTCGTCTTTAATTAAATCTCCCTTTTGGAGAAGGGATATATCGTTTCCTGTTCCTAATATAGACAATTTAGTTGAATTACCCAAATAATCGTTCATCCTCCCTTTTAATAAGGCTTTGTAATACTTAACTTTCATATCGTCTAGCTCTACTTTCTCCACTTCTTCTACCTCATCCTCTATAGCTTTTACTTCTCCGTCGTACTCTATAAGTACACCATCAAATACCTCTAGCTCTATACCGCCTCCAGTTTTAAACTTCCCATTGTTAAGTTCAATAGGCATCCCTTCGTCGTCTAAAGAGAAGACCTTAGAACCAGGAGTGAGAGCGTCGTCTTCGGTTGCTAGGATAGTTCCATTGTCTAACGGAATCTCTACGTAGAATTTGCGCTTGAGGAAGTTCCACATTCGGCTTAGTGTTTTCTTCACCGATCCCTTCTCAACTTTAGTAGACATCTCTTGAACAGAATCTACAAAATATCCTTCTATTGAGAACCCACGAATAGAACCCTCCTTTACTGCTTCCCACATCTCATCGTTTCCTACGTGTACTCGGACCATCCATGTACCTACTGGCATCTCCATCCCAAAGTGTTTTGCCTTATCCATTTCAGGGTCAGAAACAATCCACGACTCTACTACGCTAACCCCGTCCACCTTTTGTTCGTGTTCTAGTGTATGCTCATTGGTGCGGTTAGTCTTTAGGAATAACTCTGAAGCTAGTTTAACGGTATCTTGAGAGAAGAATACATCGTACTCTTCGTTACTTAACTCGTCGTAGCGTGGTATGTTCTTGTCAGGAATTAGAGCTGCACCTATTAGGGTGCGCTTATCCTCGTCTATTGACGCGAGACTTAATACCCTAGACTTTTTATCTTTAGAGAAAGCGATCCAATTTTCCTCTATTGCAGGAAACTTTACAAGCGAAATAGCCTCGACCCCAAAAGCGTCTTGGTCTTCTTCTATAAGTAGTTCTACTAGTTTTCTGTTAGCCATCTTTAAGTTGTTTTATTTTATTTGGACATCAAACCCTGCTCCCTCTAGCTCGAATACAAAAGCCTGAGCGTTTCGTGTAGTGTCAAATTCACAATGTAATTCAGTACCTCCTGAAACTTCTATTGTGTTAAAAATAATATAATCTAAATCATTCTCAGAATACCCTTCGTCAAGCATTGCTTCAATAATTTCAGCTACACCTGCTCGTTCTACAAAAATATAAGTTGTTACCATCTTTAAGTTGTTTTATGCGAAGGGTTCTACGTAAATCTCGTCACCGCTTTGGTCAACGTACATACCCCAATCTCTATATATATCACCTATTAGTTCGGCTGCGGTGTCACTATCCAATCCATCTACTACGATATTATAATGAGGTGGGTTTTTCTCATCGCCTTTATAGAAGGAAACAATCCTTGCTCTAGCATCTAAATCTATAGAACTAGCTCCGTCAAAATCTTCTACAATTTCCTCTACGAAATCTATCCAGTCGTCCAGGTTGTTGTCGTAATAGTCTACCATCTTTAAGTTGTTTTATATTAATCTATATAAGGTCGTTTACAAAACCGTCTGCATCTCTAATTGTCTCGCATTTAGGTTCTGACCCTCTAGTTGAGACTGGACTACATACGCTTGGTTATTCGTGTCAGGTGACCCTTGCCTACCTAAAGGTATTAAAGGAACGGTGGGTGCGCCTGCTGCCGCCCCATCGCTACCTACTAAACCTGAAGAAGCGTTCGCTGAGTTAAGTATTTGCTTTACACCTTGAAAGGCTTTTAAAACCGATCCGACCATAATAGCTATATTGGCAGCGAATAGAAAAGGACTAGGTTTTTTTGCCTTCGCGGAAACTTTAGCTGCTGCCTCTATTGCTTTAGCTATTGATACCGCTTGAGAAATAAGTATAGAAGTTATTGCAAGAGCTTTGTCGGCTGCGCTATTCTCATCTGCCATATCTCGCATTGCAGAAAAGAGCATATTCGCAGCACTACCTACTTTTTCAAACTGCGATACTTTCGCCCTTCTTATTGCTATAGCATCAGCTATTTCTTTGTCGCGTTGCGCCTCTGCTTTATCATTTGCTATTTGCGTCCACTTGTCCTGAATTTCTGCTATCTCACTTTCAAATAATTCCTCTGCTTCCTTTTCTAGTTCTCTATTTCCATGAGCAAGTTCCACCCTCTGATCGAAAAGGTCTTGAGCTTGTTGTACGTCCTTCTCGTTCTCTTGTAAGTCTGCTCTACGTAGCTCTTCTCTCAAAGCCTCCTGGTCGTCTATAATATCTTGAGGATCGGGTTCGTCGGCTTTATAACGTTCTCGTAATTCAGCTAAGTCTAAAAGGAAACCTTCCTCTATTAGTTTTAATTGTTCTGCTGAAGCTCCTGCTAGTTTTGCCTTTTCCTCCAACTCAACAGTACGCATAGCTAACTCAGTTTCAGCTCTTTTCTGCTCACTTTCTATTCCTGCTAAGAAAATTTGATCGTTTAGGTCTTTCTCTAATTGTAGCAAAAAAGATGCATTGCTTTTCTCTAACGCTTTACGTTTAGCTGTAGCTGCGTCTGCTTTCCTTTCAGCATCAGCTCTATCATTTCTTAATTCTGTGCCTTTGACTATCAGTTTATTTATTTCTGTTTCTGCTGTTACAAGTGCTTCAGCGGCTAGTAAAAACTCAACTTCAATATCTAGGATTTCTTCTTGTATTTCCTTTCGCCTAAACGATTTATTGGTACTTTCAAGTTCTTTTTCTAAAGCTACTTTATCTACTAGCTTTTTATTTCTTGCATCTTCAAGGTCTGCTTCTGCTTGTATT
>TARA_R110002126_G_scaffold53859_2_pt1 | contig 10300 bp, 12 predicted proteins | sample TARA_R110002126 | Tara Oceans TARA_R110002126 (sample SAMEA4397536) | marine metagenome | biome: Polar Biome; feature: [DCM] deep chlorophyll maximum layer (ENVO:01000326); material: water (ENVO:00002006), including particulate matter (ENVO:01000060) such as... | depth 30 m
CGGTGTTACGTCATTCTTAGGTGCGTGTACTGACTTGAAATACTCCAGCATTGCGTCTTCTATAAACTCACGTATCTCTGTCAGCTCTACAGACTTCAGCAGCTTTCTGTTTTCGCTAGTGGTATTGCCCTCATTGGGATAACGCACCTGACCAATAATAAAATCCAGCTCTTGCTGAGTTAGGTCACGGTCTAGTTTAGAAAAACCTACCGCTGTAGGGAACAAATTTGTTATGTTCATGCAACCGCCTTGTCGTATATTTCTTGCTGACCGCGCATTTTGTCTATCTGCTCTTGAGTCCACACCGTATTGATGCTGTCCTCAAAAGCCTTTATCTTCTCCATCGTTTCCATCACTTCTTCCATAGTTGGACACGGGCGTGGGTCTTCCCAACGTGTAAACATGGTGTTGCTGATTTCCCACTTAGCGCCGGGGCGCAATAAGTGCATAGCTGTGTCGATTCCGTAGAGTTGATAATGTTTAGTGTCCATGTGTTTAGTAATTTAGTTTAAGAATAACTACGCCTGAACCGCCTAATGCACCAGTAGCACCACTGCCACCGCCGCCACCGCCTGTGTTAGCAGTTCCAGCAGTAGGCGTTCCTGTACCAACAGCACCGCCGCCGCCACCGCCTAAACCACCCGTTGAGGCAACGCCAGAAGGTGCTTGAGTTTGTGTTCCACCACCTCCACCGCCTGCATACATTACAGATGAGCCAGTAATTGCGGAAGATAAACCTATGCCGCCATTTCCTCCTTGGGGGCTAATTGCATTACCACCAACCGACCCAGCACCACCACCGCCACCTGAATTTGTGTAACTTGTGTTATCAGAAAATCCTCTTCCGCCAGCATTTCCTTGACCGTTGGTTCCTGCTCCGCCTGCAAATGAAGCGTTTGGAAAACCATAAGCACCGCCACCAGAACCGCCAGCAGTACCCGCTCCAGAATTTGAACCTGTACCACCGCCAATAGCAGTTAAAGTATAAAAAGTTGAATTACCGCCATTAGTTCCTGCTGATGCCCCACCAGCGCCAACAGTAATAGTGGAAGTATTTCCAGATGTCACAGCATAGGCTGTACCTGATAAGAATCCACCGCCACCCCCACCGCCGCAAGAGTTTGGCCCAGAAGCTCCAGCCGCGCCACCAGCAACAACAAGATAATCCACGCTAGTAACACCAGCAGGTATCGTATATGACTGTGTAGATGTAAAGGTAACAGAGCTAATAACTGGGGCTACGTATCTGATGATGACTATACCGCTGCCGCCAGCAGAACCGTTTACTGAGCCTCCACTACCGCCGCCAGCGCCTCCTCCAGTGTTTGCAGTTCCGGGTGTAGAACCCGTACTTCCGCTATTACTACCAGCACCACCACCGCCAGTACCGCCAGAGGCAGGAGTTGCATTGTTCCTTTGACCGCCACCACCGCCGCCTGCGTAAGGTACAGACGAACCAGATAGTGTGGAAGCAGTTCCATTACCGCCGTTACCAGCAGCAGTACCGTTAGCATTTCCACCGGTTGCACTAGCTCCGCCTCCACCGCCACCAGTACCACCAGAGCCAGCAGCACCAGTGCCGCCATTACTACCTTGACTTGGAGTGGTCGCTGGAGTGTTGCCGCTACCACCAGTAGTAGTTCCGGGGGTTCCACCACCGCCTCCGCCCGAACCGCCATTAGCCCCGTTAATTTGAAAACCCCCACCGCCGCCACCGCCAGTAGATACTATGGAACTAAAATTTGAAACCCCGCCGTTATAACCAATTATTAAAGGGCTTGCTGTTCCACCAGCACCGCCAGCGCCAACAGCTACGGCATACGTAGTACCCGGCACAACAGTTAGCGCAGTACCAGTTAAAAATCCGCCTGCGCCACCGCCACCCGCTGTATCTCCACCTGAACCGCCACCTCCAGCCACCACCAGATAATCCACTTGCGTAACACCAGCAGGTGCAGTCCAGTAGCCAGAAGCAGTAAAGCTCTGTGTAACAGTCGAGCCAATACCGGGCCACACGCCTGAACGAATAGCTTGCAGCGCCTGTTGCAGCGTCCAGATACCTGACGCTTGCGTGGTTGATATTGTTACCGGATTCTTTGTGATGATCCGACCGGGATAATTACTCATCGTTCACCTTACGAATATAGTCTAAGAATAACAATACCTGAGCCGCCATTGCCGCCTGTACTACCACTGCTTCTTGTGCCGCCCGAACCACCACCTGTATTAGCAATAGCATTAGAAGATGCAGCGCTACCTATAGTTCCGTTTGTTGCTCCACCTAATCCTCCGCTACCCGCAGTTGTTTCAGCAGCAGCACCGCCACCGCCAGCATAATAAGTACCAACACCGCCAAGTGCCGAAACCATACCTATGCCACCATTACCACCTACGTTACTAGCTGGGGAGCTACCAGAAGCTCCTGCTCCGCCACCACCGCCACCAGCTTGGCTTACACCAGTAACGCCAGCATTACCTTGGGATGGTGATGTAGAGGGTGTATTTCCTGCACCGCCTGTGCCATTTTGGTTACCTCCACCTCCAGAACCTCCATCACTTCCATTAGTTGCAGCGCCAGAACTACCACCCCCACCACCGCCGCCAGTAGAAACTACTCCAGAAGAGGAGAAAGGAGCCACAGAACCACCAACAACGGAAGAATTACCACCAACTCCACCTGAATTATTCATAGGAGCGCCTGAGCCTCCATTTCCTACTGTAATCGTATATGAAGCCCCGCCAGTTACAGCCGCTCCTGTGCCTGTCCTAAAACCTCCACCGCCTCCACCGCCGCCCCACGCACCGTTACCTCCAGCGCCGCCGCCGCCAACAATTAAATAGTCAGCAAAAGCAACATTAGTTGGCATTGTGTAGGTAGTCGTACTGTTAAACGTCACAACAGTAACGCTAGGCTGTTGGTATCTAAGGATGACTATGCCTGAGCCGCCTGCTCCGCCATAACGATTACTTCCAGTTCCGCCACCACCACCGCCGCTACCTGTGTTTGCAATAGCACTTAAACCATCTGCGCTGCTACCTCCAGAACCACCAATACTAGAACCACCGTTGCCACCGGGGCTGCCACTTACAGCACCACCACCGCCACCACCAGCATAGTAAGAACCAGCACCACTAAGTGCTGACGCTAATCCTGCGCCACCGTTACCACCTGCGCTACCTGAGCCATCAGCACCAACAGCAGATGCGCCGCCGCCGCCTCCACCACCAGAAGCAGGGCCAACGCCAGAACCAGTGCCGCCATTACTTCCCTGTGATGGTGTAGTGCTTGGGGTATTGCCGCTTCCAAAATTTGTATTTGTTGGACTACCACCGCCGCCACCACCACCGCCAGAACCTCCAGAAGCAGCTATATTTCCATTATTGTCGTAACCGCCTCCGCCGCCGCCAGCGGAAACTAATAATGTAGCTATCGAAGAATTACCACCAGATGCAGCAGTTGCATTAGTAGTTCCACCAGCAGCGCCGCCGCCAACAGTAATTGTGTACGATGTACCGGGTATAACTGCTAAACCTGAACCTGTGCGGAATCCACCTGCCCCACCTCCGCCACCTAAGCCGCCACCTTTACCACCACCGCCACCACCAGCCACTGCTAGATACTCTACAGACGTAACACCTTGAGGACATACCCACGTAGATGTCGCATTAAATATCTGCACGACAGAGGAGTAGCCTCTAAGCGTAGAAAGCGTCCAGATGCCTGAGCCAAACGGTATAGGCGCGTTGGCACTTATTATCTGACCGGGATAACCATGAATTGCCATAGCAACCCCTTATTAAGACGATATGTCTTCGTAGCTTATTGAGTAGGTGATCCCACTAGCTGTACCAGAAGTTACAGAAATGCTGTTGCCTTCTTCTAAGTAAATCGCAGTGGTTTTATCCGTAACGATTAACGAAGCGTCCGCTGGAACAGATACTGTGCTTACGATTGGATACGCAGTACCGCCTGATGGAGCAGAGCCTTGAGCAACCGCACCGTTTGAGTAAATAGACACCGTGGTATCTACAGCAGCCGAACCGTTCACGTTAGCAGCTACGATCTGGTTGATCTTTAAGACTTTGCCAGACGAAGCAGCGTTAGGTAACAGAACCACCGCAGTAGTACCGGATGGAGTGAGGTACGTAGTCTTACCATAAATGGTAGTTACGTTAACAATATTTGGATTTGCCATTTAAATAACTCCTTAAAATCCGAAGATCATCGCCATTGCGATGGATTTACCTGTGGTGATGCCGCCTGACGCTGTAGCCCATGTAGGCGCACTTGCACCGTTACTTGTTAATACTTGACCCGCAGTACCAGCAGCAGTAAACGCGTAAGCTGTTCCAGTTCCGTAGGGCACAGCACCCGCTACAGGGCTTGACGTTCCGTTTGTGCCACCATTTGCTATAGCTAATGTACCTGCAACTGTAACTACGCCTGTAGTGGCTGTACTTGGCGTTAAGCCTGTACTACCAAACGAAATAGAATTAACATTTGTAACCGCAGCTTTGCTAGCAATGGTTTGAACCGCGCCAGTATTGTCCTTGTAAAACAACTTGCCATCAGTAATATTGATAGCCAATTCACCATTTACTAAATTGGTATTAACAGGAACAGCAGATGCTGTCGTACTATAGTAAAGTGCGATTGGCGTGTAATTAGTTTGTGCCATAATTTAATCCCTAAAAAGTGCCGCCAGTAATAGAACTCCACGCCGGAACAGATGCTCCTGCAATCAACACCTGCCCTTCTGCTCCGTTAGCAATATTTGCTACCGCAACCGTACCGCCAACAGTTTTTAAACTACCTGTAGTATCATACGCGCCGTCTGTTGTCCAAGTGTCTCCAACTTGCAATGTAACTTTCGCAATTGTTCTTAGCGTACTACTATTATTATAGCTAATAGTTAGCGTAACAGCTGCAGTATCTCTGTTTTCTATGGTAATAGACTTGATAGTTCTACGTGTAGAAGCGGCAGGGGCTGCAACTAAAGTAACTGATGAAGTACCATTTAAAGCGCCATCGTTGGCGCCTTCTGTAAAGGTTGTGCCATTATTATCGGCGTAAGCAGCAGTAAAGTCAGGGTTAGTTGTAGCCGCAGCCCCTGACATGGCTACTACAATTGATTTTGTGGTTGCGTCAAGGATTAACATGTTTTTCCCTAAGAAATAAACCAAGCATACGCATTAGCTTGAGATGATGAGCCGCCACTTGCTGCTTGCCATGCTGCTGTGGTTCCATTAGATGTTAAGACATACCCATTAGAACCAATTCCAAGCCTTGTGGCGCTATTTGTGCCATTCCCTATTATAAGGTCGCCAGTAGTAGTAATGGGAGACAAAGCATTGAACGCCGCAGACGCCGTAGTCTGCCCCGTACCACCACTTGATATTCCTAAAGTACCCGCAAGGGTTATAGCCCCTGTAGTAGCAGTAGACGGCGTTAAGCCACTTAAAGAGGTATTAAATGACGTCACACCGCCAGTTGAAGCAGCCCATGTAGGCAAACCTCCAGCAAGCGTCAATACAAATCCATTTGTGCTAACAGACAGCTTGCTCAATGTATTGGTTGCAGAGGCATATAAAATATCGCCTGCGCTGTACGTTGATTGAGCTGTACCACCATTGGTTGCGGCTAAAGTACCTGCAAGAGTAATCGTCCCGCTTGATGTAATTGGGCCACCAGATGTCGTTAATCCAGTTGTTCCGCCTGACACATCTACCGAAGTAACAGTCCCGCCTGTAGCAACCGCAATATTTGTAGCGCTAGTAATCTGCCCTTGCGCGTTAATTATGATTTGCGGAATGTTTGAAGATGAGCCATAAGTACCCGCAACCACCGCTGTATCAGCGATAGCTATAGTTCCAGTGGTAGTAATTGGTCCACCAGTTAATCCTGTACCTGTGGCTATTGCAGTTACACCACCACTTCCACCGCCAGTTCCTAGCGTAGTCCAACCAGAAGTCGTATACGCCTCAACAACTCCAAGGTCGCTGTTATAGCGCAACATACCGCCAACAGGCGTTGCTGGACGCGCAAAAGAACTACCTATAGGTAAAGTTAAACTACCAGTGCCGGGGATTATTGGGTTAGTAGTAATTGAAACAGTAGGTGTTGTAGTGCCATTAGTAACTGTTATTTGGTTTGCAGTGCCTATTACATTAGTAACAGACCCAGCCCCAGTACCAAAAACTGCCCAAGTGCTATTTTGATAAAACTCAAAATTGGTGTTATCTGTATTATAGCGAATCGTACCATTTGTAGGTAACGCAGCTCGAGCTGCAGTATTACCAGAAGGGACCACCACACCAGCCGCGCCCGGCAAAACAGGATTACTAGCAATAGCAATAGTTGGATTGCCTGAAGTGCCTGCCCCGTCAGTTACAGTGATTTGCCCACTTGAGCCTGCCAACTGGCGTATAGTTGCGCCTGTACCTAGCATTGTTAACTGCCCAAAGCCGCTTAATCCGGCAATAGCTGCGGCAACCCCTGTTAGGGCAAACGTAGGGTCACCAGAGACACCATCGCCATTTGTAATGGTTACACCTTGGCCGCTGACTTGAAGTGTCCTGGGGGTTAACGTAGTGCTCCCGGTTTTAGCCATAATGCCATTACCGGCATTAATCAGGCTTGAGAGTGCGCCAGTAGTGCCAATTTGGAACAATCCTTGCGCGCCACCATCAGAAATGGTTAAACCTGCTGCAACTCCAACATAACGACTATTGGCAAGAGTAGGCTCTAGGTTAACTGTTAAAAACGTTTGAGTTTGCGCAGGACTTGCAGCAATGGCTCCAGTTGTAGTTTGTACAGTAACGCCATTTTGAACGATAGGCACAGCTTCAGTACCAGTAATGGCACCTGCTGAGGGAAGTTGCGTAATCTGTATGTTTGCCATATTAGGGACTTAGGTTATCCAAGTTTCCGTTATTTTCCGGATTATCTTGATTACCTTCAGGCGAGATTTCATAATTCTCGTATGGACCAGTAATCAATGCATCCGGATCTGTGCTTACATCGGCATCAGGCCGTGGAAAACGAATCGAAATCTTCTCAGGCTGCCTTGCCGGTAACCTATACGGGTCAAACTGATCTTTACAACCTTGATTACATACTCTTAACCCCGGAAAATTAGGGTCTTGAGATAAATCAACATACGCCCTTTTCATGCGACAACGATCGCATATTGCTATGCTAATTATACTATTGCCAAGTGTATCTAGTGTACGTGGCATTAGCTTGTATAAGGTGCTATATTAGGCGCAAGATAAATAGGAGACTTATCTCTTTCTTCTTGATCTGCTTGATTCCAATACTTATCAGCTTGCTGCTCAAGATATGCAATTCTACTTGTATCAACGCCCGGTAATTCCATGGCCATTTGATGGGCTAGCATATTCTGAACTGCCAAGTACCATCTTTGTGGAATTTCTAGCTCACCACTCAATGCGCCTACATCTTGTATTTGACGATGGTACCACGCAACTATTTGCTTAAATGGGTTACCCGGGACAGGCCACGTATACATTGACGGTTGCGGAATAGTTCTATCAAACCAAAACAATAAAGGCTGGTCTGATGTGAAATTCTTATTAGGCAAATTGGTATAGTCATCACGGTTTAAACGCGCCATAGGTATTTCTGTAGGCGCTGTGCCCCATACCAATTCACGAACAGCCAATGTACCACCGCCTTTTTCCTTAATTCTCCACAAAGGCGTGCTTTGTGAAGGCTCAAGATCATAGTAATACCATTTACCGTCAACCCAAGTGGTGGCTCCGGGTGAATATACAGTGGTCCAAGTAATATTATCGGTACTACATTGGATATCTATATTAAACGACCCAGAAGTACCTGCCAGAATACCTACTGTTGCAATATAAACGTTATTTCCTGAGCCATTGTTAATTCCAAGATACCCATCTGGCGCGCTTTGTTGGCAAATTGTATCGGTATTACCGTCATAGGCATTGGCAACATTGCCTGAAGAGCCAAACATGCCTGTAGTAACACGAGTAACTGAGCGATAATTAGCATTTAGCACATCAACAGTGCCTAATGGCATATCGTAGATGTATTGCTCTTGGTAAAGGCCTTGCACAACCTTATTTATGCACCAATATTGAATGCCACGATTGGCCATATTGGAAAGAACATAGAATAGACTGGTCTTTGATGCTAAAACTTGCTCATTGGTGAGCTCTTCTGCCAATTTACCAGCACGACGAGCCCCATGGTCAATCAGTTGCTGAACCGATATAACTGTAGTACCAACGGTTCCACTTGTTGACATGAATTACCACCCTCCTGTCTTTTTTGTAGCTGTCAAAGAACCACCATCTGCGCAATGCCAACGCTTAAGAGACGCAGCTTTTCGAGTAGGCTGGCCCTTATCATCTTTCATAGGCCCCGGCATACCACTCATACGTGCGCAAAAAGAATCATGTCTTGGACCCTTTGCTTGTGGAGCCTTAAGGTTACTACCGGTTGCGCGATTAAATTTATCTCGACCTTTCTGAGTAAGGCCGGCGCCTTGGCTTGTAGGTAACTTTTCACCACGACTAACAGATAATCTAGGGTCGCCGCCTTTTGACATTTTTGCTGTCTTGGCTGCAGCTTTAAAATCTGCCGCAGTAGGGGCGCCTGCAGATCCGGGCTTGCGCATCTTTTCACCAGAGCCTTGTGCAATTCTTTCACGCTTAGCATGAATATTCTCATACAAGCCACCACTTTTAAATTTCTTTCCTTCATCAGCTTTGGTAAACTCTTTGCCAACTTTTTGAGGCACGCCGCCATACCCGCCTTTAGTATGGGCTGCTGCTTGCATTAGACGACGCTGTGCAGGTGATTTGCTTGGCATGATTAGTCAGGGTTCTTGATATAAATGCCTTCAAACTCAGCAGAGACATTTGAAGCCCCCGCTGAAGCAATTGCCCTAATCTCAATGTCTGTCTTTTCAGGAAAGGCAATAGGTGTGTGCAGGTCAAGCACAAAGTCTCCGTTACCGGCGGTACGCGCAGAACTTTGTATTCTAAACACACCATTAAGTGGGCGTTCAATCAACTGAAAGTTGGTCGATGCGTTTGCGGTTGAATTTGCAGATGAGTAGTAAACACCCATCAAATAGAAGGTGTATCCTGCTGGAACAGTCCAAAACGCCATCTGTGTTTGGTTTGCGGTAAGGGTAATCATGCCGTAAACGGTTGCAGGTACGCCAGAAGTAACAGTGCCTGTACCAGCGTAGATAGTGCCTGCGGCAGTTGCTCCAGAGCCAGCAGTGGTGACATACATACGAGAAATACGCAAGTAACTGTTTCCAGTATTTACTGCTGTTTGCCCATTTAAAAGGACAGACTCGCTAATTTCGTTGTAATTAGCATCAAGACCAAAAATAGCAATCGTTCGTGCGCCAGTTCCAGCCGATGCGTCATCTGCGCTTGAACTAGAAATTTTCATTACAGTGGCAGAAGCAGGATACACATACGTTCCTCCTTGCGCCCAAACTGTTTCAACAGATGTGCCTACATCGCCATTAATGCCAAATTTGAATAGCGTATTATGACCATCAACTTGACCACGAGTTACTTGTAGCTCAAACGGCTCATACGCGCCCTGACGGGTTGCAGAAGAATAAGTGCCCATATCAATCCTTAATTAAAAGCAGGGGGCGAACCCCCTACTCTATTTAGCAAGAGCCGCCGTACTTTTTCTTCATTACGGTATGCCCAAGAGAGTCACATTTCATTTCAACGTGGCCACCCTCTTTATACTTAGCAGGCTTAATCATGCCACCAGTTTTATAGCCACCTTGCGCGTTAGCTACTCCACCAGTTTTATACCCACCTTGCGCGTTAGCTACACCACCTGTAGCCTTTTTCATAGCGTGCATTCCGCCATGCTTCAACTTAAGTGTGGTGCCTTTACCGCCCTTATGCTCTTGCGCATCATGCTGCTTAAAGGCTTTTTTCATCATGGCCTTGTCTTGCATCATATCTGCTTTGCCGCCCTCTTTCATAGCAGGCGCTGCCATTAAAGGTGGGGCTACATTAGGACGTGCTGCGCGAGGCATACCCATTGCACCAGTACGTTGGATTGCAGGAGGCATGCCTTTTTTCATACGAGGTTCAACTGAAGGCTCAGTTGTCATCTCTTTAGGTTCGCGTTTAAACTTAGCCATGCTATACTCCTTAAGCTTGTGTAACGCCGAGGGCGCCAATACGAGTTGCGTTAGGGCCTGCCGCAATTGCTGGTAGGGCTATTCCCATCACAAGACGTTTGATACCGTCACAAGCAGAC
>TARA_R110002126_G_scaffold45835_7_pt1 | contig 10299 bp, 7 predicted proteins | sample TARA_R110002126 | Tara Oceans TARA_R110002126 (sample SAMEA4397536) | marine metagenome | biome: Polar Biome; feature: [DCM] deep chlorophyll maximum layer (ENVO:01000326); material: water (ENVO:00002006), including particulate matter (ENVO:01000060) such as... | depth 30 m
AAGATGAATGGTCTCGCGTTTTCCGCGAAGAGCAAGGCATCCCACGTAACTACCACGAAGAGCCCGTCCTTTATGGATTTGGCGCCGCACCCCAGTTGCCTGACGGTACTCCCGTTACGTATCAACAAGGTGGTGTTCTCTTCTTGCAACGCTATGTTTACAATGTGTATGGCCTCGCCTTCGCATTGACCAAAGTGTTGGTTGAGGATGGTGACCATATCCGAATTGGACAAGTCTATGCAAAGCACTTAGCTCAGTCATTGATTGAGACCAAAGAGACTTTGTCTGCTAACGTACTCAACCGTGCGTTTAACTCGTCCTATGTCGGTGGTGATGGCGTGGCGCTTAACAGCGCATCGCACCCCATCGTTAACGGCACCTTCAGCAACTTGCTGTCCACCGCCGCTAACCTGAGCCAAACATCGCTTGAGCAGATGTTGATTCAGATTCGCCAAGCTGTGGACAACAACGGCAAGAAGATTCGTTTGGTGCCCCGCCAATTGGTGGTCGCTCCGGGCAATGTCTTCCAAGCTGAAGTGTTGTTAAAATCAGTGTTGCGGGCGGGAACAGCCAACAACGACATCAACCCTGTTAAGTCTATCGGCTTGATGGACGAAGGTGCCGCTGTGTTGTCTCGTTTGACTAACGCAAACGCATGGTGGATCCAGACCGACGCTCCTGAGGGCATGAAGCTCTTGATGCGTCGCGCGTTGGAGAAAACCATGGAAGGCGACTTTGAAACTGACTCTATGCGCTATAAAGCGACAGAGCGTTACCAAGTTGGCTTTACTGACCCTCGTGCAATGTACGGCACTGCTGGCGTCTAAAGCAAGCGGGGCTGGCGTAAAAACCCAGCCCCTTATTTTTTAATGTTTGGTCAAACTTTTCAAGGAGCAGACCATGCCCCAATTTTCAGATGATCTTTTTCTAGGTTCCGCTATTACCTATCAAGGTGCGGACGCCTACCCTGCTGTTTCAACCTTTACGGGTTCAATCACTACAACCGTACTTACTGTGACGGCTATGCTGTCCGGTGATCCTATCACGGTGGGTATGTTTCTTGACAGCTCAACTTCACTCACCAACGGCACCTACATTACCGCGTTTGGCACGGGTACAGGCGGTACAGGTACTTACACCGTAAGTGCTTCACAAACTGTAGCAAGCGCCACAATTATCGGTTCTGGTAATGCTTTGTTGCAAAATCCCTCTTCAATGAGCGTAGGCGTTGGCCCAATGGGTCGCGTGTATGTTTGGGATGCTGTACCGCAAGCTAAACTGACCACTAACATTGTTGCCGCTGTTATCACAACTGCTACCACGCTCACGCTTGCCGCAGGTGCCGGTGTTACATCCGCTACGATCGCTGGTGGCGCGACAGGCTTGCAACTTGACTGCCCTCGTGCTGTGTCTACAACCACAGGTGCTGGTTCTCCAACTACTGTCAATATTACAGTTTCTGGTTACGACTATTATGGTCAAGCTATGAGCGAGGTGATTGCAACAGGAACAGTAGCATCAACCACTGTGAATGGTAAAAAAGCCTTTTACCAAATCTCTAGCGTTACCGCTTCTGGAGCAAGCGTAGTAACCATCGCGGTTGGTACGACAGACATCTTAGGTGCACCATTGCGCATTACTGATCGAGGCTACGTCACCCGCGCAGGTTGGGACAACACCTTGGCTGAAGATGCTGGAACTATGACTGTTGCCGCTACCGCTACAGCAACTACTACAACTGGAGATGTGAGAGGTACTTATTTACCCTCATCCGCTTGTGACGGTATCAAGCGTCTTGTGATGGGAATAGCCCTGCCAGCAATTGCCGCAGGTCCAAATGCAACCCGTGTTGGCGCTCTCGGCGTCACGCAAGCATAAGGAGAACGACATGAGTGAATTTAAACCAATGGTGAAGATGGAGACTACTGAGCCTTCAGTTATTCTGAAGCTCAAAAAAGGCGGCCACGTGAACATGAAACACGGCGGTAACGCTGAAAGTGGTCACAAGCGAATGGCTGACGGGGGCATGATGGACTCGCTTGATAGCGCATCCATGGGCGCTCGCCCTGCTATGTCTATATCACCTATGGCTCGCGCCATGGCTGCTCGCAAGAAAAAGCCTATGATCGCACCTCCCCGTATGAAGGAAGGCGGCGAAACTTCATCTATGCATAAGTCAGAAATGACTAAGATGAGTAAGATGGAGAAAGAGCTGAAATCGCATGAGGACAAGCCTGCTTCTAAGGGTCATAAGGGTTTGAAGACTGGCGGAATTGCTAAGTCTACAAAACCAGGAGGCTACATGACAGGCGGCGTAGTCAACGGTCAAGCTGGCTTTAAAGACGGCGGTATTATCAAGACGATGACTAGTAAGACTACAAAGGTCGTGGGCGCTACCCCTAACAATAACTCAGCCCCTACGGGTGATGTTAAGATGGGCAATGCTGGCGGCTTCAAAAAAGGTGGTGCCGCAAAAAAGCCCTTCGCTACGGGGGGAGCTGTTAATAACAGTGGCCACGCCGTAGCAATGCCTCAAGGAGCCAAGAAGCCAAGCGCACCCGTAAGTATTGATCGCCTTTCTGGGACTTTCAAAACTGGCGGCAAAGTGAAGGTAGTTTGTTAAAAACGAGTGGGGGCTTCGGCTCCCACTTTTAATTGGAGAGAAATATGGCTGATGCAGTTACAAGTCAAACGCTACTCGATGGTGAGCGTCTTGCAATCATGAAATTCACAAACATCAGTGACGGTACTGGTGAAACGGCAGTTACCAAAGTTAATGCGTCAAGCCTTACTGCTAGCAATTCTGGCCAAGCATGTACGGGCGTTGTTGTAAATAAAATTACTGCTGTTTGTCATGGTATGGAAGTACGTATGTACTGGGACGCATCAACAGACGTTCCTTTTTTCCTGTCAAACGTAAATAGTAATTACGAAAATGACTTTTCAAAATTTGGCGGCATTACTAATAATTCTGGTACAGGTAAAAACGGTAACATTGTGTTTAGTACTTCTGACGCAAGTTCTGGTGACACATATACCGTTGTGCTTGAGATGGTTAAGTCTTACACCTAATCATGCCAAGCAAATCACCTGCTCAACATCGTTTGATGGAAGCCGCCGCTCACACGAAGGGCGGTTTTGGAGGCGTTCCTCAAAAAGTCGGTAAAGAGTTTGCTAAAGCTGACAAGGGTAAACAATTTAAAGAAGGCGGTCTGTATGACAACATTCATGCAAAACGTAAAAGAATCGCTGAAGGCTCTGGTGAAACGATGCGAAAACCAGGTAGCAAAGGTGCGCCAACGGCTAAAGACTTCAGAGACTCAGCAAAAACCGCCAAATTAAAGAAAGGCGGCGAAGTCAGCCTCAGTATAAAGCGCGGCGAAGCGCTGCCTGCGTCCAAGGGAGCAGGACTGACTGAAAAAGGTCGTAAGAAATACAACGCAGCAACAGGCTCTAACTTGAAAGCCCCCCAGCCTGAGGGCGGACCCCGTCGTGATTCGTTCTGCGCTAGAATGGGTCCTGTTGCTGAAAAGAGTGAAAAAGGTAGCCGCGCTCGCGCTTCTATGCAGCGGTGGAACTGTCCTGGGTGGTGATGTATGAGTACTAGCGGAACCTTTGGCCAAACGACGATCAATGTACAAAAGTTGATCGACCACGGCGCACGTAGATGTAGTAAGTTAGCAGAAGAGTTAACATCAGAGCAACAGCTTTCCGCTAGAGAGTCTCTATATTTTTTACTATCTAATTTAGCAAACAAAGGTATACAGTACTGGGCTATAAGCAAGACTGTAATAGGACTAACCGCGAACAAGTATATCTATACTTTGCCCGTAGGCGCTGTTGATGCGCTTAACGTGCTGTATAGGCGAATGGCTAGACCGAGCGGTAGCTATACTTCATCGGCAGGGGGTACGGTAGCAAATGTCTACGATGGAGATGTAAGTACTTTTTGTCAACAAACTTCAGCAAATGGAAACATAGCTGTTAACTATGGTACAACTAGCCCTGTTTATGCGGGTTCTATCGGGTTTTTACCTTATGTATCCGGCGGCGGATCAGCGAGTTGGACAATCACACTAGAATACTCTACAGACAACTCCACATGGAGCACGCTTGATAGTCTTGGAACTATTACGGTGACGGACAATCAATGGGTGTGGACAGATATTGATCCTGGTCAGTCGGTGGCCTACTATAGAATACGTATTTCTGGGGGCGCCACGCTCGCTTTGCGTGAGTTTTATGTAGGCAATAACTCGACAGAGATTCAAATGGCAAGGTTGAATCGTGATGATTATACCAATTTGCCAAACAAGAACTTCACAGCAAACCAGCCTTTTCAGTTTTGGTTTGATCGTACAATTCCTCAACCTACATTATACTTGTGGCCTACACCCTCGGACGCTTTCGTGCAGATGACCGTTTGGTATAATCGCCAGATAGAGGATGTTGGAGCGCTGACTGATGAGTTAGAAATACCGCAGCGGTGGTACTTGGCAGTGCAATCTATGCTAGCGCACCAGATGAGCCTAGAGTTGCCCGGAGTTGATTTGCAGCGCGTTCAATATCTTGAGCAGCAAGCCGAGAAGTATCTCTATCAAGCTGAGCAAGAAGAACGCGATAAATCTCCTATCTACTGGGCACCAAATATTAGCGTATATACTAGATAAGCAGGTTAAAATAACGGCATGCCACGTTTTCTAGACACTATTGGAAACTCTGACATCGCCATAGCAGTATGCGACCGATGCAAGATGAAGCGCGCCCACTCGGTTATGCGTTCTGACCCAAATGCTCCTGGGCTCCAAGTTTGTGATCAAGGCTGCGCGGATGAGCTAGACCCGTATAGGTTACCCGCTAGACAGACTGAGAGAATAACTTTACGCTTTCCTCGCCCCGATGTTAGCGTTGATGCGGGTGATAATTATTTAATGACTGCTGGTACAAGCCAATATCAGATCTCAACTCAGCAGAACACTCAAACTCCAACGCAGACTGCGAACGAGGACACCATTGCTCCAAATCCACCCGATAACACGAGTACATAATGTCAGCACAAGTAACCATTGCACAACTACCCTCGGCTGGCGCTATCACGGGGACCGAACTAGTTCCTGTTGTTCAGAACGGCGTAACGGTAAAGACGACGACTGCCGCGCTTGCGGGTTCTCCAGTCCAAACGCAGACGTTCATAACGAAAAACCAAGAGCCCACTCTAGCCAATAGTCGCTCTTTGTCCAATGGGACTGGTATAGGGCTTGTTGACGGCGGCGCGCAGTCTACACTTTCCATTACGTTAAACGCAGCTTCTGGAAGCCTAGAGTCAGCCTCTAACGGGATGATCGCTAAGACTGCGAGCAACGCTGTTGTGGCGCGGACAATGACCTCATCAACAACGGGATTGTCTGTTACCAATGGGGACGGGGTCGCGGGTGCGCCAGTCTTCGCGCTGACTGGGGTTGCTTTGGCTGTGGCGGGAGCGACGGGTACGGGGGCTTTGGCGCTGACTGGCCCAACCACGGTCGCGACAAGAACAATCTTAGGAACGACAAACCAGATTGCAGTGACTGATGGCAACTTCGCCAATTCGCCAGTTATTGCAATTGCAAGCGACCCTATACTTCCGGGAAGCGGAGGTTTGATTGTACCTATGGGCACTACTGGGCAACGAGGTTCTTCCACCAACGGGAATTTGAGGTACAACACAACAACAGCGACGTTTGAAGGCTACGCGAACAATGCGTGGGGTGCCATAACTACAGGTACTGGCGTTACGTCTGTAGCTACGGGAACTGGGTTGACAGGAGGTCCGATCACCTCAACGGGCACGATTAGCATCGCTAGCACAGCGGTTTCCGCGGCAACTTACGGTAGCTCAACCAACGTAGGGCAGTTTACGGTCAACGCCCAAGGTCAGCTAACTTTCGCTGGAGATGTAGCCATTAGCGCTTCTTCTATCGGCGCAGTAACTTCTGTGAGCGGTACAGCTAACGAAATCACCGCGACGGGTACAACAAGTGTCACATTGGCGTTGCCTGCGGCTTTGACATTTACAGGTAAAACGGTGACTGATGGCACGTTCAACATGGTGGCGGCAACTGTTGGTGGCGCGACTGTGGTAACTACAACTGGAACTCAGACGCTGACAAACAAGACAATCAGCGGTGCATCTAATACCCTAACAAACATTGCCAATGCAAGTTTGACCAACTCGTCTGTGACTGTTGGAACTACAGCGATTGCGTTGGGTGCATCTAGCTTGACGCTAGGTGGTCTGACTTCTGTTGCCGTAACGCAAGACCCAGTGTCGGCTTTGCAATTAGCAACCAAGCAATATGTAGATGCGGTAGCTGAAGGGCTTCATGTCCATGCGTCTTGCGCGGCGGCAACAACAAATACGTTGGCTACGTTGACAGGCGGTACGGTTACCTACAACAATGGAACCGCTGGCGTCGGCGCTACTCTGACATTGTCAGTTGCGTTGACTACGTTAGACGGCTACACCCTGCTCAATGGCGACCGTGTCTTGATCAAGAACGAAGTCGCAAGTGCTAACAACGGCATCTACACATGGGCAACTGGCGGACTTGTTCTTACTCGCGCCACGGACTTTGACACTGCGGTCGAGATGGCAAGCGGTGACTTTACATTTATCTCTTACGGTACATTGTACGGAAGCACAGGGTGGGTACAGACTGACCCAGTGACTGTTGTTGGAACAAGTCCTGTGACGTGGATACAGTTTTCAGGCTCTGGAGCATACACCGCAGGTACAGGATTAACTCTTACAGGTACTCAGTTCAGCATCACCAATACGGCGGTAACTGCGGCTTCGTATGGTTCTGCAACTCAGGTTGGAACATTTACTGTTAATGCACAAGGTCAATTGACTTCGGCAAGTAACACCACGGTGACTCCAGCAGTAGGTTCTATTACAGGGTTAGGTACTGGAGTTGCAACTGCTTTAGCGGTCAATGTAGGCTCTGCTGGCGCGTTTGTCACGTTTAACGGCGCATTAGGTACACCAAGTGGTGGCACCTTAACTAACGCAACAGGATTGCCAATTAGTACAGGTGTATCAGGTTTAGGCACGGGCGTAGCAACTGCTCTTGGGATTGCTGTAGGTTCTGCTGGTGCGCCTGTGGTTTTCAACGGCGCGTTAGGTACACCAAGTTCTGGTACGGTTACAAACCTGACTGGTACTGCATCGATTAACATTAACGGTACTGTTGGTGCTACAACGCCGACGACAGGCGCATTTACGACTGTAGCCGCGACAACAGTAACAGCAACAACTGGTATCTTCGGAGGAACATTCTAATGGCACAAGCAGGCTACACGCCCATATCTCTCTACTACAGCACCACTGCGGCGGCTGTACCTTTGGCGGCAAACCTTGCGCAAGGTGAGTTGGCAATCAACATTGTTGACGGCAAACTTTATTACGAAAACAATTCTGGCGTTGTGACGTTGCTAGCTTCTACCGCAGGCGCTTCTGGTGATGTGGTTGGCCCAGCCTCGTCTACTGACAATGCTTTGGCAAGGTTTGACCTCACCACTGGCAAACTGATTCAAAACTCTGTTGGCATCTTGAGCGATGCAGGTATTCTGACTGGCTTGACTGGCATCACATCGTCTGGCTCCATCACGTTCTCCAGCCTGACTTCTGGTCGTGTAACTTATGCTGGCGCATCTGGACTGCTTCAAGACTCCGCCAACCTGTTGTACACAGGTACTGACTTGACTGTTTATGGAATTACTGTGGGTCGTGGCTTGGGTGCCATTGCTACCAATACTGCGGTAGGTGCTACTGCTTTAGCGGCTAATACAACTGGAAATGCTACAACTGCTGTAGGTTATAACGCTCTGGGGGCAAATATTGCCTCAAACAGTAATACCGCAATTGGATTTCGTTCATTAGAGGCGAACTCAAGTGGTTCTGAGAATACTGCAATTGGGCGAAATTCATTAAGTACTAATATTTCTGGAAGTGCTAACACTGGGCTTGGATTTTATGCTCTTTACCTAAACACAGAATCCAACAACACCGCTGTAGGCTATGAGGCAGGTTATAACAACGGTTTAGGTGATTACTTAACTGTTGTTGGCTATCAAGCAGGGAAGGGCAACACCTCTGGGCGATTTAACACTGCGGTAGGTAGGGAAGCGCTGTTAACAAATTCAACAAGTAATGACAATACGGCAGTTGGAACTAATGCGTTAAAACTTGCGACTGTTGGGGGCAACACCGCCATAGGCTCAAATGCTCTTGGCGTTAACAGCACAGGCGCAAGTAACTTTGGCGGTGGTAATGCTGTTTTAGCAAGAAACACAACAGGCTCTAACAATGTGGGTTTGGGAGTTGATGCTCTGTCATTTAACCTTACAGCATCAAACAACACGGCAGTAGGTTATCAAGCGGGGTTTACAAATATTACAGGCGCTGGCCTTACATATGTAGGTGCTTATTCAGGTCTTTATGCAACGGGAACTAGAAATACCGCTATTGGTCAAGCCGCTTTGTACGGAACATCGGCGGGAACAAATACAGGAACAGATAACACCGCAGTGGGTTATGGTGCTATAAATCTGGTCACATCGGGCAGTTACAACACATCCGTTGGCGGTGGTGATGCAAGCGGTGGCGGTAATCCCTCCAGTTACAGGCTTACAACTGGTTCTTACAACGTGGTAGTTGGTAACGGTGCTTTGGGCAATAGTACTTCGGCTTCTGCCAACACTGCGGTAGGCTATCAGGCTCTTTATAGCAACGTCGGAGCATCTAACAATACTGCTCTTGGCTATCAGGCGGCTTACGTTAACACCACAGCCACTTCAAACGTAGCTGTTGGTTATCAGGCAGGGTACTCAAATAACTCAAATAATACTGTGTATAACGGCTATCAAGCGGGTTATTTATCAACAACAACTAATAGTACTGCTGTAGGTTTTCAAGCGCACTATAGAAATTTAACAGGCAATAACTCTGTAGCCATTGGATACCAAGCCTTGTATGGTGGTGCTTCTGCTGATGCTGATGGATGTGTAGCAGTTGGGCATGAGGCTTTATTGAATGTGACTACGGGAGATTTCAATGTGGCCTTGGGTATGGGGACACTCAGAGTCACTAGCTCGGGGGCTAATAACGTAGCCGTTGGTTATCAGGCACTTAACTCCAACACCACAGCATCCCAAAATACTGCTGTTGGGCATCAATCCCTATACACCAACCTCACGGGTACTAGCAATACTGCTGTTGGTTGGCAAGCCTTATATAACAACAGCACGACATCAAATAGCACTGCTATGGGTTGGAGAGCGTTGTTAAACAGCACTGCTCAATCTAATACAGCTTTTGGTTATCAAGCGGGGTCTTCAACAACAAGTGGAACTCAAAACGTAGCCGTTGGAGATAACGCTTTATACTCCAACGAAACTGGAAATTACTCAGTCGCCGTAGGTTCTGGCGCATTAGTACTTGCCACAGGCAGTGGAAATACAGGGGTAGGAAATGCGGCTGGTGGGGCAATTACTACTGGTGCTAAGAACACAATTCTTGGTAACTACAGCGGCAACCAAAGCGGCTTAGACATTCGCACAGCAAGCAACAACATTGTGCTGTCTGATGGGGATGGAGTTCCAAAAATTATTACCAATAGTGGCGGCGTAACATATCTTGGTAGCGCAACAACTAACGCAACATTGCGTGGGAACATGACCACTGGCGGAGTTGCGGTGCTTGTTGGGGCGGGTACACAAGCATTTGAAGTTTGGGACGATAACAGCACATCAATTCCAAGACTTAGAGTGAATAGAGATGGCAATACATTTTTTGGTTGCACTGGTGCTACCGCCGCTTCAATGTATTTCACACCTGATTCAAATGGTGGAAGTTTTGTTTCTAGTTCAAGCACTGGAACTAAATATGTTTTCTATTTCCAATACAACAACAGCACTGTTGGTTATATATATAACACTAGCGGTGGAACAACTTATAACACCACATCAGATTACCGCTTAAAAGAAAACATTGCGCCTATGACAGGTGCATTGGCTAAAGTGGCGCAACTTAAACCATCAACGTACAAGTGGAAACATGATGGGTCTGACGGTCAAGGCTTTATTGCACACGAACTACAAGAGTTTTTTCCTGATGCAGTTGTTGGCGTAAAAGATGATGTTGATGAAAACGGCAAAATTAAACCACAAGGCATTGACACATCATTCTTGGTAGCTACATTGACTGCGGCTATCCAAGAACAACAAGCAATCATTGAATCACTCAAGGCACGTTTGGAT
>TARA_R110002126_G_scaffold56821_4_pt1 | contig 10297 bp, 10 predicted proteins | sample TARA_R110002126 | Tara Oceans TARA_R110002126 (sample SAMEA4397536) | marine metagenome | biome: Polar Biome; feature: [DCM] deep chlorophyll maximum layer (ENVO:01000326); material: water (ENVO:00002006), including particulate matter (ENVO:01000060) such as... | depth 30 m
ACTTTACTACTTCTTTCTAATCAGTTGTCTTCTTTAGGTTACCCACAAGAAAGTGCAGCACTGTCTAAAACAGCAATGCAACTCCAAGAACAAAAAAAAATAATTGAAGCGGGTTCGGGCATGTTTTCTGAAACACCTGAACAAGTTATGGGTTCAGTACAACAGCTTATTGCTTTAGGGCGTTTTGAAGAAGCCGAACAAGCTTTGAAGAGGGCTGAAAGCCTTACAGAAAGAGAGCAAACAGTAGGTAGACAAAGAACTTCTGCTCAGATGTTGATATCAGAGCTACAAGGGATTATGGAAACTCCTAATATTTCTAAAGCAAACAAAGAAAAAGCACTGGGTTTATTAAGAGAAGCTGCAAAAGCAGGAGAAGACTCTGATCTTCTGCAACCGCGAGTAGAAGAACTTAAAAAAAGCTTACTTCCTGTGAAAACAGGTAGTAGGGCTGCTCCTGTTTTTAAAGATCTTATGCGCCCAAATCCGAACACAGGCGTGATGGAAAAGCGAACTATAAGCTTTACCACAGACCCTATTACAGGTGCCGTTACTGAAGAGGACGTAGGTTTAACTCCTCCAAAAGAGTTTGCACCTCGAGAAGAGAAGGGGCTAGGTAGTATACCCGCTCCTGTAGAAAAAAGAATGATAAAAATGTCTGAAGAAAGCACAAAAGCAGGTATTCTTTTATCTAGAAACAGGGGTTTAAGAGACAGTTTAAACGCAGAGAATCCTAAAACAACTGGTCTTTTAAGCGACTTCAGAACATCAATTTTAAATCTTGCAGGTATGCGAGACAAAGAAGAAGAAGATAAAACTGCATACTTAAAAAATAAAAACACGGACATGATAGAGGGATTACCTCCAGGAGTTGCTTCTGACAGAGACATTGAAATATTTAGTCAGGGTTTTCCTGAAGCAAAAGCTAGTCGCGGAGAGATTTTAAGGTACTTAGCAGCAGAAGAAAGAATACTAGCTGCTCAACAAGACATGACTATTGTTTTTGAACAGCATCTTCAAAGTCAGGTTGAGGACGGACGAGACGGTTCAATAGTAGGTTACGAAAGCAAAAGACAAGCTTATGGTACTTACATGAGCAAAACTTTGAACAAAATGGAAAAAGAAAAAGAGGAAAACCCTGAAAAAACTATTGAAATAGAAAACAGATACGCCAAGCAGATGTATAGCGACCTTGGTTTTGTTCCTACTTTCTACCGCTAAGGAAACATAATGGCTAAAAACATATTTACTGGTGAAGAAGTTTCTAGAGATAACCCTAACGCTGCGCTTCTGACAGGAACTGGTTTTTCAGGAGAATTTTCTGTAGACCTTTTACCACCGGAAGAAAAACAAGAGCAGTACGTAGCAGAAAATCTTCAGGCTTTTACAGAAAAAGTAGAGTCTGAGGAAGGTCTTACTGCGGACGACATAAGCATGGTTGCTAGGTCTTTCATAGACGGGCTTTGGCTTAACAAGTCAGAGGAAGTTGGCAGCTACATGGCAGCTACTGCTATTTATGCTTTAAATCCTGAGTTGCGAGACAAGTCTATTTCTCAGATTGCAGACGAGATGCAACTAGGTTTAGAGGCTGACTCTGCTCGTTTTGCTGAAGAAAGTCCTTGGGCATCTGGGATAGCTAATGTAGCTGGGGCTGTAATGTCTCCTGTAACTTTAGCCACTGGAGGAATCTTAGGACAGGCGGCTAAACTTAGGCCCGGAGTAAAAGGTAGGAAAGCAATAGATGAAGTAGGAACAACTCTTGGTGGGTCGTTTGCTAGGACACAGGCAGATGACGCCGCTGCCCTATCAGCGCAACTAGGAAGACAACAGGCAAATACTCGTCTTTCAGGTTTAGACCCCGCAGGTAAAATTGCCCAGACATTATCTAAAGCAAGTCCACTGGGTGTTGTAGGCACTACTGCTGGCGTTTTGGCAGTAGAAGGCGGTATTATCGGCGCTGAAGGAGACACTTGGAAAGAAAAAGCTGAAAGTGGCGCTTGGACTGCAGGTATCTCTGCAGCAATTCCGTTTTCTTTTGCGGGTGTTAAGAAAATCTATGATTTTGCCACTGAGTCTAAGATGGCTCAACAGTTAAAAGAAGGTTCTGACTTTACTAACCTCATGTTTACTGAACATGGGTTATCACAAGTTTATAGATCTGTCATAGCTAAGGCTTACGGAGGACGTACTCTCTCTGAACAACAAGCACGACAGGTTGCTGGTAGAGCCGCTCCTGCTGCTAACGCTAGGAAAGCAGTACAGGTGGTTAAAGAAGAGGCTAAGAAGAAAGTAGCCGACGCTACTGCGGCTATTCAAAGAAACACTGTAGAAGCTATAGAAGAAGGGGGTTTGCGTCTCGATGCCCGAATAACCGAAGTTAAAAAGTTAGCCGCTGAGTCACGAGGCGTACAAAAAATAGAACACGAAGACCAACTAGCTCTTTTAGAAGCAGCAAAAAATAACGCAGGGGCTGCAAAATCACTAGCTGTGAAAGAAGCTGATGCTTCTGTCAACGCTGCTAATGCTGGTTTCCGTGGACAAGCACTAAGAGAATCCGCTCCTTCAGGTACTCCTCAAGACGAGATAAACGCTTTAGGGGCTTTAGACCCTCAAGACGCTAACGCAGCTTTAGACAGCCTTTGGAAAAAGTACGGTTTTAAAGTAGCTAACGGTAAAACCTACGCCATAAATAAAGATCAAGTGGCTGCGTTTATTGATAGCATTGCTGACGACTACTCCGACCTTGTTTTAGTAGGGGCTGAAAAAGGAGGTATAATTAACGCTGTTAAGAAGTACGTGGTTGATGAAATTAGCCGTAAAGCACCAGGAGGTGTTATTAAAGGGGAAGACCTCTTACAGCTAAGAAGCACTATTGGTCGAGCTATAAACGGACTGAGTGACGCTAGTGTTTCTACCCGTAGGTTTTCTTCTGAAGTGCAGGGACACTTTCATGACTTGCTTGAGTCGGGTTTAAACGCAACGGAAAGAAAAACTTTTGCTGCTGATAGGGCTGCATGGGGTGTTAGAAGCACCGTTGACGAAGCTACTGTAAAAGCATCTGGAGGGGACGCTAGAGCAGGAGCCTTTACTGGCACCGACTATTTAAACGCTCTTAGGAGCTTTAGTCCCCGTTTTTCCGCTAGAGGAGCAGGAAGACTACAACAAGAAGCACAAGAACTTGCTGCTGTTACTGAAAGAAATAAGCAGAACATTCTTGACTTAGCTGACTCAGAAGCTAAAAGAATCGCAACAGAGGCTCTGAAAGATAAGGCTCTTTTACGTAGGAGTTTTCAAACCGCAAGAGATAAACTCATAGCTAAAGAAAAAGAAGAAGTAGCAGCTTTAACAAAAGACAAAGCAATTAATAAAGCTTCTGAACAAGGTAAAGAGATTCTTAGAATTAAAATAGCACAAGTAAAAGAAAAGTACGCTTTGCAGTTAGCTAACGTAGATGAGGCAGCAGCTAGGGCGAAAAACGAGATGGACTCTCTTAAGACTCTAATGCCTAGTAACTTCCAAGGAAGTGTTTTTGAAAACCTGTTTAACACTGCTATTATTGGACAAGGTGTTTTAGTAGCCGCTCCTTCAGTACCTTCTCAAATAGGCTCAACCCTTTCTGTTGGTTTCCTTGGAGCCTCTGTACTGGCTAAAGAAGTGACTCAAAGAATCTTAGCTAGACAGTCGTCAGGACAGCAGCGGGTTAGGAAGTTTACTGATGAACTTGGACAGTCTATGGAAAGAAGCGGTGTATACCCTACTGCTCAAACAGGAGGAGCCCAGGCAGGTGTTGCTGGTCAGGTGATGGCGTCTAAAGAACTTATGTTTTCTGAGGAACGTAAACAACTAGTTAGAAAGATGCCTAATTCTGGAAAAGCTGCGTTATACAGAAATCTAAAATCAAACGGTAGACTAGACAAACTAAAAGCAGAAGACGCTGCTTTGTTCAAAGAACTAGAAAAAGCTTACAACGCAGGCAGGAACTAAAAAAAGGGGGTCACTTAAGACCCCCTTTAGTTTCACTCTATATCTCGCAACTGTTGCCAGTACAGGCCAACTGCTGTGAACCCTCAGTCATGTCCGAAGCTTCTGAGACGTTCCACTCGATGGACTTAGGAAAGCTTGCTACTAGACTGTCATAAGTTTCTTTGTCAACAGGTTCGTAAGGAGCTTGTTGGTAGGAGTGTTCTGCATAAGGCAGAAAGCTAATACCGCTGACCTTGTCGAAGTTGTTGTACAACCACTGCCCTACTTCTAAGAACTCATCGTCCCTGTAGTAGCAAGTCATAGAGGGCTTGTGTTCACACCAGTAGTCCTGATATGTCTCCCAGAGACGTAGCTGCTCCATAGCTCCCATATCGGGAGCCACTATAGCGTTCTTAGGTGACTGTACGGGGAACGAGAAGACTTTAGTAGTAGGTGACATCACATCGTCCTCTACAGGGACTCCAGCGGCTTCTAAGACACCACACAGGGGATCTCTAGAGTCAGCCCTTACTCTTCTAATGTACTGCTCAGAGTAACGCGGGTGGATACCTGAGGCACTGTCCACTAGCTGGCTGACAGTACCAGAAGGTTTGACAGCAGTAATGGCAGTGCTGGCGTTGATCTTAAGCAACGTAGACCACTTTACGTTAGTCCTGATTGCTTCTTCTTTTAACGCCGTTAGCCACTCTTTAAGATTCTCGCTCTCTGTCCTACCTGACATAACAGGGTGATCCATGATACCCGTCAGGGACACCCCTAGAAGCGCCTCTTCTTTAGTATTGTCCTGCCATATCTTACGTAAGTACCTGAAGTCTGTCAGTGTCGCCTGTAGCGTACCTAGGATAGCAGCGACCCTTACCTTTTTCTTAAGCGTCTGCAGTGTGTCCTCAGGTCTGACAACAACTTCTGACAAGTTACAGAACTGGTACGGCCTAAGTATAATCTCAGAACAAGGGTTAGTCCCGAAGTCCACTGTAGCGTCCCTGCGTTCATTCTTAGCGGCCTGGCGCTGACTTGCGACACGACTAAAGACACCTCGCTCACCGGAGCGTGACTCGTACAGACTCTGCCATTCGTTTAGGAAAGCTTCAAAGTCAGGCTTCTCTGTGTAACAAGCTGAGTTGTTCGCTAGTCCTCTCTGGGGATTATCTACCCACCACTGTCCTGACTTTGCTCGTCTGATTCTGTCGTCAGTGAGGTTACTGAGACTGATAAGAGCGCTTCTTCTAACCCCGCCGACAACGACGACTTGTGCAATCTTACAACAGATGTCGTGACATTCGATAGAGTTAAGCTTTCTGCCAATAGACCCTCTAAAGATTTCCACGGTGAACTGAAATAAGTCGACAAGAGGCTCCGGGCCTGACGCTCTACCTCCGAAAGTTTTAAGGGGTTCCCCTGCAGCCCTAACTCCAGATACGTCCCACTTTGGAATTTGACCAGTAAAGAGCATTGCGATAAGTTCTCTGTATGCTTTAGCCCAGCCAATTTTGGAGTCAGAGACGTGTATAACTGTATCGGTTGCATGTAGTTCCTCTGCTACTTCTGGTAGCTTCTGTATGTACTGTCGTTCAACACTAAAGCCAACGCCTGTGCCGCACATAAGAACGTACATCATCTCGTCAAAAGCTTTCGGGTGATCTATAGGTAGGTAGGCGCAGTTGAAGCCAGCGACATTGTCACGACTAAGGGCTTCTCCTGCTGTCATTAAGGCTCTCATGCTGGGCATAACTTCCATGTCATGTATCGGCTTGAAAAGATCCTTAGCTTCTTTGTCAGTTAGTTTCCTCTGAGTTACCCAGAAGTCTAGGTATCTGAGCACAGTCTCTTCCCATGACTCTCTACGTTTCTCTTCAGGTAAGTACCGTGCGTATCTTGATTTATGTATGTACTGTTGGTATGCATCCATTATGGTTCGTAATCTCCGTTTGTTAGTAGTGTTAGTTTTATCTGGTCGAGTAGAAAGTACAAAGTTTGTGCGTCGATGTTAGACGCTATGACCATCGTTTCGTTAGACCGTGCAAAACAAAAGGCTTCTTCATATTCTTTTAGGTTTTCTGTTTTACATACAGAGTCAAAGACTTCTACGGCTGATAGATTACCCTTTTTCCCGAAGTCTCCTTCAATCACTTTCATTCGTAAGTTCCTCTATTAGTTTATCCAGGTACCAGTGGCACTTGCTAAGGTCTTGCAAAGGCTTACCCTTTTGTTCATAGCGCCACAGGTACTTCTCTATGTTCCCCTTTAAGTAACCCCTATAAGCTATCCTAGACATGCTTGATTTAATAGCCTCTATGCACTCAACTTCTCCTGTGTTGTAATGCTCAGGGTAGGACACTGCGTCCCACTCCTCTGGTTTTACGTTATTCAGTTTCATCTTTGTCCTCCTCTTCAATGCCTAATTCCTCTTCAAAAAGATCCAGCCTATTGAGCAACTCAGCTTCAAACCTGTCCAGTAGCTGTTCTGAAGTTATATCTAAAGCCTCTAGAAAGTCCTCAGGATCGTATGTCTTCAGCAGACGTTCTTTAATCTCTTCTAATGTTAGTGACATCGTCAATCAACTCCTCTAACATTTCTAAGCTGTACCACGCTATTCTCTCCTTGTCACACCACTGTGCCATTGTCATCTTAGCGCCCTTCCTAACTTTCTTCTCAGGCTTCATGAGAACAAACACAAGACGTTGACCCTCAGGTAAACAATCTCTAACACTGGTGTACTTCTTGGTGTCTCCTTCCCTGAAGAAACCTTTGCACTCTACGAGCGTCCCAGACTCCGTGTGAACAAAGTCAGGACAGTATCTACGATGGACTGTGTAAGGAACTGTGAAGGGTTCATATTCAAAACCCTTCTTTAGCACCTTAGCTACGTCTTCTTCAAAGTAACTACGAAACTGTGATTTCGATCGGGCGCGGCTCATTTACTACCTCTACTAAATAACGTGGGCCTGTGGAATACAGGAAACCTCTTACGGAGGGCCAACACTGCTTTTTGTACATACAATAGGAACAACCAACGGCAAGTTTCTGGTTTCCACTTTTTCCATCTGGAAGCGGCTCGTAACAAACTCCTGGTGCTGTAGGCTGCTTTACCATCTTTTTTATCTGGTTGATTCTTTCTCCTATGTCATAGGAAATTAGGTCATACACAGGTGCTTGTTTGTCCTCTGTGTCGTACAGGAGGTAAGTCAGATGCCCATGCTGTTTGTCCATGGCTAACCAGCCGAACTTCGTTGCTCCCTCTGACGCTGCGTAGCCTTTGATCTGAGCCACGTAGCCAAAAGGGTCATCATAAGCCAGTGTTCCATCTTTGAACTTCTTAAAACCAAAGGTGGACGCTGACTTCACGTCTGTCACAATCCCGTTGATCTTACAGTCCATAGAACCTTTGACTCCGTTGACTTCGCACTTCTTCTGCTCGTCAGTAACCGTGTGTCCTGCTGCTCTGGTGAGAAACAGTAGTAGTTCTTCTATGAGATGTCCGTAGAGAAACTTAACGTAAGTAGGTGGAGTGATGTCCTCACCTTTGTCTACATCGTTATACACGTTCCATAGAAACTTGTCTTTACGCCCGATGTTAGACATACGAAGCTTACGACTGTCGTTTCTAACTTCTTTGAACTCTTTTCTCATAAGGTCTTTGACGTTCTCACCGAACTTCTCGATACAAGCGTCAATGTCTACACCTTCTGCTACTTCTTTTGACTCTACAAGTTTGTAGATATCGCTAACTAAGTTATATACATGTTTCATCTGTGGTTTATCCATCTGAGTTTACGTGTGTCAGGCTCAAAACCTAAGAAAACAACTCCCATGTTTTTCTGTTCTTGGGTTCTTGTTTTGTGTGAGCGTGTATTAAGCCCTAGTGTTTTAACGTCTACTAAAGTTACTTCTCCGTCTTTAATAGCAACCATGTCTACAGGGCCACTACCACCAGCGTTGGGAAAAACTTCGTAACCGTTGTCCCACAGCCATGTGATCGCGTAGTACTCAGCAAAGTCTCCCTTTCGGCTTGAGCTTTCAGAAATAGGTACTTCCCTAATTCCATCTTTTTTAAGTTGTAAACTTTTACTCATCAGTGTGTCTCCGCTGTTTACGCACAAAACTCTTTAGTCTGTGCTGCTGTACACCTGTAACGTCCAGGTTTGTGCAACGGGTTAAGCTTTGATATGTATTTACCGTTGACCCACATTTTAGTTTGATCTCTCTTCCAAACAGCCTCTGGATTGTCTTTGTAGTACTTGCCTTCGCTTCTTTTATAAGTCATTACTAAACTCCTTAGTGTGTTTCTGCCCATGTAGTTCCAACTTTGTACTCCCCGTCAAGAGGACACCTGAGGTCAAACGCAAGTCCTGCTGCCTTGAGGCACTCAACCGCAAGGTAGCCATACTTCTCCGCGTGTTTTTCTGACACTTCTGCTTGGACTTCATCATGTATATTCCCTATGAATTTATAATCAAGACTCCACTGCTGCGCGTAGTCATCTAAAAGAACCAATGCTTTCTTCATAACAATGGCACCTGCACCTTGTAGTAAAGTGTTTAGTGCCGCGTGTTCTGACCTGACTTGAAGTCTACGTCCGTCAAGACCTCTGAGGAAGCCGCGACCACTTGCTCTGCCAACGCGATCTCGTAGAGATTCAAGAGCAGGCGTATTTCGTAGAAATCGTTGCTTAAGGACTGAGCCGTCCTTCGCGCTTCCACCGACGATAGTGCCGATCTTTGCGTCTCCTGCTCCGTAGAGGAAAGCGTAGATGAAAGTCTTTGCCTGAGGTCTTGTTTCCAAGCCTGCAGCAAGTTGATTTCTTGTGTGAATGTCTTCGGTGAGAAGGACATCAGTAAACTCCTTGTCGTCCATGTAATGTGCCAGCATACGTAACTCAAGACCACTAGCGTCAAACCCGACTAACTTAGTACCACTAGGTACAGTCCAGCAGGAACGACACTCGTGTCCGTACTGGCTGTGGCTAGAAGGAACCTGCGCCATGTTGGGTGACTGATGCGTCATACGTCCTGTGATAGCTCCGTTGCTTATGACACGACCGTGTACTCTACCGTCCGCCTGGAGGTGTTCTAGCCACGAGTGAACCTGTGCGTATCTCTTTTGTAGCATCAAGTACTCTCTGACGGCACGAGCCTCAGGTAGATCAATAGTCTCTAGGACTGCCTCGTCAACAATAGGAGTACCTTTCTCCGTAACTTTGACGAAAACCGCACCAATTTCCGATAGCCTTCTCGCAATTTGTTGCCTAGATCCCACATTAAACACTTCAACCTTATCTTTAAGCCGTTTACCTGTCTTTTCACTGTGTCGGACATGGACGATAGGCTGAAACCGTTGTTGTAAATTTTCTTCAATTGCATTCATTTTCTCCATAAAAGTTGCACATAATTCACGAGCTAGGTTCTGATCCAGAACCCATCCGTTCCTCTGCTGCTGCTGTACTGCGTACTGTACCTTGTGTTCTAACTCAATAGACTCAGGTGAGAAGCAGTCAGCCATCTCTTGTAACAACTTCTGATGTACTGCTTCTGTTACTTCTACGTCCCTCTCACAGTACTTAATCATACTGTCGCTTAAGCATGTCCAATCAGTGTGGTCACCTTTGGGGAAGCCTAGGGCGTTGCCCCAGTTCCGTAATGAGTGTCCACCGGACTTGCTAGGGTCACACAAGCGTGACAAGACTAGAGTATCTATAACCCTCTCAGGCTCAATCTGAAGCCCCCACAGACGTTCTAACACAGGTAGGTCGTATCCTATAAGGTTGTGACCAATAACGCTCTTAGAGCCTCTGAGGGCCTCTGAAAGAGTTTCTTTACTGGTGTGTACCGTATTGACACCCGCTTCTCTAGTTACTACGCACCAAACACACGTAGGCTCTAGGCCGTTAGTTTCTGCGTCAAGGTAGATCAAAAGTCACCGCCTACTTCTGGGTTTGCTACTTCCTGCATCCTACCTGTACTTTTGTCGTAGTGTAGCCAGCAAGCGGGGCCAGTTTCCCCCGTGTAACGATTCTTCAGGACACGTACTGTTGTCGTGTTCCTAATTTCTTCGTTCAGGTTCTGCTGGTCACGTTCCATGCCGATAACGATGTCCGACAACTGTGCGATCGTCTGTGAACCCCTGAGTTCACCCAGACTGATACGCGCACCGTCTTCGTGGGCTTTACCTTGCGCCCTCTTAAGGTGTGACACGAGGAACAAGCAGATGCCTGTCTCTGCCACTAGCGTCCTGAGCTTCGTCATTATCTCGTCAATAGCCTTGCGTTCATCCCCTGACTCCTGAGACGAGACAACGATAGACAAATGGTCTAGTACG
>TARA_R110002126_G_scaffold103025_3_pt1 | contig 10286 bp, 14 predicted proteins | sample TARA_R110002126 | Tara Oceans TARA_R110002126 (sample SAMEA4397536) | marine metagenome | biome: Polar Biome; feature: [DCM] deep chlorophyll maximum layer (ENVO:01000326); material: water (ENVO:00002006), including particulate matter (ENVO:01000060) such as... | depth 30 m
CGATATCTGAGCTTTGTACATTTCATGGATGTTGTTCATATCATGGAACTTGCCGTCCATCCAGATATGCTTCTTATCTAGTTTAGCCCTTATTCCGTCATCTTGAATTAGGTTAGCGCAAAGGTGGTCTCTGTACTCCCTCCAATCCTTAAACATAAAGGGCAATTCGCTAGTTCTAAACATCTCGCTTTTCTTCATGTGCTTGGCTTGATTGATTCCCTTCAAGCGCTTAGTCAAAGCATTCCAAGTGTCACCCTCTAGCTCATGCAGATAGAAAAGCTGATCAACAGCAGTTTCATGGTGTAGGTTACTTACTCGCATCTTGTATGGGGCTATGCCATATCTATAGAACTCATCATATATTTTGCAGTAATCCCACTTATGGTCATGGATGGCTTTCCAGATATCGGTATAGCTCCAATCGTAAAGAGGGTAGAAAACATAATGGCCTTGCTTCTCATCGTAGACCTTACCGTAAGTTATGTCTTTGTAGGTAGCGCCATTAGTCAAACCTGCTCGTCTGTTTGGGCTTTCCTCTGCTCTGACACCCCCCAGTAAAGCAACCGACTTACCTTTGTAATGCTTGGCTAGGTACTTGGGAAACATATTATAAAAGCGGTCAGTGCCATAAGTATTTTCTTTGATGCTTATAGGGTCTTTCTCTCTCATATGTTCTTCATTCAAGTCCCAGCAGTTCAACCAAGGGTAATCCATAGTGGTTGCATTGAATAATTTGATAGGCACCTGTAGCCAGTGAGGGGTCACTTCGTCGCGGTACATGACCCTTTTAACGTAATCAACAACAGCTTGCCACTCGGCCTCTTGGTCAAGCATCATCACTGTAAGGGGTAATTTGCCCTCTTTTTCAGCAACTAACAGCGCCATTTCAAGCGTTACGGTGCTATCTTTGCCCCCACTGAAGCTGACTACCACTTCATCAAACTCTCTGAACAAGAAAGTAATTCTTTCTAGGGCTTGGTCATATACGTTATCTTTTAGAAAAATCTTCATTTAATTTTCTTCATCCTAGTAGACATAACAGTAATGCACTTTCCATCATAATCAGAGGCTACAAAACTGCCACCACCACCAGACAAGAAGTTGACGATGCAGGTGCCATATCCGCACGTAAAATCACCTAGGCATTTATACCTAGAGCCTAGACTCTCACATATAACATTAACTGACTTGCAAGAGCCATCATAATTCCCATGCCATACGGCAACCAATGCATCCCCACCATTTTGAGTGGTTTGATGAACCTCTCTAGGGACAGGCAACCTTTTAAGCATTGACTCTCCAATAATTAAGTAGATTGGCTTTGCGTTGCTTTCAATTATCCTAATAAATGCTTCTACAAGATCATTATAAGATTCGTGGGCTACACCAGCCCTATCGTTAAATATCTTAAACCCTTTAGGCCAAGGCGGTTCCGCACATAAAACATCGCAACGATCAAACTCTTCAGGCAATCCGTTAGATATTATGTCATTCTTCAGCATCACGCCTCTAGGATGCCCTGCGCTTACAGTCTCCTTAACATTGCTGTAAGTCACAAACCCTTTTTTGAGTGCCGTATGATACAGAGTCAATTTAAACCCCTGACTGCTTAAAAGTTAAGCTAACTCTTTTTGATGATCGCCTACTGTCAATTTCAGACTTGCCTATTCGGTGATCAGCTAGGTTAGGGCAATACACTAGGTATTTTTGCTTAGTCTTTTTTAGGTAATCAGCAATAGTTAAATCCAAACCTGTCGGATGCTCGTCCAGCCTCTCCCACGTTGGAAAGTAAGCCCTTAAACCTTTGCTCATCTTTGGCGGCAAATAGAAGCAAACGGCCGCTAAAAAAGTAGACCCACTTTCAAGCCTAGTGCCTATAGTAAGATCAGCCTTTCTCATGGAGAAAAATTGAATGACCATGTTTGGATTTGCGTCTATTACCGCCTGAGCCTTTTCTATGAAGCCATCCACTAAAATAGCATCGTCCTCAAGGTGAATAGCCTCATCATCTCCAGCAACCTCTAGCGCATTCATAAAGTTTTGCATAGGGTCTGATACTTCGTCTTTAAGCTCAATTAAATTTGGAATTTGTTCATGCACGTACCTTGCATAATCTTCGCGGCCAATGCACGTCCTCATTATGTATCTCAAAACAAAGGCTCTAAAGGTTTTCTATTTATCAGTATGGTCTCAGATATAGGTGAACCCATAGTCCAGTATTTGTACCCATCAAAATTAAAGCACACGTAAGGCCATCCGCGAAATTTCTCTTCTTTGCCGTATTTTCTAATCAGCATGACACTCTCTTCAAAAATTTCTGGCGACTTCCAATTCTTTTTTAAAGTGTAATAGTGAGGGTTGTTTGGCATCGTTTTGGCAAAAATCCATCTTTGAAGCTGGAGCCTATCCGACAAATCCTCTTGGACTTTAAATTCCATCAAAGGTAAACGTCTCCGCGCAATATGGGCACATCACTTCCGCGCCTCTTGCTGAACGGTCTCCAGTAAGCCTGTCCATGTTATCAGACATTGCATTTTGAGCCTTGCTCATATCGTTGGCGCTTACATCAGAGTGAGAGGTGGTTGGGTCTAAATTCGGGTGAAAATCCAAAGACATGTTTTCATCAAAACCAATCAAACCTAGATCAAAGCCAGATTCATTTATTTCTTTAAGCTCCGCAAAATACAGAGAACTATCCCACTCACTACCCTCCGATAGCTTGTTGTCAGCAATGACATACGCCTTTTTTTGAGAGTCTGACCACCCTCTAGCCGTCACGCAAGGGACTGATTCCATGCCTAAAGATTTAGCCGCAAACAGTCGGCCATGACCAGCTAAGACCGTCCCTTCTTCGTCAATAATTATAGGGACTGTAAATCCCCATTCACGGATGCTGTTAGCAAGCTGGGTTATTTGAGCGGTCGGATGCATATTTGGATTTCTGTCATATGGAATTAAATCATCAACAGGTTTTTGAGTTACTTCTTTAGCGTGTATATCAGTCATTTGACCATCTCTATTTAGTCTAAAATCCATTGTACCTCAAGGATTACGCTGAGAAAAGCCCGAAAAGAATAAAAAAACGTACAAAATGTGCAATTATTTTCTATCAACCCCTTGTTTCTCCATGTAAACAATGTATAATAAATTATGTAAACAGGAAAAACTAACTTATAAAAGGTGCTTGAAAATGTTTAATTTACCAGTAATTAGCAATAAAAAGTTCGGAATTGAAGTTGAGTTTGTTGGCGCTTGCCCTAGGCACGTTGCCCAAGTTATAAACAGCCTTGAGGGTGTTGAATGCTCTTATGCTGGCTACACTCACTTAACAACTAGCTACTGGAAAGTTGTTTATGATGGCTCTTTAAGCGGTGTTCGCGGCCATGCTGGCGAGCTAGTTAGCCCAATTCTTAACGGTGTTGAAGGTGTCAGAGAGTTAGAGCGTGTAATTGAGGCGCTTAATTCTGTTGAGGGTGTAACTGTAAACCGTAGCTGTGGTTTGCACGTTCATTTAGATTGCCGAGAAATGAACATTGGCGAAATTAAAACTACCTTTGAGCGGTACTCAAACTACGAGGAGCAAATAGATCTTTGTATGCCTCGCTCTCGCAGAGGGAACCCTCGCTGGTGTGCTGGCACTGCTATGGTAAAGAATAGCATTAAAAGAGCAACCACAAAGCCTAACGCGGCCAATGCCGCTGGCCGTTACTTCAAGGTGAACCTTACCAACATCGCTACTAGAGGCTCTATAGAGTTTCGCCAGCATAGCGGAACAACTGAGTTCAAGAAAATTGTAAACTGGCTTTCGTTTCTAATGCAGTTTGTAGAAACTAGCGCTGTAATGGCTAACGCTACAAGAGGCAAGCGCCCACCAGCAAAACGCGCTTACTGTGCAATTCGCAACACTGTAGAAAATGCAAACGGCTCTATGGTTTGGAATAGAAACCTTCAAGCGTGGAACGTAACAATAGGCGAGAGCGCGGCCGTACTCACTAACCCTGAGCTAGAGGGCTACTACAGCGCTGAGGGTATATTCACCGAGCTTATGGCTAACAACTTTTTAGAGCGCTTTAACTGCTACGCCATACCAAACAAGAGCCGCCCACTGGCTAGAGCAAACACTGCTGAAGATACTGGCTTATACCACGGTGTAAGTACCCAAATCCAAGATTACCTAAATGAGCGCCAAGAGGAGCTTTCGTAATAACCAATTCAAAAAACCAAAAGGGAAATATCAAGATGAATACAATAACTGAATACTTATATGGGGCTTATGGCTCCAACCTAAACAAAGACCAAATGAGCTACCGATGCCCTGATGCAGAGCCTGTAACTAGCTGTGAACTAAAAGGACACGAACTAAAATTCAGAGGGGTTGCTGATGTAGAGCTAGGAGCAAAAGATAGTACGGTTGCCCTAGGATTATGGAGAATAACCGACGAGTGTGAAAAGGCTTTAGATAGATATGAGGGATACCCTAATCTTTACACCAAAAAGTTTGTAGAGACAGAGCATGGATTAGTGATGCTATATGTTATGGTTCAACAAGACACTGTATGCCCTCCTAACAACGGATACCTTAATGGCATAGCTGAGGGTTACTTTGACTTTAAACTGGATAATAAACTGCTTAAAGACGCTCTAACGCATAGCTACACCAACCAGAACGAACTAACCCGATGGAGGACAAGAGCAGTATAAGCGCAATAGGTAGCGCTGACCCCCATTCTAGCTGACTCCTAGTTTGGGGGTTTTTCGTCATTTTATTCCTTACTTTATTTGACTGCGTTTTCAGCCTGAAAATATTTTGTAATTTTTGGGACGCTCAAAAACACTGTCAAAAAATTACTTAATTATTTAGCGCTGTTTTCGGACTGAAAATATTTTGTAATTTTTGAGACGGTCAAAAACCCTCCGAAATATTTAACTAATTATTTGGCGCTGTTTTCAGCCACCCTAAAAAATGAAAATTAGACTAGCACCTCTGGAGGCCGCGCTATTGCTGGGCTGTAGGGCGCTGTTTCTTTTGCATTGTTTTTCCGAAATTCAGGTCAAATTTAATTTAATTGGCGACCCCCTTAAAAATAATCAAACTCTTTTTGCTTTAAAAAGTTTTTCCGTTTTTTGAGCGACATTTCAAATTATTTAAGCATCGCTCTAAATTTTGACCAACTCTTTTTGCTTTAAAAAGTTTTTTCGTTTTTCAAGGCTCTTTGAAAATGGTTTTATCACTTCAAATTTCGCAAGCTAACCTGTCGTGATCTTTCAGTCTCCCACTTCGCTTCTGAGATTCTTAGTATCCGTTTAGCTGTTTCAGACCTCACAGACAGGGTTTGCGCCTCAAGATACCTTGCTTCCCAATCGTTATGCGTCCTGACCAAACCTTCTGCCATTACCCCTGATGCTTTATTCCTCATATGAGCCATCTTAATAGCCGCCTCCCAAGCCTTAAAGCTAGACTCAACCTCTACGTAAGCAAGCTGGGCTACCTCATAGTTAGCAATAGCGTCCTCCCAAACTTCAATGCACCGATCAAGTGGGTCTGATGCCTGTTGCTTGGTTGATACATGATCCCTCCAGTTTACATCTGATTCGCTTGTCATCTTATCTCTCCATTTCATCGTTAAATAAATTGTTTTTGGTGAGCAGGTAATCCACGCCCACGCCAAAATATTCTGCTATCTCTTGAATGGAGGTTATCCTTGGTGAAGCCAATCCTGATAGCACTCTACTTATGGTCGGCTGTGAAACTCCAGTTCGTCTTGATAAGTCACTTTGGTTGATTTGTTTAAACGTCATCAATGAAGCAAGATTCCTTGATAACACCTGTCTTCTCATTTTTTTCTTAACTTCTGTTTGCATCTTATTCTCCAGTTTTTAATAGTAGTTTTATATCAGTTATTACATCTTGGTCTATCTGCTTGGTGGTGTATCTAAGGACTCGCCACCCACACAACAAAGCGGTGTTGTATTTTACTAAGTCAGCGGAATACCCTGACCCCCTTGTATGCCTTCCGTTTGAGTAAATGCCGCCCTCAACCTCAATCGCTATCTTTAACATGCTAGGGAAATCCCCAATAACAAAGTCAAATCTCCAGCGCCTTGTATCGTGAAACCTAAACTCCCTGTGAAATGGTATTTTGTGATGCCTTAACAACAACGCAAGGGTCTCTTCTCCTTTTGAGTTACCCACGGTTGCGCCCTCCATATCCATAATCTTCAGCAGGTGGCTCTACAAATGTTCGGCTGGCTTGGTCAAAATTGAATGTTGCCTCGCCAATTTGCCCATACATCCCCTGCTCCCTAATCTTTCGGGTAATCACCTGTATGCTGTTGTTGTCAAAGTCTCTATGCACCACCACCACCGCATCAGCTTGGTTATGCCAGTGAGCCGCGCCACTAATATCGTATGCACTGGGAGCTTGGTATCCGTTGTTTTCTTTTTGTAACTTAGTAGGATGGGCTACTACCCAAGTCGTAATGTCGTACATTTTGCAAAACCTTTTGCACTTACTAATAAAGTCTCTAATGTGCTCATCCTCTCTGTAGCTTCCCTTTCTACTTGCATCAACCTCGTTATAGGGGTCAATAACAATTCCATTGCATCCGTACTTTTGAATGCTCACCTTGGCAAGTTCAAGAATTTTATCAACACTTGGGATATGCTCTCTGGTTTCAATAAAGAAGAAATGCTTTTGTATCCAGCGCATCCCTTCGGTTGCCTCTTGCTCTGTCATCCTGCCATTAAAACCTTGGTCAAAAGGTTTCCCAGTAAGCATCTGCAATAAGCGTCTAATGTGCATCTTTGTAGAATGCTCTGGCGAAAACATTACAAATTTCCAATCATGGTTTTTTGCAAGCTGTATTAGGCACTGGTCTAAGAAGGTACTTTTGCCGTGGTTTGGGATACCTGTCCAAACGTGAAACGTACCCTTCATAATTTTGTATATTTTATCTAGGTTGAAATAACCTATATCAACTGGCTTTGAATAGTTGCCTCTGTACAAATCCATAACATCATTGTAATAAGTGCCTACGGTATAAAGGCCATCCACTGGGTACGGCCGCGCATTCTTTATCAATTCATATAGAAACTCTTTGCCATGCTTTATTAATACATCGTTAGCATCTTTGCAATCTTCTGGTGGCTTTACATACCAGCACTTAACTTTTCCGTATCTATGCAAAAGCTCCTTTTTTAAGTTATCACCTGCCCCATCAGCATCGCAAAAAAGAATAATTTTGTTCGCTTTAAGGGGGTGCGTTTGCAAGCAACTAAATCGTTTATCGTTTTCTTTATATGCCGCCTTAGCTGGAGCGCCATCAGGCAGGGTTGTCACAAAAGGGAAGCCGCACTCATGGACGCTTAATACATCCATTTCACCCTCAACAAATATTGCCACATTAGATTCGGAAACCGCTTGATAGTTATATAAAGATTTAACAGGATCTTTGCTTTGTTTGAACCGCTTATCTTTGTGCCTATATTTTATGTTGTCACACTGCCCAGACTCCCCATTGTAAGGAAACCCTATCCACTCATCGTTCTCTGAGAATATCTTGAACTCTTCATAGGTCTCTTTTGAAATTCCCCTCTTCTCAAAATAGGAGTCAAGAAAAGATGAGGTGTTGGGGGTGAATGGTTTTCTCTGAGGTTGCAATGGCCTAGCCGAGCCTGACAAGCCGCTGTCAGAAAGAACCCCTCCTTTGTGTTCGCAATGGTGGCAAAAGAAAACAATTTTATCGTTTGAAATTTCCACAGACATTGGCCTATCGCTACTGTCGTGGGGTGGCTGGCACTGAGGGCATTTTATTTTATGGTTCCCTTCATCTAAGTGCTTAACACTTAAACCATGTTTTTCAAATATCTCATCCTGCAAGGTCATTTTTAGTTCTCTCTTTTCTTTGTGGGGGGTTTGTATTCTGTATAAGTAATGTATTGGAGGACGCTGGTGTCCTAGGGGTGCGGACACTGGTGTCCTGAGTGGGGTGGACACTGGTGTCCATAGTTATAGTGTAAAGGTTTGTCATTCCTAGGCGTTTCTGAACAAAAATATAGCCGAGTTCTTCAAGAGAGCAGACACACCTACGCACTGATCTGTCGGATACTCCGCATATTTCTGCAAGGTGTTTTTCGGATGGGTAGCATTTCTGAGTTCCCTTTCTTGCGTAATTTGCAAGCATAAAAAGAACTAGCTTTGTGGTGGGGGTGGGGCAAGGTAGCAACCTAACCCAATTAATTGCGTCTGTACTCATACGCCCATAATGGGCTATGCAGATTATTATTGCAAGAGATAAAAGTCGTTTGGAGTGACATTTCCATCTGTAGCTTTATGAATTACTTTCATGTCTTCTGGGCGCGGTATTCTTTGCCCACTGCACCACTTTACCAAAGCATGATAGCTAAAGCTCGCAGAATGATTGTTAGAGGCAAGGTCAAGAAACTGCTTTTGAGTCAGGTTATTTTCTTTAAGCCACGCTGATAATTTCATAAGTCCACCAAGGTTATTTCAGTATGGTATCAAGAAATCGCTTGCACATCAACCCATTTTGTCCCATAATTAGCCCAACTTAATAAAAGGTGCATGACCCCCATGAATAAAAACCCGTTTGAAAACCATAATGTAGGACACCTAAGCGCAAGCTCAATAAATGAGTACATCACTAACCCTCAGCGGTGGATACTACATGTATCAGGCTTTAGGGATAGGTTTGGCATTCCAGCTATGTGGAGAGGCACCGCAGTAGATAAAGCCCTCTGTATTGCCATAGAAGAGCCAGATGTAAGTGAAGCTCAGATAATTAAGTGGGCTGAAAATTCTTTTGACGAAGAATATAAAAGTGCCATTGAAGATAAGATTCCTGTAATGACGGTAAGAGCAGAGTCAGAACGAGATAACCTATCCCGATACCTTGCTCCTGCAATTCCACACTTCAGATCACTAGGTAAGCCATTAGCCACGCAGAAAAAAATTAAGCTAGAGCTTGATGAATTACCTATACCTATTATTGGCTACCTTGACTTGCTTTATGACGGTGTTGTACGCGACATAAAAACAGTTAGCAGATTGCCTAATAAGGTTCCTACAGCAACGTGCCGACAACTATCTATATATGCTACCGCTGAGAACTGCCACCCTATCGTTGACTATGTACACGCAAACAAGACGGCCTCCAAGGTTGTTGTAATGCCTGTAGAGAATGTTGATGCTCACATGGCCGTTGTAAGACAGGCGGCTAACAATATGATGCGACTACTAAGCTACTCTGATGACATTACTGAGATTGCAAGTTTGATGATTCCAGACTTGGATGATTGGCGTTGGTCAGATGGCGAGAGAGTTGCCGCTAAAAAACTTTGGAGAATATGATGAACGATAAATTAATAGCCGCTTTAATAGAGGCACAAAAAGCAATAACCCACGCCAGCAAAGATGGCAAGAACCCTTATTTTAAAAGTGACTACGCTACCCTTGAGGAAGTCATAACCACCGTTAAACCGCCACTCAATCACAATGGCATTATGTTTCAGCAGGTATGCCACCCATCTGATATTGGCGTTTGTGTTGAGACTGTATTCTATGGACATGGTGGTGAGTTACGTACTGGTCAATTTACAGTTCCAGCAGACAAGCGCGACCCCCAAGGATTTGGTTCTGCTTTGACGTATGCAAAAAGATACAGCCTTTCTATGGCTTGCGGAATTGGACACCAGAAAGATGATGATGCTGAAACCGCTATGATTAAGCGTAAGAAAACAGACAAGGTTTATGCCGCGCCAAAAGTAACTCCAAAAGAGTTGGACGCTTTAAACCCTACAGATACCAATGCTGTTTACAAGATAATGAAAAAAGGCACTTTGATCCAAGCGACTAGTGGAGAGAGTGGATTTTTAAACGAATGCAGAAAGCATCTAGCAAACCCAGATAGCGATGCTTGCAAAGAAATATACGCTGATAGCGCAGGGTATATACAACTGGCACTAGAAAACAGCCCTGATGGGAGTGCCATTAAAAATAGCTTTAACCAGCTAATAACTTTATATAGAGGTGCATGATGAAAGTTACTTTAACTTCCGCAATAGTAAATGTAATGTCTGACAACAAGCCTTGGACTTTTTGGAGCTTACAAAACGAAATAAATCGCAGGTTTGATGTGTTTTATGGGGAGCCAAGTATTAGCGCTGGCATAAGGATGCTTAGGCGCTACGGAATTAGGAAAAAATACAACCTTCCAGAAAAAGGCGAGATTGTTTTTAAAGAAAGGATTCCCTCAAGAAGGGGATA